>ERZ773265.1146-NODE-1146-length-14389-cov-20.681875_pt1 | contig 14389 bp, 13 predicted proteins | sample MGYA00580512_ERZ773265 | MGnify/ENA primary metagenome ERZ773265 (study PRJEB29015, sample SAMEA2738169) | human oral metagenome | biome: human oral; feature: human-associated habitat; material: saliva | place: China | collected 2183 ... | reverse complement strand
CCGTATTATCACCATTCAACGTTGTGACAGCATTCGATAAGTCAGCCCCAAGCACGTAACCTGTGGTGTTACGCTTCGTCCGAATATCAATGACAAAGCCTATTCCGTCACCATATCTAACTCCCGGATTATCGATGAAATCGATGTTTTTGACAAGTTTTGGGTCCAGCGAAAGCAGATCTTCCTTACTTGCCAAAGTGCCATTCAGCCTAAGTTGAACACTACCATTATTCGTCAAAGGCACAATGGTACGCATCACTTCGTCTACTCTGATACGTGGAAGAGACAGCTTTCCAAGCAGACTATAACCGTCCGTTGCAGCTTCTCGCTGTGCATCAGACGGTACAATCAGCAGACCATCTATCTTTTTCGTCACTCGTGCAGCCTCAACCGTCACCTCTTTCATCTCTACACTCTTTGCCGTCTTATCGCTTTCTTTCTCATTCTGGGCACCAACGGGAAGTGCAAGAAAGCATAGTAGCAGTAACCATAAACCTTTTTCCATAGTCTTTGTTTTTTGCTACAAAGATAGAATCCACCTACTATTAGGGCAAAAATAATCACTGACAATTACCTGACAATAGCTAATTGAGGTCTGGTAAACAAGAAAAAGCACAACAAAAACTACTCAATAGCCCCCTATTAAGCATAATATTCCAATAAAGAATGCCTAAGATATATATTTTAAAGATGACACCTATTCCATTTAGAAAGACTATCCGACATTTTCTTTGAAGATGAATCAGGAGCCAATCGGTATCCATCACCCCTGTCAGCCACAATCTTTAATCCGCAACGCTCACTGACAATAGGCTTCAAACGACGGATAAGTGTGTAAAGAGTTTCGCTTGCATCGGGTTTCTTAGGCCAAAGCGTTTCACAGATAACTGCTTTCGACAACTTTCTATCAGTTGCATTGATAAACAGTTCCATGAGCTGCTGTTGCATCGGAGTAAAGGTTATTTTCTCCCCATGCCAGTCACGGAAACTATGATCAGAAGCGGCATATACCATCCTACCCAGCACCAATCTGCCTGCGCGATGACGACGAAAATACACGATAGATGCAGTCATCCAAATCAAGGCTAACAATAGGAAAGCAAAGGGTAAACGCTGATCTGACAAGCCCCATACCGTAGCGAAAGAACAATCAGCATAACTTTGGAATAAAAGCGAATGACCACCTGCCTGCCACCTCATCTGTCTACTGCGCAACGAATGACTATCTTCACCCAACGCATATGACACAAACGAAAGACGTCTAAGGTCGGCTATCTGTAAATATTGCCGATAACTTTGTATGGTATCGGGCGTAATCCACGCCTCACGTTTCCCAGCGAGTGTCTTCGACAAAGCTTGATTCATATCCTGTACAATAGCCGTTTCAGCACAGTGATAGCTATCAAAGCCAGCCCAAACAGCCGAGCAAACGAGTAGCAAAAATATGATAACTGACGATATAGGTTTCATAGGCTTGCATCATAAAAAGTGATAGAATGTTTCGAGTTATTGTATGTTGCAAAGATAATATTTTATCTTATCAATGCCAAACGGAGTGCAAGAAATATACAGTAAAACAGGTATAATCAGCAAATATTTACTGCACAAGACCTATAGATGCGCAAAATTATACAGCAAAATTTGTGCATTAGACTAAAAAACACTATCTTTGCATCCGCAATTGTCCTATGGTGTAATGGTAGCACTACAGTTTTTGGTTCTGTCAGTGGTGGTTCGAATCCGCCTGGGACAACACAGAAAATCCGCGGATTCTTTATGATTCTGCGGATTTTTTAGTATCAGCTAATTCCTAAATTATAAATATAATGATTGAGCAACTATCTAAACTTCGTAAATCACTTTTGTTTATAGCAGCCTTTTTACTGACATCATTGCACATAACTGCTACTAATCGTGACTCTTTAGCACTGACACCTCCAATGGGTTTTATGACCTGGAACAAATATAAGGAGGACATCAACGAACAGCTTATTCGACAAATTGCTGACAAGATGGCGGCTGATGGCTATGCTGAAGCAGGATATAAATACATCTTCATTGATGATGCATGGCAGGGAGGACGCGACCGACGCAATAATATCATACCAGATCCAAAGAAGTTCCCAAGCGGAATGAAGGCACTCGCAGACTATGTTCACTCAAAGGGTTTACTACTCGGAATCTACTCTGATGCTGCTCAACTCACTTGTGCTGGTTACACAGCCAGTTACGATTTTGAGGAACAAGATGCCAAGACCTTTGCACAATGGGGTATTGACTATCTAAAATACGACTACTGCCACGCACCTTCTGACAGTGCTGTTGCCCACAAACGCTATAAGAAGATGGCTGATGCATTGCAGAATTCAGGTCGTAAGATTGCCTTGGGTGTCTGTGAATGGGGACAGCTGAACCCTGAGTTGTGGGCTCGTCAGGCTGGTGGTTCACTCTGGCGTGTGAGCTATGACGTGCGTGATATGTGGAAAGATATCGTGAAGCAGGGAGGTATGGGTATCATTGATATCATCAACATTACCGAACCACTTTATAAATACGCAGGACCAGGTCACTGGCTCGACATGGATATGCTCGTCGTTGGACTTGACGGAAAGGGTGGACCATCAAGCGATTTAGGTGGTGTAGGCTGTACTTATACAGAATATCAGACACAGATGTCTATGTGGTGCATGTTCGCTTCGCCATTAGCTGTAAGCCACGACATCTTGAACGAGAACGCTGAAACACGTCGCATCCTCCTCAATAAGGAGATTATTGCAATCAACCAAGACGCCCTTGGCGAGGCTGCTCACAGAGTTGACTTCCCTGGTGCATGCCGTGTCTACCTCAGAAACCTAAGTGGAAACCGTCAAGCTATTGCCATCATGAATCCTTCTGATACTCCTCAGCGTGTTCAGTTGCCACTTTCTATCCTCGGCAATGCAAAGGAATATAATTTCAGAGACGTATGGGAGCACAAGACAACACGTCAACGTAAGGCTTGGCAAGGCACCTTACAACCTCATGAGACAAAGGTCTTTACGGTTACAACACGATAATCCGCACATTAGCCTATAAGGAAAAACCTTAAAAGATAACATCTTTTTATCCCCAACAACTGGCACAGCATATTCCTGCTGTGCCAGTTTTGTATTCCAATAACATCCTTTTATTATCATTCTAAGCTATTATTTCACATAGTGCTGTTGGTCCGCACCAATGGTGCGGATGCTAAGCACCAATGGTGCGAACGGCAAACACCAATAGTGCGGAGAACAAAATACCCTACCATATGTCAATAGAATAGAAACAACTCATACCAACCTCGAATTACGATTACCCTTTTCGGTAATCACTCCCCTCTCCTTTCGGAGAGGGGTTGGGGGTGAGGCTATCTTTCGTTTGGTAGGGGTTGGGGGTGAGGCTGCCTATTTTATTTCCCCTATCCATTTGCTAATATCATGCTTTTTATCTATATTTGTACGTTGTAACAAATACAAATTAGATAAATTCAGCAAATAAATGAAAGCTATAGAGATTCTTTTTCCTGTCTTCTTTATGATGTTCCTCGGCTGGTTGAGTCACAGAAGAGGTTGGATAACAGCAGGACAGAACGAAGGAGCGAAGTCATTAGTATTTAATATTCTTTTCCCACTGCTCGTCTTTCACGTACTTGTAAAAGCAGAGTTATCGACGAATTTCATTTACGAGATTCTCTTTTTAGATGCCGCTTGGATTCTTGTCTACCTGATAGGTAAGAGCATAGCAAAGCCCATCAGTGGTCGTTATGCCCGATTGGCACCTTTCCTACTGATGACATGTGAGGGAGGCAGCGTTGCCCTACCCCTTTATATCGCATTGGTAGGAGCAGAACACGCTGTAAATATCATCACTTTTGACGTTGCTGGTATCCTCATCAACTTTGGACTTGTGCCAGCACTCGTCACGCGACAGACATCAAAGGATGTGGCTTTCCTTCCTATGGCGAAACGAATTATTACAGCACCATTCATCATAGCCGTTATCGTAGGTATCCTCGTTAATATGTTGGGTTTGTACCAATGGCTGATGGAAAACGAACTTCATAGAATCTATGACGGTACGATGGATATGACAATGACACCTATTGCGAGTATTATCCTTTTCACCCTCGGCTATGGTTTCCACCTACGGGCAGCACAGCTCAAGCCACTTTTGGCATTGACAGTGGTGCGCCTTGTGCTGTGTGGGGCTATCGTAGGAGCCTTCTTCTTGCTGTTCCCCGAATTGATGGCAGTGAAGATATTCCTCGTTGGCGTACTGCTTTACTTTGCTTGTCCAACGGGATTCCCCGTACCGCTACAGATAGAAAGCCTATGCAAGGATGAGGATGACGAAAGCTTTATGTCGGCTTTCATCTCTATCTTCATCGTGGTGGCAATGGTAGTATATACGTTGATAACATTATTATTGATATAAATTTAAGGAGTGAAAGGGAGTTAAGGAGTGAAAGGGAGTTAAGACAATAGTATAATATAAATCCAAACATTAGATTTGAGACATCAAAACATTTGTCTTAACTCCTTTCAACTCCCTCTCACTCCTTAACTCCTAAATTAAAAGAATTAGATTTGAGACATCATAACATTTGTCTTAACTCCTTTCAACTCCCTTTCACTCCTTAACTCCTAAATTAAAAGAACATGAACGATAACGTAAAGAGTCCATGGCCAGGACCAGCGGGAATGATACCCGTAACAAGTGGCAAAGCAGATGATGCAAATGTATTTAACCGCAACTACTTGGATTCTATCCATGTGGAGATGCGTGTTATTGATGCCGTCGAGCCATCGTTGAAGACTGTTATCTTCGGTGAAGAGTTCGATTCACCAATTATGATGCCTGCCTTCTCGCATCTTAATAAGGTGTTGAAAGATGGCAAGAAACCAATGTTAGAGTATGCACGTGCAGCCAAAAAGCTGAATACAGTAAACTGGGTGGGTATGGAACCTAACGAGGAATATGCTGAAATCGCAACTGAAGGAGCAAGAACTGTGAGAATCATTAAGCCGTTCGCTGACCATAATATTATTTTAGATGAGATTCAGTTTGCTATCAAACACGGTGCGATAGCTGTCGGCGTAGACATTGATCACGTCCCAGGAACAGACGGAAAATATGATGTTGTAGACGGTATTCCACTCGGTCCTGTCATGCTTTCCGACCTCAAAGAATACGTGAAGGCTGCTGGTAACGTACCATTCGTTGCCAAAGGCGTACTCTCTGTGCAGGATGCCTTGAAGTGTAAGGAGGCAGGCTGTGCTGCTATTTTAGTCTCTCATCACCACGGACGTATTCCTTTCGGTGTTGCTCCCGTGATGGTTCTGCCTAAGATTAAGGCAGCTTTGGAGGGAAGTGGCATCGCAATCTTCGTTGACTGTGGTATTGATACCGGTTATGATGCTTACAAAGCACTTGCATTAGGTGCTGATGCGGTAGCTGTGGGCAGAGGAATCCTCAAGCCATTGCTGCAACAAGGAGCAGAAGGAGTTGAGGAGAAGATACAAAAAATGAACGAACAACTTTCAGAACTGATGATGTACACCTGCGTGAAAGACATTCGTTCATTCGATGCGTCTGTGCTTTATATCTAAGAAAATAGCATCTATAGAAGCTGACTTTTTCTATAGATGCTATTTTTATATTTGCCTTTTAATCCTAATGGGTAGCCTTATAATAAAGGTTCTTGTTTAATGACAGTCTAACCTCTGGATTACTTGAAGGATCAGAAATGGTGATACCCGAATAGGTATGAATGGGAACTACATGTCCAAAAACGTCCTTATCAAAAGTAGTATAATACGAACTTGTATTACCCTTTTCAGGTACAAGAAGGTTCAGCTGCTGGTTGAACCTTGCCAATAAAAGTGGGTCATTATGTAAGATTGTACGTACATAATCGCCCATATCATAGAACTTTGTAGGATTATAACCATCCATACTTTGAAGGTTACTTTCAACAAATGGAGAGAGCGAAGATGACCTATTAACCTCCTTCATAAGGTTCACCATACCCTCAACCTGCGAACAATCAATTACACTGATAGTACCATAAGGATAAGGAGAACCGTTATACGTGTAGTTGCTATAGAAGTTAATAAAGGTGTTACAAATATTTCTATAGTTTGGATTCACCTTTGAGAGTTCATTCCACAGAAGTTTATAAGGCATACCATATGCCATAATCTCTGTTGGACAACCAACAATATAGTGCGCTGCATCACGCAGTTCGTAAGCAACTTCCACACCAGTCATGTTACAATCGTCGAAAAGAATGTACTGGAACTTACCTATACCAGAATCTTCAATACCTTTAGCGAGGGTCGAGATATCAGTTTGATAATCTCCACCACCAAACCAACGCGTTGGAGGACCCACCAAATCTGTCTCTATATCACGTTCAATAGGAGAAGCGACAGAACGGGTAAGACGTGTACTCGGCTTTCCAGGAATCCAACCCATACCATGACATCCCACAATCAATGAGTAGTTCTTTGCAGGAGCTTCCTGCTTAACACGCTTCAAAATGCTTGTTATCCATCCTGTCGTATTTAACCGCAAACCTGACAATGTGTTGTTATAGACAGCAAGGGTATCGTTTATACACCTCCTATTCTTATACTTAATTGTATATAGATAGCCTTTTGATAGCGAATCTGAAATGAACACAATCAGCTGCTTATTCCCCAAGCCTCCTTGTTGCTCCACTGCTTGTTTAATAGCTTCGAGATTGTCATTAAAGAAATTATAGAGATTATTTCTTACTACTCCGCCGTTTGTTACAGCCGACCATGGCATATAAACAAAGATAGTATTCTCTACCTCGGCACCCGGTTGAGGTATTGGGTCTGGGTCTTCACTACTACAAGAGGCAAAGACAACAAGCATTACCAGTTGTAAGAGAAAGAAGAGTTTCTTCATAATTAATCTTTTTAAGCCCATGAATATCCTAAAAGGAGCTATGGGGGTGGTTAATTAAAAAGCCTTGCAACGCCACAATGAGCGTAGTAAGGCTTTTCATAGTTATGTATTATAGTTCGTAGATACTTACTTTACAATAATCAAAGAGTAGTTCTTCTTACCCTTCTGTACGAGGAGATACTTACCATCGATAAGGTCCTCGGCTGTTACTGGCTGGTCAAAAGCTGCGAGTTTTTCCTTGTTGAGCGCTACGCCACCGCCCTTAACGAGCTTACGCATCTCACTCTTACTTGGAAATATCTGCATACCTTCCTGATTGAAGACATCAACTGCAGGCTGACCAAGCACGTCCTTTGATACCTCGTAATGTGGTACATCCTTGAAGACATCAGTAAAGGTCTGCTCGTCTAACTGCAACAAGTTCTCCTTTGTACTCTTACCAAAGAGGATGTTAGAGGCTGCTATCGCCATATCAAGGTCTTCCTGAGAGTGAACCATACGGGTAACTTCCTCTGCAAGACGGTACTGAAGTGTACGACGACCTGGGTCTTGACGATGCTCTTCAATAAGATTATCGATAACATCCTTCTCCAAAGAAGTAAAGATCTTTATATACTTCTCGGCATCATCATCACTAACATTCAACCAGAACTGATAGAAGGCATATGGTGTTGTACGGTTGCGATCGAGCCATATATTACCGCTTTCGGTCTTACCAAACTTCTTACCATCCGCCTTTGTTATCAGTGGACAAGTAAGGCAATATGTCTCAGTTTCGTTACCTAAAGTACGACGGATAAGCTCTGTACCTGTAGTCATATTACCCCACTGGTCATTACCACCCAACTGCAACTTAACACCAAACTTCTCAAAAAGATAGAGGAAATCGTAACCCTGCAGAAGCTGATAGGTGAACTCAGTAAAGCTAAGTCCATCGCGACTCTCGCCACTCAAGCGCTTCTTCACACTATCCTTAGCCATCATATAGTTGACAGTGATGTGCTTACCAACCAATCGAGCGAAGTCAAGGAAGGTGAAGTCCTTCATCCAGTCATAGTTATTAACCATCTCAGCCTTGTTTGGCTCGTTGCCATCGAAGTCAAGGAACTTACTTACCTGCTTCTTGATAGCCTCTTGGTTATGGTAAAGTGTTTCTGTATCAAGGAGGTTGCGCTCCTGACTCTTACCAGAAGGGTCGCCAATCATACCTGTAGCACCACCCACGAGGAGGTAAGGCTTGTGTCCACAACGCTGCAAATGACGCAACATCATGATACCACAAAGGTGACCGATGTGCAATGAGTCAGCTGTTGGGTCAGTACCCAAGTAAGCTGAAACCATCTCTTTCTGAAGCATTTCCTCAGTACCTGGCATCATTTGAGCCAGCATACCACGCCAACGGAGTTCTTCTACAAAGTTCTTCATCTATATCTTTATACTTTAAGGAGTCAAGGGATAGAAGACTTTAAAAGCGTTCTGCCCTATCTTCATAAGCCTCAACTCTGTATTAATATTCTTTTGTGAGCATCGTTAGGGCACTGGGTCATAACCACTACCGCCCCACGGATTGCATCTTAATATACGCCAAATTGTAAGTGCCAAACCCTTAAAAGGTCCATGCTTTAGGATAGCTTGTCTACCATACTCTGAACAAGTAGGAGTAAAGCGACAAGAAGGTGGCGTAAAAGGAGATATGAACTGGCGATAAAAGAGTATCGGAAGTAGCAACAGCCACGATAAGACACGTGTGAAAAGACGCCATAGCTTAGCAAAAACATTATGAGACTGCTGCTCACGTGACGTACTCTCGTTTCTCTCCTTCTCATCCATCATATCCGTTCTCCTATTCTTTGAAGCAGGTTACAGACCCGCTGTTCAATTGTAACAGAATCTATCAATTCGTTTGAAAGCCATATAAAAGCTATCAACAACTGCTTATCTGTTTGCTCGTTCACACGGAGCGTGACAAAACTCTTGTGCTTACGATAAGCCTCACGTACCTGCCGTTTCACCCTATTGCGCTTTACGGCACGTTTGAAATGCTTCTTCGGAACACTGACCAACACCTGTACATTCGACTCCGTGACCGTTTCTTCTGATACAGAAGCCTCCGACTTACAGTCAATTAGTCTGTAAACAGCCTTCAAAGGGAATGCTGTCATCGCATGACTTCCACCAGTTCCAAAGAGCGTATCTATGAGCTTCTTGCTACATAGACGTTCTCCTTTTCTTAGTCTTTCTTCATGCTTTTCCATTCCTTATCAGCCTTTATTTACCGTATGTCCAGTACTGATGTCGGCTCCTTCCCCATCCTTTCAGATGAAGCAGAAGCCGTTATACTATTTATTCTTCTTCTCTTTCTCCAAGAAAGCACGCAATGCACCTGTCATAGAAGGATACTCCTGCGATGGAGCCTGAAGGTCAAGTCTTAATCCTTGTGCCTCAACTTCCTTCGCTGTAGCAGGACCAAAGGCAGCTATCTTGATGTCTCCCTGCTCGAAGTTAGGGATATTCTCTTTCAGAGCCTTTACTCCTGTTGGGCTGAAGAAGACAAGCATATCATAATCAAAGTTCTTAACTTCTTCCTCAGTTAAGCCATTGCTCACCGTACGATACATTACACATTCCTTGTGCTTGAGTTTATTTGCATCCAACAACTCGCTCAGAGCCTCCGTATGTACAGAACTCTGCGGAACAAGGTACTTCTCAGTCTTATGCTTAGTCATTGTAGGGATAAGACTATCAATCTTTCCCGTATTACCAAAGAACACCTTACGTTTGCGGTACTGAACATACTTCTGGATATAAAGAGCAATCGTTTCAATCACACAGAAATACTTCATATCCTCTGGGATAGTGACACGCATTTCCTTAGCGAGATTAAAATAATTGTCTACAGCATGACGAGAAGTAAATACCACAGCGGTATAATCCAACAGGTTTATCTTCTGCTGACGGAACTCTTTCGCTGAGAGTCCTTCCACTTTAAAAAATGGTCTGAAAACCAGTTCCACTCCTAAGTCTTCTGCTATGTCGTAATATGGCGACTTTTCGCTTGACGGCTTTGGCTGTGAAACCAAGATCTTTTTTATCATCGTGTCCTAAAAGTTTATTATCAAATAGTTATCTGTAATGAACAAAACGCCCCACAATACCATCAACGGCATCAATTCGAGCGCACAAAAGTACAAAATTATTTGCAGACTGGCACCCATTCTCTTAAAAAAGATACTGTAACTCTTATAAAAAGCAAGCATTTTGACGCATAACATAACAATTAGTGTATAAATCAATGCTGCATGGAGTGACAAAGAGAAGTAAACCAGCAAGAGTACTATCGGGAATAATAAGACTCCTTCCAAAGAGGAAAGAAACACCTGTGTTCGCCTCCATTGTCCATTATTTTTCCTATCAAAGAACACCCAGTTTACGAATCCATAGACCAGACACTTGAATAGGAAATAAGCAACAAACACACCAAAAAAGCATCCTATCGCTCCAAGTTGTGTATCATTCGAAAGCCTACCGCCCCCTAAATCTCGCGCAAAAAAATAATAGAGAATACTTCCTAACAAAGAGGTTTGTGCTATCAAGATAGTCTGAAAGCGCATCTCTTCATTCGTTTCAATAGCCAACTCCTTACTACGACTTACACGAAAGAAACTCTTTATCTGTCGTTCTATGAAATTTCTCGATAGAGAAAACGCCACCATCGCCATCACAAAACAACCTAAGAGCATTGCTGCAATAACATTATCATTGCTTACAGCATAAGGAGCAAGAACGCCCGAAACTCCATCAGCATGATTGTTTCCTCGTTCTAACTTGAAAAACTTATTCCCTTTAAAGTAGCCTTCTTCTGCAAATTTGAAGTCCGTCAGCTGAAACTTCTTCTGTTTTTTAGGGCGCAACAAGATAGACGAGTCAGTTTTCTGACCCGCCTTACCCTCAGAATCGACATTCGCCTTCTTCCCCGCTGCCAATGTTGACTTTAGCAATAGAGAAGGGCGAACAATGGAATCAGTTGTCGGCATTATCTATTAGAGTCCGAATGTCTTTTTAATATCCTCTACTCGATCGAGCTTTTCCCAAGTGAAGAGTTCAACATCAACTGTCTTTTTCTCATGATAACGGCTTTCAAAGGTCTTCTTAACAACCTCATTCTGACGCCCCATATGACCATAAGCAGCTGTCTCCAGATACATTGGCTGACGAAGCTTCAGTGTCTTCTCAATAGCCTTTGGACGAAGATCAAACAGTTTCTTCACCATCTCTGCAATCTCGCCATCAGTAGCCTTCACATGTGAACGACCATAGGTATTCACATAAACACTAACAGGCTCAGCAACACCAATAGCATAAGCCAACTGTACAAGAATCTCATCACTCACACCAGCTGCCACCATATTCTTTGCGATATAGCGTGTAGCATAGGCTGCAGAACGATCTACCTTACTTGAATCCTTACCAGAGAAGGCACCACCACCATGACCGCCTTTACCACCGTAAGTATCAACGATAATCTTACGACCAGTCAGACCGGTATCACCATGAGGACCACCAATCACAAACTTACCCGTTGGATTGACAAGATACTTGATATTGTCATTGAACAAGGCAAGTACTTTCTCCGATGTTATCTGTGCCTTTACACGTGGCATAAGAATCTCAAGTACATCCTTATGAATCTGCTCAACCATCTCCTTATCAGCCTTCAACTGTGCCTCACGTGAGTCGTCAGCAGGCTTAATAAAGTCATCATGCTGTGTTGAAACAACGATAGTATCAATTCGCTGTGGGATATTGTCATCGCTATACTCCACTGTCACCTGACTCTTTGAGTCTGGACGGAGATAAGTCATCTGCTTACCTTCCTTGCGGATGTCAGCCAACGTGGTCATAAGGAGGTGTGCCAAGTCGAGTGTCACAGGCATATAATTGTCTGTCTCGTTACATGCATAACCAAACATCATCCCCTGATCACCAGCTCCCTGATTCTCAGCATCACCATTGTCAACACCACGGTTGATATCATCACTCTGCTCATGAATAGCAGAGAGAACACCGCAGCTATTGCCATCAAACTGATACTCAGCCTTTGTATAACCGATTTTGTTAATTGTCCTACGAGCAATTGTCTGAAGGTCAACATATTCCTTAGACCTTACCTCACCCATAATCACTACCTGACCTGTAGTATTAAAGGTTTCTATAGCGCAACGTGCATCCTCATCATATGCCAAGAACTGGTCGAGCAATGCGTCGCTTATCTGATCGGCAACCTTATCTGGGTGTCCCTCAGATACTGATTCCGATGAAAACAAATATGCCATATATTTATCTACTTTTTATGTTTGTATTTATTACTAACTCTCTGTTTAAGAATGCAAAGTTACTGCAACTTAGCGGGATAACAAAATAAATAAGTAAGATTTATACATTATTGGGGGGATTGATGGGTGATAGGTGGTGAATGTTGGGTGATGATGATTAGTAAATAGTGGGTGGTGGGTGGTGAATGTTGGGTGGTGATGATTAGTAGTATTCGGTGTTAAAAGATGAATGATGAAGAAAATACAATCAAAGATTACCCTTTCAAAATCTACTTTATCTGAGAAGTCAATAATTACATCGGAGCTATTTTAGTATTATTATCGCATAATTTGCGACGATATAAATCTTAAATCGTCGCATAAAATGGTTCTTCTGTTAAATGTGTGGACGCTTTTCGTATTGCTTTAACAGAAGAACCATAGCTACTCATTAAACAAAAACATGGCTACGATAGTCAACTATCTATCCTATTATTATCCTCTGTCATTGAAATCTTTTCGTTTTAAGACTTCGAAAATACAATTTCTTTCTTTGAAAAATCTTAAAGAAATAAATCTAAGCGGAATAGAAGGAATATGCGATTTTCGACTTGTTGATTTGCCTAAATGCAAGATAACTTATCCTAATCTTAAAGTATTCTTAGCTGCAGAGGAAATCAGTGCAGAAAAAGGTATAACCGTGTTCTCCATAACAAAAGATGTATATGACAACACAAATGCCGCTGCATTTGTAAATAAATATAGTAAAAACCTCAGCAATGGATATAATATAAGAACTCCGAAAGGGACGCCACAGATCGTTTCTGTGCAAAGTCGGATTTTGCCAAACGAGAGAATATATGTACCTTTGCATATGAGTTGGCACCTAACCCATTTCGGGTGTGTACACTCTCAGGTCTTAATCCAATGACCAGTATACAGTCCCAGTAATATTCAATCAACTGTGTACTTTTTCAGGAATCGCATAGACAATGCAAATGTCATTTACATCATTATTAAGTATAAGGAGAAATTTAAAATGAACAATTCCAACAAACATTTATCCCACAGTCACCATAATCATGGCGACATGGATCATTCAAAACATGAGCACGGAAGAACGGAAGAACATGGAGACTATAAGGATCAACATCAAGAACATCATGCTGGGCATGATCACAGCGGGCACAGTGGGCATGATCACTGCGGGCATAGTGGGCATGACCACAGCGAGCACAGTGGGCATGATCACAGCGGGCATAGTGGGCATGACCACAGCGGGCACAGTGGACATGACCACCATCATCACGGTAACTTTAAGGAACTTTTCTTAAAATCATTGCCAATAGGAATCATTATTATGCTCTTATCCCCTATGGCTGGGTTTGACCTACCTTTCCTGTTTACTTTTCCATATTCTGATATTGTCGTAGCTATTTTATCTACTATATTAATTATTTATGGTGGACGTCCATTCTATCAAGGTGCAGTTGACGAATTTAAACAAAAAAAACCTGGAATGATGGCACTCGTTTCTTTAGGTTTAAGTGTTTCATATTTATACAGTATTTATGCTGTGATCATTACCTACGTAACGGGTGAACACGTGATGGACTTTTTCTTTGAATTTGCTTCATTACTATTAATCATGTTATTAGGTCACTGGATTGAGATGAAAGCTATTGGAGAAGCAGGAGATGCACAAGAAGAACTGGCTAAGTTAGTGCCGAAAGATGCTCATGTAGTATTAGATGACGATTCAATAGAAACACGACCAGTTGCTGACTTAAAGGTAGGTGATTTAATTCGAGTTCAAGCTGGAGAAAATGTGCCAGCAGATGGAACTATCGAGCGTGGCGAATCACGTTTAAATGAAGCTCTTCTAACTGGAGAATCAAAAGCAGTTAAAAAAGGTCCTGGCGATGAAGTAATCGGAGGCTCAACAAATGGAGAAGGGGTTCTTTATATTAAAGTGAATGAGACAGGTGATCAATCCTTTATCTCTCAAGTTCAGAATTTAATCAGCCAAGCTCAAAGTCAGCCTTCCAGAGCAGAAAATATTGCTCAAAAGGTTGCAGGGTGGCTCTTCTATATTGCTGTTATTGTCGCGCTAATTGCTT
>ERZ773265.1145-NODE-1145-length-14395-cov-105.770990_pt1 | contig 14395 bp, 10 predicted proteins | sample MGYA00580512_ERZ773265 | MGnify/ENA primary metagenome ERZ773265 (study PRJEB29015, sample SAMEA2738169) | human oral metagenome | biome: human oral; feature: human-associated habitat; material: saliva | place: China | collected 2183 ... | reverse complement strand
GGTCCAATGCGTACGAAGAATATATTTACACTAGGATTTTTTCTCACTATTGTTCCGGTGTTCTGGGTGATTATCTCATTTGCCAGAGACGGGGAGTTCTTTAATCCAGTATCAATTCTAAGTGCAATTTTAGGAGGTCTTTTTGTCACTTTTGTAGCCAGAAGGACGCTTGAGAGTGATTCAAAGTTCCCTAAGGGACCTCCTAAGGGACCCCCTAAAGGACCTAGTGTGTAAAACATCGCTTAGAAGTTTCTAAGTGGTCAACGAGATGTGGTAGCAGTTTTAAAACTGCTGCCACATCTTGCTGTATATAAAGGTAATATATGAGTCTTTTATCTTGGTTTGGTCTTAAAACACCTGCTCCATCAGCACCACAGAACACCTGGTCTTTGACGAACACCGCGTTCCCCGCATCTCCACGATCTCCCAGCCGTCCGCTATCCCGTATGGGGTGCGGCGGTGATTATCGGTTCCAATCCAGAGGAAGAACCGCGGTAGGTTTCTACCACCCGGCAGGACGCCCCACGGCGTCACCTGCCGGGTATTTTTATGCCCAATTGTCGGTCCAGTATTGCCGGTTCGTTCTGGGGCGTACCGGCGTGCCCGAGGGTGCTCAGGTGACCGCATTGTAATGAGAACGTCATCAGAGAAGACGAAAACGCACCCTATGGCGTAGTATCGAAGGGTAAATATCGTTGTTCGGCGTTGATTGTTCATTCAATCTCACCGGCAACACTCGAGAGCAACCACAGAGCCACCAAACGAGCCACAGATTAGCCGGTCATAGGGACGCCACCGCTACGACGCGGTAGCCACACAGCCGCTATGACGACCACTCAAGGACGCACCATGGAAAACCAGATTCCCGCCCCCTCCTTCCCGGAGCAGAACAACGCAAACTCCCCGCAGCCGGTACCGGCAGGCGTAGCACCCGGCGCCCCCCTCGGCGCAGCACCCGCAGGCCCCGCCCTGGGCGTGGCACCCGCTAACGTGCGCGACCGCGACGACAGCTACCAGCGCATCCCGGACATCTACCGGGTGCCGGCTGAACACCGCCGCCCCTACGGCGAGACCACCGGCGACTTCCGCGGCCCCGGCTACTTCTACTCCATCGGCGCGTTCGGTGCCTCCCTGGGTGCCCTGGCGCTGACCCTCTACGCGTGGGTTCAGGTCGCGGCACTCCACGCTGAGGCAAGGACCAGGTCCGGCGATTACAGCTCCTCTGCTTATAGCCCCAGCCTGAGCCTGAGCCCCAACATCATGGTGATTGCTCTGCTGCTCGTGGGCCTAATCCCGGTAGGCGTGTCTATCTGGCTTGCCATCTACTCGGCAAAGGTGAACGCCGGTCACACCACCAAGTACACCTCGAAGATGACGACCTTCAACATTCTGGCGTACATCATCTCGGGTCTGAGCCTGCTGGGTCTGCTCGGAACCCTCACGATGCTGTCCTAAAACAGGCAATACGTGCTCTCATCGCGATAATAGCGAGGCGGCGGCTTTCCATTCTCGGAAAGCCGCCGCCTCGCTATATTTTTGCTGCCTCCTGTTCAGATGGAGGGGCAGAGACTAGGACCGGGGTGCGAGTGCCTCCAGCACCTGCTGCTGGACCGCTGCCGTATTACTTGCCACCAGGGACACCGGGTGCACACCGGCGGCTGAAACGCCCGCGTGCTCGGGCAAATCGCCCTCCAGGGTGGAGGCAACGCCGCCAGCCTCGCGAATCAGCGGCAGTAGCGCCGCCACCTCGTAGAAAGACAGGGATGCGTCCACGACGGTGTCCACCGCACCCTCAGCGAGCATACACGCCGCCCAGAACGAACCGTACGCGCGGGAACGCCCCACGGATCCCAGAAGCTGTACAAGCTCGCCAGATCGGTCCACAGCGCCTTTAGAGGCCGCCTTCCAGGAGGAGAGGTCGGTGTACGCGGCATACAGCTGATCCAACTGAGTCAGCGAAGACACCTCAAGACGAGTCGCCTGCGCCAAAGACTTACCCGTGTACGCGCCAGAACCGCGAGCAGCCCACCAACGGCGACCCAGCGCGGGTGCAGACACCACACCCACCACCGGCTCACCCTGATCCAGTAGAGCAATCAGAGTCGCCCACACCGGCACGCCGCGGCGAAAATTATCCTGCTCAGCAATCGGCGCAATCACCCACTGGCGCGCCGCCTGACCGTTATAGCCGGCATGCGCACCGGCAATACCGTCACGAGTACGCACACGCGACAGCTGCGCGCGCAGAAGCTCCTCAACCTCCTGAGCCACACCCGAGGCGTAATCGGCAGGCTCCTGCACCTGCGGCTCTACGGGCTGCTGAGTAGCCTGCTGCCACGGCGCCAACGGTGCCGCCGCGGGTTCCGCCTCGGCGGGCTCTACCACCTCGGATGCGGGGGAGAAGACCGGGCGGTCACGAAAACGCATGGCGCTCACACGATCGACGCTATCGGCAAGAATATGCGCAAGACGCAAATCGTCGGTGTACTGCTGGGGACGGCTCATAGTAATGCTCTTCTTCAGTATTCGGTGATGTAGTCAGCAAAAATGTGTGTGCAGTGCTGTGTGCAGTGCAGGGGAGAGAACCTAGACGAGAGCGCCCAGTTCCTTCTCCGAATCGCCCTCTTCAGGAGTCAACAGCAGCAGCTTACGCAAGGACTCCAGGCGGTCAGGACCGCTCTCACCGGCGTGACCGGCAGCAACGTACGCCTCCAGACCGCACTCGGGAGCCTGCGCCGCGTGAGTACACGCCTTCGGGCAATCCGCCGCACCGGGTGCCAGATCCACGAACGCCTCCACGACGGTCTCCGGCGGCACATGCGCCAGACCGAAAGAACGAATACCCGGAGTGTCAATAATCCAGGTGCCCGGCTCCATCGGGTCGCCATTCGCATTCACCGGACGCAACGCCAACGCCGACGAGGACGTGTGGCGGCCACGGCCCGTCACCGCGTTCACATGACCGGTCGCACGCTCAGAGCCGGTCAGCGCATTCACCAGGGTCGACTTACCCACACCCGAATGGCCCAGAAGCACCGACACCTGACCCAGCAGCTCCTGCAGAAGCTCCTGAACCGGTGCCGATTCCAAACCGGCAGCACCCTCCTGGCTCGGCGCCAAACCATCCGAAGAGGAGGACAGCACAATCTTCAAACCGCTCGCCGCATAGTAATCCAGCAGGTTCTGCGGGTACCGCACATCAGTCTTGGTAATGCACAGAATCGGCTCAATCCCGGCGTCAAATGCCGCCACCACGGCACGGTCAATGAAGCCGGTGCGCGGCTCCGGGTTCGCCGCAGCAACCACAATCACCAGCTGCTGAGCATTCGCCACGACCACACGCTCCGACGGGTCGGTGTCATCGGCGCTACGGCGCAGAATCGAGGTGCGCTCGCCCAGCCGCACAATGCGCGCCAGGGTATCCTTCGCGCCGGAGGTGTCACCCACCAGGTCCACAAAGTCACCGGTCACAATCGCGGTGCGGCGCAGCTCCTTAGCGCGCGCCGCAATGAGGGTACGCTCCTTCTCGGTACCCTCATCCACGACGACCGACCAGCGGCCACGGTCCACCGTAATGACCCTGCCACGAATCGCTTCTTTGAAGGTCGGGCGGTCCTTCGTGCGGGGGCGGGAGCCCTTCTTATTCGGGCGCACGCGCACATCCGACTCATCCCATTCGGAGAAATCGCGCACGTTCATGCGGGAAGAACCCATTTAGAAGACCTCCTGGTCGGCGGTAACGTCAGAGGTGGAAGCGCCGGCCTGCCATTGCGCCAGCATGTCCTCCCACATTGCGGTAAATTCGGGCATGGTCTTAGCCACGGTGGCTACGTTCTGCACCACCACATTGGGGCGGCGCAGACCAATAATCGCCGCGAAGGTTGCCATGCGGTGATCGTCGTAGGTGCGCGCCAGAACTGGCGCAGCCTCAGCGGCAGCGGGGATGGGCGCCTCAATCACCAGCGAATCGGCGGTGTCGCGGGCGGTACCTCCCAGGCGGTTAATCTCAGCGGCGAGCGCTGCGAGGCGGTCCGTCTCATGACCGCGCAGATGCGCAATGCCGGTCAGCTCAACGCGGCCCTTCACGAAAGCGCAGGCAGCTGCCATGGTCGGTGCCAGCTCACCACCGGCAGACAGATCAAAGGAGAAGTCACCCTCGGGAAGCTGCACCGGACCGGTCACTGTCAGACGGCCCTCAGCGTAGCGAACCTGCGCACCCAGCGCGGGCAGAAGCTCACGCCACATATCGCCCACCTGGGTCGTACCCGCCGAAGAATCAGCCGCGGGTGCAGGCCAGTGAGGAATAGTCACCGACTCGCCGGTAACCACGGCGGCAGCAAGGAACGGACCGGCATTCGAAAGGTCCGGCTCAATGGTCATCTCAAAGCCGGGGAAAGAACCGGGGTGAACCGTCCAACGGTACTCGCCGCCCTCTGCTTCATTGCCTTGGTTCGGGTAGTGCTCCTGCACCCGAATACCCATCTGGCGCAGCGCCTCCACGGTCATCTGAATGTGCGGGATGGACGGCACCGAAGAACCCTCGTGCACCAGCACCATACCCTGCGGTAGGCGAGGCGCCATCAGCAACAGAGCCGAAACGAACTGGGACGACGTGGAAGCATCAATACGAACCACGGGCGCCTCAGAAACACCCTCTACGCTCGCCAGACCGGGGGAGCGCAACACGAAGGGCAGAGCGTTCTCGCCCTGCTCACAATCCACCTGCACACCCAGCTGACGCAGACCCTCCAGAACCGGGCCCATCGGACGCTGACGAGCGTGCGGGTCACCGTCAAAAGCGAACTCACCCGGCAGCAGCGCCGCCAGGGCGGGCACAAAACGCATCACGGTACCGGCAAGACCGCACTCAATCGACACCGGCTGAGCGGAATCGGCCTGCGCCTGAGCAGAATGCGTTTCCACAAAGTTCAGGGGAGTGACCTTAACATCTGGACCGAACGGCGAATCGGTCGGAACCAGCTCAATACCCGCACCCAGCTGGCGCAACGCCTCAATCATCAGCGCCGAATCACGCGAATGCAGCGGCGCACGCAAATACGAGGGGGAATCAGCCAGAGCAGCAAGTAACAGATAACGGTTCGTGAGCGACTTAGAACCCGGAATATGCGCCAGCGCGTTCTTGCCAGCGGCTTCGCTGGAGGCGGGTGCCAGGGGAGCGGGCCAATCACCGGGGGAAAGCTGCACTGCTGCGTCGCTCATACATCCTCTTCTGGTTCAAATCATGGGGAGGGCGCAGAATCAGAGAGGCTGCGCCGGTTGACGTCTACCCCTATTCTACCGGTTGAGGGTTTGCGAGCCGCTGAGGGCTCCAGCGATGAGATGGGCAGCGCGAACTAGGCAGCGCGAACCAACCAATACGCGTAAAGGCGGCACACCGTCATTGGCGCACCGCCTTCACTCATCATCAGATGTCTATACCCCAGCGGGGCAAGAGCTTGAGGCAGCTTAGAGGTTAGCCTCGGCGCAGAACTTCTGCACATCCTGCAGCAGACGCGCCTTCAGCTGCTCGGGCGCCTGCTGAGCGCACGAAGAACGCATCTTCTCACGAATCATCAGCTCAAAGTCCTTCACATCCGCGCATTCGGGGCAGGCATCCAGATGCGACTGAACCGTGCGCAGCTGCTCGGGGCTTAGCTCCCTATCGAGGAATTCGTAGAGGCGCTTGAGGGTCGCCGAGCAGGGCTGGCCGCCGCAATCCTCCAGCGGCTCAGAAGCCGCAGAGGCATCGGCGGCTTCGGGGACAGAAGAATTCTTGTCTGTGGTTGACATCGGGGTTCCTTTCACACGGAAGGTATAAAGCGTTAGGGGAGTCTAGCCCCAACCTGATGGGGGGCTAGCTCACGTGTAGAAGAGCGAAGCTAAGAATCCGCAGGCGCCTCGGAACGAGAGTCCGCCGGTGGGGACTTTACGCCCTTGGCCGCCTTAGCGCCCTTGGTAGCCTTTGCCGGCTGCCCCTTAGCGCTCGCCTTCGCCTCAGCCTTCGCTTCTACCTTTGCGATGGTCGACGGGCGCAGACCGTTCTCACGCGCATAATCGAGTAGCTTCTCACGCAGAATACGGCGGCCACGATGCAGACGAGACATCACCGTGCCCAGGGGGATATCCAGAATCTCCGCAATATCCTTGTACGCGAACCCCTCCACATCGGAGTAGTACACCACCATGCGGAAATCCTCAGACAGCTCGTTCAGAGCCTCACGAACCTCCGTATTCGGCAGGGCGCTCAGCGCCTCCGCCTCGGCAGAACGCAGACCCACCGCATCATGCTCACCGGCCTGAGCCAGCTGCCAATCCTCCACCGTCTCACCCTGAGACTGCTGCGGCTCACGCTGACGCTTACGGTACAAATTGATGTACGTATTCGTCAGGATGCGGTACAGCCACGCCTTCAGGTTCGTACCCTCGGTGAACTGGTGGTACGAAGCAAAAGCCTTCATGTAGGTTTCCTGCACCAGGTCTTCAGCATCGGCAGAGTTGCGGCTCATCCGCAGGGCGGCAGCGTAGAGCTGATCCACATACTGCATAGCGTCCGCGGTAAAGCGTTCGCGTAGCTCGCGGGTATCCGCCGCGGTGTTGGTTCCAGCCATGTTTCTCCTCTACAGGAACGCGCAAGGCGTTCACTTCCATAACGTAGAATTCTTCTCTTTATTCCGCAGAATGCGCACAAACATCTGCGGGTAAAGCAAAACCCCGGGTCCGAATAATATCCGAAACGCCGGGGTTTTAAAGTGTATGCAAGATACCTTATGCGTTGGGGCGCTTACCGTGGTTTGCGCCGCCCTTACGACGGTCCTTGCGCTTACGACCGCGCTTGCTCATCAGAGCCTCCTTATAGTGTTCATGGATGCACGCCCCACCTTCGCGGTGCGCGCTCCCTATTACCTGCCCTAGCAGAGGCGGTCACCGAAAACCGGTGGTCCACGCTATAAGGGCAACGCCGTCTATTTTTTCATAGAAACGGCATGATTGCATCTTGGAACCGGGATATGAGCTAAAAAACACGAACTTTCTTCGTGTCTCTTCGCCCTTCCGACCAGGTCCAACTAGGGGAGCAGGCTCTTAGCCGTGCTCAGGAATGTTCAGCCAGTTGTACCAGCCGCGGTGCAGAACCAGCCACGCCATCAGACCGTAACCGGACTGACCCGGGCGGCCGTCATTAGCGGCAAGGTCGTTGCGCCACTGCTCGTGGTGAAGCAGCGGGTTGAACGTATCCACGTACACGTGGTTACGGCGGGTCACCACATCCGCGTACGCCGCCGACAGGTCAGCGATACGGCGGTTACGCTCAGCGTCCAGGGTCGGCGGCGGACCAACAACCAGAACCTTAATGTTGTTCTGCGACGCCATGTCCACAATGTTCGCCAGGTTCAAACGCGAACGTGCACTGGTCAGACCCAAATCAATGTCAAAGGTCGACGGAGCAATAATGAGGCGGTTATCAGCACCGGGAACGAAGCGGCGGCGCGCCTCCTCGAACCAGCGTGCATTCAGCTGCTCGCTACCTTCATTGGGGGCGGCAAGGTTATATGCCGCAATGGATGCGGTGGTCTGCGGGGTGCGCGCCATAACGCGGCCAAACCAGCCGAGGGTACGGGGGTCGCCAACACCGGCGAGCAGGTCATCGCCGACTGCCACAATTCGAATATTGCGTTGCTCCACGGAATTCTTTCTTCAGCAGGATGCGCCCGCCGTGAGAGGCGGCAAGGCACGTGAGTAATAGTCTTCATATCTAGGATAAGCGCTTACCGGCCTCTTTTCGAACTTAATACCCTATCCGGTAAGCATCCGAGACTAAAAAACCCGTCTGCCCGCCAGAAACATCTGACGGGAAGACGGGTTTTGAAGAGCTAAATCATGAGCCGATCAGCTGTAGAAGATCTTAGCCTTCGAAGACCTGCTTGAGCAGAGCCTCAGCCTCAGCTGCGTGCAGCTTACCGGTACCGGCAGCCGGGGAAGCAGCTGCGGAGCGGGAAGCCAGGCGCATACGGCGGTCGATCAGCGGCTGCAGGTTGAGAGCCATGAACGGCCACTGACCCTGGTTAGCAGGCTCGTCCTGAGCCCACACAACGTCGGTAGCGTTCGAGTACAGAGCCAGCTGCTCCTTGATCTCCTGTTCGGGCAGCGGGTACAGCTGCTCCACCGAGACAATAGCGGTCTTGGTGTCGCCGCGGCGCTCGCGCTCAGCTTCCAGATCGTAGTAGAGGCGACCGGATACGAAGACCACACGCTCAACCTGAGCCGGGTTAATACCCGAACGGTCACCAATCACCGGCTGGAACGAGCCCTCGGTGAAGTCCTCGATGGAGGACGCAGCAGCCTTCAGACGCAGCAGCTGCTTGGGGCTGATCACCACGAGCGGCTTGTACGGACGGTGCTGCGAGTGGCGACGCAGCAGGTGGAAGTGCGAAGCCGGGGTCGAGGGGCATGCAACAGTCATGTTGTTCTCAGCGCACAGCTGCAGGTAACGCTCAACACGAGCCGAGGAGTGGTCAGGACCCTGACCCTCGTAGCCGTGAGGAAGCAGCATAACCAGCGAGGAGCGCTGGCCCCACTTCTGCTCGGAGGAAGACACGAACTCGTCAATGATGGTCTGAGCGCCGTTTGCGAAGTCACCGAACTGAGCCTCCCACACCACGAGCGAGTCGGGGCGCTCTACCGAGTAGCCGTACTCGAAGCCGAGAACGCCGTACTCAGAGAGGAAGGAGTTGTAGATACGGAACTTGCCCTGGTCCTCAGAGAGGTGCTCCAGCGGCGACCACTCTTCATCAGTGATGTGGTCGTGCAGAACAGCGTGTCGCTGAACGAAGGTACCGCGCTGAACATCCTGACCGCTCATACGAACGTCGGTGCCCTCCATCAGCAGCGAACCGAAGGCGAGCAGTTCACCCATACCCCAGTTCACGTTGCCGGTGCGGCCCATCTCAACGCGCTGCTCCATGAGCTTCTTCAGCTTCTTGTGGACGGTGAAGCCCTCGGGAGCCTTACCGAACGCGTCAGCGATGTGCTGCAGAGTCTCACGGGAGATTGCAGTCTTACCGCCGTGAACGACCTCGGTGTTCTGCTGAGCAGCAGGCAGTTCCAGACCAGAAACGTGCGCGCCAGCAGGAGCCGGTGCCGAAGACTGAGTCTCGACGAAGATAGCGTCCAGCTTCGAGTGGTAGGAGTCCAGAACTTCGTCTGCCTCTTCCTGAGAGACATCGCCACGACCGACCAGGTCCTGTGCGTACAGGGTGCGGGTCGAGGGCAGGACGTCAATATCCTGGTACATCTTCGGCTGGGTCATCGACGGATCATCAGCCTCGTTGTGGCCGCGGCGGCGGTAGCAAATCAGGTCAATGACAACGTCGCGACCGAAGCGCTCACGGTACTCGAATGCCAGGCGTGCGGCGCGAACCACTGCATCCGGGTCATCAGCGTTGACGTGGAAGACCGGAGCCTTGGTCATACGCGCGATGTCGGAGGCGTGGGTTGCGGTGCGGCCGTCGTTCGGCAGGGTGGTGAAGCCAATCTGGTTGTTCACCACAACGTGCACGGTGCCGCCGGTGGTGTACGCCTTCAGGTCAGCCATCTGCAGGGTCTCCATGACGATGCCCTGGCCAGCGAACGCTGCGTCACCGTGAATCAGGATCGGCAGGACCGGGTGGCCCTCAATGCCCTGCTCACGGTAGACGTCCTGCTTAGCGCGGACGATACCCTCGAGCACGGTGTTTGCAGCCTCAAGGTGCGAGGGGTTAGCAGCCACGTACACCTGGGTCTGCTTACCGGAATCGGAGGTGAATACACCCTCGGTACCGAGGTGGTACTTCACGTCACCGGAGCCACCCTCGTAGGGTGCTGCGGTGCCGGAGAACTCACGGAAAATCTGAGCGTAGGACTTGCCAGCAATGTTGGTCAGCACGTTCAGGCGACCGCGGTGTGCCATACCAATGGCAACGCCCTTCAGGTTGTTGTTAGCGGCCTTGTCCAGCACAGCATCCAGCAGCGGAATCAGGGACTCGCCGCCCTCCAGGGAGAAGCGCTTCTGACCCAGGTACTTGGTCTGCAGGAAGTTCTCGAATGCCTCAGCCTCAACCAGCTTGGAGAGAACACGCAGCTGCTCCTCGCGGGTGGGCTTAGCAACGCCGCGCTCCAGGCGCTCCTGGAACCATGCGCGAACCTCGGGGTCCTCAGAGTACATGTACTCAACGGACAGGGAGCCGGAGTATGCCTCGTGCAGGCGCTCCAGGATGGTGCGCAGCGGCAGACGCTCGGAACCGCCGAAGCCACCGGTCGGGTAGACGCGGTCCAGATCCCACAGGGTCAGGCCGTAGTTCTCCAGCTTCAGGTCCGGGTGCGAACGCATCTTGTAACCAACGGGGTTGGTTGCTGCGGTCAGGTGGCCGTGCACGCGGTACGCGTGAATCAGCTGCTGGATACGTGCAACCTTGGAAATTTCGTGAGCGTCATCGACGTGGTTGTCGCGTGCCCAACGAACCGGCTCGAAGGGAACCTTCAGGTCGCGGAAGATTGCGTCGTAGAAGTCGTCGCCGCCGAGCAGGTAGTGCTCAACCAGCTTCAGGAACTCACCGGAACCTGCACCCTGAATGACGCGGTGGTCGTAGGTGCTGGTCAGGGTGATGATCTTGGACAGACCCTGCTGGGTGATGAGCTTCTCAGACAGGCCGCGGAACTCAGCCGGGTACTCCAGCGCACCCACACCGATGATGGCTGCCTGGCCCTTGGAGAGGCGGGGCACCGAGTGGACGGTACCAATACCACCGGGGTTGGTCAGCGAAACAGTGGTGCCGCGGAAGTCCTCAATGGTCAGCGCGCCGTTACGGCCACGCTTAACGATGTCGTTGTATGCATCCCAGAACTCGCGGAAGCTCAGCTTCTCAGCACCCTTGAGGTTCGGAACGACCAGGTTACGGGAACCGTCGGGGCGGGGCAGGTCAATAGCCAGACCAAAGTTCACGTGCGCGTTGTGGATCGCAACGGGCTTGCCCTTCTCGTCCACACCGTAGGTCACGTTCATCGAAGGCATCGCTGCCACTGCGCGAATTACTGCGTAACCAATCAGGTGGGTGAAGGAGACCTTGCCGCCGCGGGTGCTTGCCAGGTACTTGTTGATGGCAGCACGGTTCTCAATGAGCAGCTTTGCGGGGACCGCACGAACGGTGGTTGCGGTGGGGACAGTCAGCGACTCTTCCATGGTCGTGACAACTGCCTTAGCAGGGCCGCGGAGGGGGACAATCTTGTCTTCAGCAGGTTCCACAGGTTCAGCCTTCTTGGTAGCAGCGGGAGGGGTGGGGTTAGCAGGCGCAGCCGCAGGCTTCGGTGCCGCGGGGGCGGGAGTTGCTACAGGTGCGGCAGGTGCAGCCGGTGCGGCGGGTGCCGCAGCAGGAGCTGCACTAGCGGTACCGGCGCCTCCCAGCGCCTTGTCGATGGTCTCAAAAATGGGCCACCATGAAGGGTCCACGAGGTTCTTGTCCTTCTGGTAACGCTCGTACTGTTCTTCAACGAACCATTCGTTACCGGCAAATTCCTCAGGCACCAGATGTTCTGGCAGATTTGGCACGTTAAACGCCTCTTCCAATTAGTGTGAATTTATCCGTCGCGTCCGGGACTCTCCCCGGCATAGACGACCCGCGTCTTCGAGGGGCGAATCATCACGCTGAGCATGTGCGCATCGCCTAAGATGGTGGCCGTATGTGCGGGGTGTGCACCGTACAAACCTGCCTAGCGTGCCGTGAACGTCGGGGTTCATCCGCTTGCATGGCGGCACACTCATGCTCCTATGTATAAGTGTAAAGAGAATTACGGTGAACTTTCCAGCTCATCGCGCCATATCCGCAATGCAATTTTTCACTCTTAGGGATTAGCAATGAGCCGCGTGCGCAACAAGTGCTGTCTTGCGCTTGTGAGCAGGCACTCTACAGCACCGGGAAGAGACGAAACCTTCGCTAAAATATGGGGTATGGATGACCCTTTGAGTAAGACTCTGACTACTAACCAGCGCAGAATACTGCCCGCGTACTCTGCGCAACACGGCACTGTAACACCCAAAAACACCACCTCCGATGCTCAGCATCTGGACAGCCTGGTTGCGGGGCTGCCCCGCCAAGCCCAAGGCGCCGCACACCAGTCGATGGAGGCGGTGGCTGAGTGGATCTGATTCTCCTACTCATCGGCCTGCTCCTCATCCTGGGAACGGGCTTCTTCGTTGCCGTAGAGTTCTCCCTCGTGGCACTCGAAACCGCGACCGTGCAGCAGGCAAAGGACTCCGGCGATAAAGCCGCCGACGCCGTCCTGCGCTGCCTCAAGACGCTCTCTACTCAGCTCTCCAGCTGCCAGATCGGCATCACCATCACCACGCTGCTGACCGGTTACACCCTCGACGCCGCCATCAAGGCGCTCACCACCGGTGCCATCAGCAGCATGGGGCTGCCCACCAGCGTGACCGACGTACTCACCCTGGTGCTGGCGATGCTCATCGCAACCCTGCTCTCCATGGTCGTCGGCGAACTGCTGCCCAAGGGCCTCGCCATCGCCGAACCCTACGATGTGGCGCGTCGAGTCGCCCCCGCGCAGCTCGCCTTCACCCGCGTCATGTCCCCGCTCGTGCGCATCATGAACGGCTCCGCCAACTGGATCCTCGGACGCTTCGGCATGGAAGCCAAAGAAGAACTCTCCGCGGCACGCACCCCCGAAGAGCTCTCCTCCATGGTGCGCCGCTCCGCAGAAGAAGGCACCCTCGACTCCGATGCGGCACGCTTCGTGGACCGCACCCTGCGCTTCTCCGAGCTGACCGCCTCCGAAGTAATGACCCCTCGCGGGCAGGTCGCCATGCTCGAAGACACCGCCCCCGTTGCCGAAGTCATCAAGCTGGCACGCTCCACCGGCCACTCCCGATTCCCCCTCTACAAGGGCGACCACGACAACATCGTGGGCGTCGTACACGTGAAGAAGGCAGTCGGCGTGCCCCCGGAGGTTCGCGAAACCCTCGAAGCCGGCGCCCTCGCAGAAGACGTGCTGCAGGTCCCCGAAACCCTGCACCTGGACGCGCTACTCACCCAGCTACGCCAGGGTGCCCTGCAGCTCTCCGTGGTCCTCGATGAATACGGTGGAACCGCCGGCATCGCAACCCTCGAAGACCTCGTCGAAGAAATTGTCGGCGAAGTCTCCGACGAACACGACCGCGGCCGCACCGAACGCCCCCTGCGCTACGGCAACGGCGACTGGGTGTTCTCCGGCCTGCGCCGCCCCGATGAAATCAACACCCTCATCCCCGGACTCGAGGTTGAGGAAAGCCCCGAATACGAAACCGTCGGCGGCTTCATGATGGAACGCCTCGGCCGCATCCCCGAAGTAGGCGACAGCGTCCCTGTACCCGGCGGCACCCTGCGCGTCGACACCCTCGAAGGCCGCCGCGTGGACCGCATCCGATTCACCCCCGCACCTAGCGTACAGGAACAGACCGAGAAGGGAGGCAACGCATGAACGACTGGGTAGCCATCGCACTGCTCGTCATCCTGCTCGCCGGAAACGCCTTCTTCGTCGCCGGTGAATTCGCCATCATGTCCACCCGACGAGCACAAATCGAACCGCTCGCCGAAGAAGGCAATAAGCGAGCGCAGACCGTCATCTACGCGCTAGAGAACGTCTCGCTTATGCTCGCCACCTGCCAGCTGGGCATCACCATCTGCTCGCTGCTGATTCTGAACGTCTCAGAACCGGCGCTGCACCACATGCTGGAGGTGCCCCTGCACCTGGTCGGCCTGCCCCACGCGATCGTGGACGTAATCGCCTTCGGTATCACTCTGATCCTGGTCACCTACCTGCACGTGATCTTCGGCGAGATGGTTCCCAAGAACGCCGCCGTGACCCTCGCCGCCCGCGGTGTGGCTCTCTGGATTGTGCCGACCCTGGTGACCTTCTCCAAGATTTTCGCCCCCGTGGTCGCCCTGCTGAACAACCTGTCCAATAAGCTGCTGGCGCTCATGAAGGTCGAAGGAAAGGACGAAGTCGCCTCCACCTTCACCCTGGGCGAGCTGCAGACCATTGTGGCAACCTCAACCGCGGAAGGCACCGTGGAAGACGATGCCGGCGTGATTGAAAGCGCCCTCGAATTCACTGAGAAGGACGTTTACGAAATCATGGTGCCCGGCGATAGGCTCGTCACCCTGCCCTTCGGCAGCACCCCCGCCGAACTGGAACGCGCCGTGGCACGCAGCGGCTACTCCCGCTTCGTCATTACCGACAGCGACGGAACCTACATGGGCTACCTGCACGTGAAGGATGCCCTCGCCATCGCCCCCGAGCGGTTCGAAGAGCCCTTCCCCTGGTACAAGCTACGTTCCCTGGACACGCTCACCCCGACCACCGATATTGATGA
>ERZ773265.1140-NODE-1140-length-14463-cov-6.477929_pt1 | contig 14463 bp, 12 predicted proteins | sample MGYA00580512_ERZ773265 | MGnify/ENA primary metagenome ERZ773265 (study PRJEB29015, sample SAMEA2738169) | human oral metagenome | biome: human oral; feature: human-associated habitat; material: saliva | place: China | collected 2183 ... | reverse complement strand
AGAAGGTAAGTTAGATAAAAATAATAATTATGTTCAATCAACTACTCCAACGCTCTTCTTTCATGGTTATGGGAGTAGTGCTAATGCTGAACGACATATGACAGATGCAGCAAAAAAAGCAGGAGTAACAAAAACTGTTATTCGAGCAAATGTTGATAGGAATGGTCAGGTAACCTTGAAGGGAAACATCTCCAAAGGCGCTGTCAACCCAATCGTAGAAGTGAATTACGAAGATAATCGCAATCCTATTGATGTTGGTCGATATGCAAAAGCCGTGGTCAGCAAGCTACAAGAAAAGTATGGTTTTACAAAGATGAATATGGTGGGGCATTCTTTAGGAAATATGTCTATTTTGTATTATCTTCTAGATCATGGACAAGATGAGAAATTACCACAATTACAAAAGCAAGTCAATATTGCTAATTTTGCTGCCGGTTTAGAAGCTATGGGTTTATCTTCTGATGTAAAAGTTAATGAAGCAACAGGTCAGCCAAACCAAGTCACACAGATTTTTCAAAGATTATTACCATTACGTGAAGTTTTCCCGCAAAATCAAGTTGACGTGTTAAATATCTATGGAGATTACAAAAATGGATCAGATGGTTCTGTTTTAAACGCTTCATCTCGTAGCCTGAAGTACTTGGTTTCTGATAATGCAAAATCTTACCAAGAAAAGAAAATCACAGGTAAACTAGCGCAACATAGCCAACTACACGAAAATCCAGAAGTAGATAAGTTACTCATTCAATTTTTGTGGGGAAAATAAATTGATAAATTAAAAACCAAGTTTACTGTTTTGGATGTATTATAGAACCAACTCTTAGGATGAATGACCTTGCAATGCAAAATTGCTTAGGACGACACCTGAACCAATACAGAGATTATATACCAGTAGACGCATGCTCGCATTTTTGTCCAAATGCTATGCTATAAAAGGCATAAGAAATCATATGTTGGAACAAATGATATTAGCTAACAATAAAGTTAAGCAGACTATAAACTATCAAGAGAAAACCGCTGAAGGCTTTACTTCATGCGGTTTTTATTTTCATCATTCCCACTCAACCGTTGCTGGTGGCTTGCTAGTAATATCGTAGACAATACGATTAACATGAGCTACTTCATTGACGATACGAACAGAGATTTTTTGCAATACTTCCCAAGGAATTTTAGCAAAATCTGCAGTCATTCCATCAATAGAAGTAATAGCACGAATTGCAATAGTGTAGTCATAAGTTCGACCATCTCCCATGACACCTACCGAACGAACACCAGTATTCACAGTGAAGTATTGCCAAATATCACGATCGAGTCCAGCTTTCACGATTTCTTCGCGAAGAATGGCATCAGATTCACGAACAGTTGTGAGTTTTTCTTCGGTAATCTCGCCCATAATACGAATGGCAAGTCCTGGACCTGGGAATGGCTGACGCCAAACAATTTCATCTGGCATACCAAGTTCTGTACCAAGCGCACGAACTTCGTCTTTATAAAGTGTATTGAGAGGCTCAATCAGCTCAAACTGCATGTCTTCTGGCAGACCACCAACATTATGGTGAGACTTGATAGTCTGAGCAGTGTCGGTACCAGATTCGATAACGTCTGTATAGAGAGTTCCTTGAGCCAAGAATTTTACATCTTTCAGTTTGCTAGCTTCGTCGTCAAAGACATAGACAAACTCGTTTCCAATGATTTTACGTTTTTGCTCTGGATCTGAGACGCCAGCTAGTTTGTCAAGGAAACGTTTAGCTGCGTCAGCCTTAATGATATTCAAACCAAATTTGCCGCCCAGCATATTCATGACCTGATCAGCTTCGCCTTTACGCAAAAGACCATGATCCACAAAGATACAGATTAGTTGATCACCGATTGCTTTCTGTAAAAGAACACCGACAACAGAAGAGTCTACGCCGCCAGAAAGTCCCAACAGCACCCTCTTGTCACCAACGGTTTGGCGGATTTTTTGAATTTCCATGTCAATGAAGTTATCCATAGACCAGTCGCCTTTGGCTCCACAAATATTAAGAGCAAAGTTGCGCAGGATATCATAACCAAACTCTGAATGACGAACCTCAGGGTGGAACTGAATGCCGTAGATTTTCTTAGTTGGATTTTCAATAGCTGCAAAAGGACAGTCAGCAGAAGTACCAGTACGGACAAAGTCAGTGGGAATTTCTGTTACTGCATCTCCGTGGCTCATAAGAACTAACTGGCTTTCAGGCGTACCGTTAAAAAGGCTGGAATTAGCAGTATGTGACAGATTTGACTGACCGTATTCACGATTTCCAGCATGACCAGCAGGGACAACCTTGCCGCCTAGCTTGTGAGTCAAAAGCTGCATACCATAGCAGATCCCCAAAATCGGGATTCCCAACTCAAAGATTTCCGGGTCAATATCAAAAGAGCCGTCTTCATATACAGAATTCGGTCCGCCGGAAAGGATAATTCCGATAGGCTGGATAGCACGGACTTCGTCAGCGGTAATCTTGTGGCTCTTGAGCTCAGAAAAAACACCGATTTCACGAATGCGGCGTGAAATCAGCTGGTTGTACTGGCTGCCGTAATCAAGCACGATGATCTTTTCGACATCTTGCAATTCAGTTCTAGTTGTCATCTGTTCCCTTTCTTAAAAGAAGTAATCTTTTCCCCTCATTTTATCACAAAAAAGGAATTTTTCCAAGGTAATAAGGAGCAAGAGTGATGAAAAAACGAATATGAGTCTTTATTTGGCTAAACAGCTAGAATCGTGAGAAAAGCAAGCATTTGAGAGCTAATCTTTATCATTTAGTTTGACATTTGAAGTATTTGGTACTAAAATAAAGGAAGGTACCAAATAAGAAAGAAGAGTCAACATGTTGCCCGCATATATCAAAATTCATGATCAGATTAAGAAAGACATTGACGATGCCGTTTGGGAGATTGGGCAGCGTCTTCCCAGTGAGCGAGATTTAGCCGAAACCTTTGAGGTCAGCCGTATGACCCTGCGTCAGGCCATTACGCTCTTGGTTGATGAGGGGGTGCTAGAGCGTCGGGTCGGCAGTGGTACCTTCGTAGCCAGCACACGTGTTCAGGAGAAAATGCGCGGCACCACCAGCTTCACGGAAATCATGAAGGCGCAAGGCAAAACGCCATCTAGTCAGCTCATTTCTTATCGACGCACTCTGCCGAGTGAGCAGGAAGTGGAAAAGCTAGGCATCCATAAGACAGAAAATGTCATTCGGATGGAGCGGGTCCGCTATGCTGACGATTTGCCGGTGGTCTACGAGGTGGCTTCAATTCCAGAGAAGTTCATTAAGAATTTCAAAAAAGAAGAGGTGACCAGTCATTTCTTCCAGACCTTGCAGGAACATGGTTATAAAATCGGCAAGTCCCAGCAGACGATTTATGCTCGGCTGGCTAAGGAAAAAATCGCCAATTACCTTGATATTCCCCGTGGCCATGCTATATTAGGACTGACTCAGATTTCTTACTTTGATGACGGTACAGCTTTTGAATATGTAAAAAGCCAGTATGTCGGCGATCGTTTTGAATTTTATTTGGAAAACAATTAATTATTGCAAAACTCTTGGTTATCACTAAGAGTTTTTTTACTTGTCTTTTACACAGAAGAAAAAGCTGATTGAAGTTTTGCAATCTCATATTTCGAGTGTTTATTTCCCTTGTCAGACTAGAGTTTATCATGCTTTTCTGGTATAATGTTTCTTATGGAAATTGAAAAAACAAACCGAATGAATGCTCTCTTTGAGTTTTATGCGGCGCTTTTGACTGACAAGCAGATGAACTATATCGAGCTCTACTATGCGGATGACTACAGCCTTGCTGAGATTGCCGAGGAGTTTAACGTGAGTCGCCAAGCTGTCTATGACAATATCAAGCGGACGGAGAAAATTCTGGAAGACTACGAAATGAAACTGCACATGTACTCTGACTATATCGTTCGAAGTCAGATTTTTGATCAGATTATGGAGAAATATCCTGATGATCCCTATTTACAGGAGCAACTTGCGGTTTTGTCCAGCATTGATAACCGAGAATAAAACGGATAGCAACCTGTCCATTTCCATCATTTGATAATTAAGAGGAGAAACATTTATGGCTTTTGAAAATTTAACCGAACGCTTGCAGAACGTATTTAAAAACCTACGCAGAAAAGGGAAAATTTCTGAGAGTGATATCCAGGAAGCGACCAAGGAGATCCGCCTTGCTCTCTTGGAGGCTGACGTTGCCCTGCCTGTTGTTAAAGACTTTATTAAAAAGATTCGTGAGCGAGCTATTGGGCACGAAGTTATTGACACGCTCAATCCAGCTCAACAAATCATCAAAATCGTAGATGAAGAGCTAACAGCAATTCTGGGTTCTGACACTGCCGAGATTATCAAGTCACCAAAGATTCCGACTATTATCATGATGGTCGGTTTGCAAGGGGCTGGTAAAACAACCTTTGCAGGTAAATTGGCCAATAAACTCAAGAAAGAAGAAAATGCTCGTCCTTTGATGATTGCGGCGGATATCTACCGTCCAGCGGCTATTGATCAGCTGAAAACACTGGGCCAACAGATTGATGTACCAGTCTTTGCCTTGGGTACCGAGTTTCCAGCAGTAGAGATTGTCCGTCAAGGTTTGGAGCAAGCCAAGGCTAATCACAACGACTATGTCCTGATTGATACGGCTGGTCGCCTACAAATTGATGAAAAACTCATGCAGGAGCTAGCTGATGTCAAGGCTTTAGCACAGCCAAATGAAATTCTGCTGGTGGTCGATGCTATGATTGGTCAGGAAGCAGCAAATGTAGCCCGTGAATTTAACAATCAACTCGAAGTGACCGGGGTTATCCTGACCAAGATTGATGGGGATACCCGTGGTGGTGCAGCTCTGTCAGTCCGTCAGATTACTGGCAAACCAATCAAGTTCACTGGTACCGGTGAAAAGATTACTGATATCGAAACCTTCCACCCAGACCGTATGTCTGGCCGTATCCTCGGTATGGGGGATATGCTGACCCTGATTGAAAAGGCCGCTCAAGAGTACGATGAGAAGAAATCTCTTGAAATGGCTGAAAAAATGCGGGAAAATACCTTTGATTTCAACGATTTCATCGACCAGCTGGACCAAGTGCAGAACATGGGGCCTATGGAAGAATTGCTCAAGATGCTGCCTGGTATGGCTAATAATCCCGCTCTTAAAAACATCAAAGTAGATGAAAAAGAAATTGCCCGTAAGCGTGCCATCGTATCCTCTATGACACCAGCCGAGCGGGAAAATCCAGACCTGCTTAACCCAAGCCGTCGTCGTCGGATTGCAGCTGGTTCTGGGAATAGCTTTGTCGAAGTAAATAAGTTTATCAAAGACTTTAACCAAGCTAAACAGATGATGCAGGGCGTCCTATCTGGAGATATGAACAAAATGATGAAACAGATGGGGCTCAATCCTAACAATCTGCCTAAAAACATGCTGGGTGGCACGCCTGATATGTCAGCTTTAGAAGGCATGATGGGCCAAGGCGGTATGCCTGATTTATCTGCCCTAGGCGGAGCAGGAATGCCAGATATGAGTCAACTTTTCGGCGGTGGCCTCAAAGGAAAAGCTGGAGAATTCCTCATGCGCCGCAGCATGAATAAAATGGCTAAGCAAATGAAGAAAAACAAGAAAAAACGGAAGTAATCGCAAACAAGTTACATAATTTATTTTATGTAACTTGTTTTATACACTTAGGAAAAAGAAATGAAAAAGTTTATTAAGTACCTAATTCGGCTTTATAACGACATACAAGCGAAGCTCACTTCCCATCCCATCAGCCATCTGCCCTTGAGCAAAGTTGATATTCAGCCAATCATCATGATTCCGGGGAGTTCAGCAACGGAGAATCGTTTTAACAAAATGGTCCAAAAACTCAATCATGGCCAGCATCCACACCATAGTCTGATTCGTATCAAAGTCTGGAATGACGGTCGCATGACTTATCGTGGGCATTTGAAGCGAAAGGACAGAACCCTCATTTTCGTGGTTGGTTTTCAGAATAATCGCGATGGTTACAAAAATATCAAGAAGCAGGCTGCTATGTTCAACGCTGCCATAACTGTTTTGCAAGAAAAGTACTCTTTTAACAGCTTTAAAGGACTGGGACATTCTAACGGTGGTCTAGTTTATACAGTATTCTTGCAGCAATACCTAGCAAACCATTCTGGATTGGAGATGGAAAAGCTCCTGACTATTGGCAGTCCTTATAATCTAAACAAGAAAAATCTCAATCATCGAGTTGAGATGTTAGATGACTTTGTAGCCAACCAGGAAAAACTTCCTAAGAAGCTTCAGCATTTGTCGATTTTGGGAATCTTTTTCCGAGATGGTGACGGAATTGTCCATAAAAGCAGTGTAGAGGCCGGGAGTTTGATTTACAAAGGAAAGATTGCTTCACACAGAGAAGTAGTCGTCGTAGGCAAGGATGCTCACCATTCTTCCTTGCCGCAAAATGAACAGGTAGTTGTTTTGATTAAAGAGTTTCTATTCTAGTAATTATCTTACATAATTTAATTTTGGTAAAAAATAGAAAGGCGATAAAACAATGAAAATGACAGACATTCTTCATAGGTATTATGGTAACTTTGATCTGATAAATGAAAAATGGAATGAAGACTATGAAAGCATTTTGATTAAGCCAAAGGATGATCAAGAATATAAAAGATGTCGTTTGGCAAAGAAAACACCTAAAAAAGAAGGCTACTTTACAGTCTTTTGGAAAAAAGACCAAGACAACAAGAACATTCCATATACAGATAAAGACTTAGGTGATGAACTGGTAATTGTCGTTATCGACGACCGTCATTGCGGTATATTTATCATTCCCAAAGAGGTGGCTATCAGTAAAAAAATTCTTTCTACAAAGGATTGTAAAGGAAAGATGGCTATGCGGTTTTATCCGTCCTGGTGCACAAATTTAAATAAAACAGCTCAGGCAACACAAAAATGGCAACTGGATTATTTTCAAAAAATCGAATTAGAAGAATAAGTTTCAGGTAAAACAAGACAGAGTTTAATTTCTCAATTTTGTCTTGTTTTTATTATCTATTTTGTAGTAAAGTTAGATTTCTTACTTCTCTCTATCATCTTTCCGAAAAACTATAATTTTCTTGAAAAATATATCTAGATATGCTATACTTCTTTTATAGAAAATTATGAGGAAGATGGTATGAAACGCGAGATTTTATTGGAACGAATTGATAAGCTGAAGCAAATCATGCCCTGGTACGTTCTAGAATACTATCAGTCCAAGCTGGCGGTACCTTATAGTTTTACGACCTTGTATGAATATCTTAAAGAATACGATCGATTTTTTCGCTGGGTTTTAGACTCTGATATATCTGATGCTTCAGAGATTGCTGAAATTCCCCTCTCGGTCTTGGAAAATATGACCAAAAAAGACATGGAAGCTTTCATTCTTTATTTGCGAGAGAGGCCGCTTCTCAATGCGAATACAACCCAAAACGGTGTTTCCCAAACAACCATCAACCGAACTCTTTCGGCTTTGTCCAGCCTATACAAATATTTGACTGAGGAAGTGGAAAACGAGCAGGGTGAGCCCTACTTCTATCGAAATGTGATGAAAAAGGTTGCTACTAAAAAGAAAAAGGAAACTCTGGCCGCTCGTGCAGAGAATATTAAGCAGAAGCTCTTTTTAGGGGATGAGACAGAAGAATTCCTCCAGTATATTGATACGGAGTACCCTAAGAAGCTCTCTAATCGCGCCCTGTCCTCTTTTAACAAGAACAAGGAACGAGATTTAGCCATCATTGCCTTGCTGCTAGCCTCTGGTGTTCGTCTGTCTGAAGCTGTTAATCTGGACCTGAAAGACATCAATCTCAAAATGATGGTCATTGAAGTGACAAGGAAAGGTGGAAAAAGAGACTCTGTCAATGTTGCTGCTTTTGCTAAGCCCTATTTAGAAGAGTATCTAAACATTCGGAGTAAGCGATACAAGGCCGAAAAGACAGATACAGCCTTCTTTTTGACTGAATACCGTGGCAGTCCTAATCGAATCGATGCTTCCAGTGTCGAAAAAATGGTGGCCAAGTATTCCGAGGACTTCAAGGTGCGAGTGACTCCTCACAAACTCCGCCACACGCTTGCTACACGTTTATACGATGCAACCAAATCTCAAGTTCTCGTCAGTCATCAGCTAGGGCATGCTAGCACTCAGGTAACGGACCTCTACACCCATATTGTCAATGACGAGCAAAAGAATGCTTTGGACAAATTGTAATATTACATAATTTAAAATATGTGCATTGAATGATAACAAAAGAGCGAAAATCTATTTTAGATGCTTCGCTCTTTCTTTTATAAAAACTCAATCCAATAATTACGATGGGGTTCAACAATCAGCGGTTTTCCCCAGAAGTGCTTGAGATGTTCTAGATTTGCTGCTGTGACAGGTCGATTTTTAGAGTTGTACTTTTCAGCGCTTTCTCTAGTTAGAAAACATTTGACCGCTTCGTAGGACCCTTCTGCTGTCTCTCTATTCAATCCTTCGAAGCTAATTTCATCGCCTGGTTGAGGATTGTCCGTGAAGAGTTTTCCGATAAAATAGACCGTTTTACTCTTCATCAGATCGTAAGCCTTGATATTCTCTATTCGATTATTAGCTGCTGCAAACATGATACAAAAGCTGTCTACAAGATCCTTCAAGGGCATCAGGTCTTCCTTGGGAACGAAAACATCTACCATGTAGAGCCCACCAATGACTAGGTTTTGGAAAGAAGGTTGCTGAATAACATTATCTAACGCCATGCCAAGCGGTAATTTCACAGCTTGATAGCCTGATTTTTCAAATTCTTCTTTCTTTTTCTCATAATCTTCTGCAGATATGCTAACATAAAAGTTGTCTGGATTAGGAGATGGTTTTTTCTTCAGAAAAGCTACAACTGTGCGGTCCAACTGCTCAAACAGACCAAGGCTTTCTACTGGAACTTTCTGCATCAAGGCACTCCTTTCTCTAATTCCCTATCATTTTATCATATCTGGTAGATAAAGCCTAGAGAAAACTAGCTGGTTAAGGAAACGTAAGAATGTTGTTGATTTGAAATATACTGTTTACATGAAAAACCAAACTCTTCGAGAGCTTGGTTTTCTTTATGTCATATTTTAACCGACGATAGCTTCGGCAATCTCTTCTCTGCTGATTCCAGCAAAGTAGCGGCTAATATCAATCGTTTCAAGAGCTTTCAGGACATCTTCACGCTCGTATTTAACACCGCGCAGCACATCTTCTACTGCTGCTACATCCTCAATACCAAAGAAGTCTCCATAGATTTTAATATCCTGAATCTTAGATTCAACAACATTGGCAAAGATTTCTACCTTACCGCTGGTAAACTTGGTGCCACGGCGCACGTTGTATTCAGGTGATTTACCGTAGTTCCAGTCCCAAGTTCCAAACTTGCTATCTCTGATTTGCTTGATTTCTTCCAGTTCTTTCTCAGAGAAGACATACTCTGTCATTTCTGGATATTCTTTCTTCATATAGTCCAGAAGCAGGTCTCGGAATTCTTCGACAGTAATTTTTTCTGGCAATTCATTGACAATATTTGTCACACGTGCACGGACAGATTTAACCCCTTTTGATTCGAACTTGTCTTTAGAAACCTTAAGCGCATTGGCCAAGACAGACAAATCAACATCAAAGAGCAGGCAACCATGGTGCATGATACGGCCATTGATATAGGCCTGCGCATTGCCACAGAACTTCTTGCCATCAATCTCTAGGTCGTTACGGCCAGTGAATTCAGCCTTTACTCCAAGCTCTGCCAAGGTATTGATAACCGGCGTAGAAAAACTCTTGAAGTCAAAAGCTCTATCTTCACTTTCCTTAGAGATAATGGTGTAGTTGAGGTTGTTCAGATCATGATAAACAGCTCCTCCACCACTGATACGACGTACAACTTCAATTCCATGCTCACGAACATAATCACGGTTGATTTCTTCGATGGTATTTTGGTGACGTCCCACGATGATAGAAGGTTTGTTAATCCAGAGCAGGAAAATTTCATCCTCATCTAAGAGGTGTTTGAAAGCATATTCTTCCAGAGCAATATTAAAAGCTGTATCATTTGAGTAATTAACAATGTATTTCATAAGCTACCTCTTTATACGATAGAGACTGGAACAATGATGTATGCCCAGTCTAATCTATCTTTTAAATTATTTTTTCTTAGGTGAGTGAACTGCCAACCCCAGTACGTCAGCAAACGCTTCGTACATGACTTCTGAGAAGGTTGGGTGACCGTGAATAGTCTTAAGCATTTCTTCTACGGTGATTTCCATTTCGATGATGGTTGATGCTTCGTTAATCAATTCTGCCGCCGCAGGACCGATGATATGAACACCGAGCACTTCACCATACTTCTTGTCAGCAATGACTTTAACGAAACCTTGAGCTGCATCTGAAGCAATGGCGCGGCCGTTAGCAGCGAAGTTGAACTTACCAATCGCTACATCGTATTTCTCACGAGCTTGCTCTTCTGTCAAACCAACTGCTGCTACTTCTGGCAGGGTGTAGATAGCTGCAGGTGTCAGATTGAGTTTAGCAACATGATGATTACCTTTCAGCGCATTTTCAGCAGCAACTTCACCCATACGGAAGGCTGCATGAGCCAGCATCTTAGTACCATTGATATCACCTGGTGCGTAAATACCTGGAACAGAAGTTTCCATGTACTCATTGACCTTGATACGGCCGCGATCCAGTTCGAACTCAACCTCGCCAATACCTTCTAGGTCTGGCACACGTCCGATAGATAGCAGAGCCTTATCTGCAACAATATCTTCTTTTCCTTCTACCTTGATACGAAGTTTTCCATTTTCTTCGATGATTTCTTCTAACTTAGTTTCAGTCAGGATTGTCATGCCCTTGCGCTCCAAGATGAGGCGAAGGTTTTTAGAAACTTCCGCATCCATAGCTGGGACGATACGGTCCATCATTTCAATGACAGTGACTTTTGAGCCAAATGTCATGAAGGCTTGACCAAGCTCAATACCAACAACACCACCGCCGATAATTACCAGATTTTCTGGCACTTCGTTCATTTCCAGAATATCATCACTGGTCATAACAAGAGATGATTCCATACCAGGAACATTGATCTTGCTGACTTTTGAACCACCAGCCAAGATAATCTTCTTCGTTTCTAGCAGCTCGCTGCCGTTTACAAGAACATTCTTGTCTTTAGTGATGGTGCCAATTCCCTTATGAACATCTACGCCATAGCTGCGAAGAAGGCCAGCAACACCGCCAACGAGTGTATTGACAACCTTGTTTTTGGTTTCCAAAACCTTGTCCATGTCCACTGAGAAGCTTGGATTTTCGATAATGATACCGCGGTTAGCAGCGTGACCAAGGTTTTCAATGATTTCAGCGTTGTGAAGGTAGGTCTTGGTTGGGATACAGCCACGGTTCAAGCAGGTTCCACCGAGTTCAGATTTCTCAACAAGGGCAACCTTACCACCGAGTTGAGCTGCTTTAATGGCCGCTACATATCCAGCAGGACCCCCACCAATCACAACGATATCAAAGGCATCATCGCTCTTGCCATCGTCGTTTGAGGCACTAACTGCAGGCGCTGGGCTAGCTTCTGGTGCTGCCGCTCCGGCTGTTGGGATGTTTTCACCTTCTTCCCCAAGGTAACCGATAACTTCCGTTACAGGGACAGTTTCACCATCTCCTTTGAGGATGGCAATCAAGTATCCATCTTCTTCGGCTTCCAATTCCATGCTGACCTTGTCAGTCATGATTTCCAGAAGGATTTCCCCTTCTTTGACAAATTCGCCGACTTTCTTATTCCATTGGACAATTTGCCCTTCGGTCATATCCACGCCGGCTTTTGGCATAATTACTTCTAAAGCCATTTTTCTTTCCTTTTCTAATTAGTTCTTCATTTGCTGAGCGCTTCTTTGCTTTTGAGAATAGCAAAGAAAATAAAATCTTATACCAACATCGAAATTGGATCTTCAATCAAAGCCTTCAAGTCCTTCATAAACTTAGCTCCAGCCATTCCGTCAACTACACGGTGATCAATGGTCAAGCCAAGACTCATAATTGGACGGATAACAATTTCGCCATTAACAACGACAGGTTTCTCTACTGTTGAGCTCACACCCAAGATAGCAGAGTTTGGCTGATTGATGATTGGCCCAAAGGACTGAACTCCAAACATACCTAAGTTACTGATTGTGAAGGTTGAGTTTTGCAACTCGCTTGGAGCTAACTTGCCTTCCAAAGTACGTCCGATTACATCTTTAAAGGCTACCACAAGCTCTGATAGGCTCATTTTTTCTGCATTGTAGACAACTGGTGTCATCAGGCCATTATCCATACCGACTGCCATTGAAAGGTTGACATAGTTGTGAGTGATAATGGTCTTGCCGTCCTCTGTCAAAGTTGAGTTGAGGTAAGGATGCTTCATCAATGTCTTCACAACCGCCAGCGAAAGCAGGTCTGTGACAGTTACTTTCTTGCCAGTTGCTTCCATGATTGGATCCAGCACTTTTTTACGCAAGGCCAGCATTTCTGTCATATCAACATCATAGTTGAGGGTGAATGTTGGCGCCGTCAGGTAAGATTCTACCATCCGCTGAGCGATAACTTTCCGCATCGGCGTCATTGGAATACGCTCAATTTCACCGTAAGGAGTGACATTATCAGGCACTTCTTCCACTTTTTCAATTTGAGCAGGAGATTTGATTGTATCGCTCTCAACATTCTCAGGCAAGAAAGCAAGAACATCTTTCTTCATAATCTTGCCACGATGGCCAGTTCCTTGAATCTCTTGCCAAGCAATATTGTGTTCTTGGGCAATTCGTTTTGCCAGTGGTGAAATGCGCACCACGTTTGTATCTTTATAAGTTTCCACGTCTTCTTTGTGGACACGACCGTTTGCACCTGAGCCAGAAACGTCGTAGAGGTTGATCCCTAAATCATCCGCTAACTTTCTAGCCGCAGGAGTCGCTCTTAGCTTGTCATCAGCCATGACCTCTCCAATTCTAATTATGATACTAAGGGCGTAAAAAAGCGACTGAAAAATAGGAAATCTATGCAGACTTCGATGAAGCCAAGGAGATTTATCTTTTTTCCGAGCTTTTAGCCCGTGTTCGAATATAAGATATTAAGGACGAAGAGGGCAATGAAAAAATAGGAGATTGACGATGTGTTCGATGAACACAAGGAAATCTATCTTTTTTTCGCAGACCTCCGTCCGAATTCAATTACATGATACTAAGGGCGTCAAAAGTCAAAGTGAAAATAGGAAACTTGACGAAGAAACATTAGTTTCTAGTAAAAGTTTATCTTTTTCATACAGACTTTAGCCCCTGTTCAACTCTACAAGTAACTTGGACACGAAACATGTCTCAAGTTACTACGGTTGCCGCTATTAGGCGGTCAACCTAGTAGACTTACTAAGTCACTCATCGAATAATAACAATTCGATTCGTTCCTGTTGCAACTTTACAAACAACTTGGATACAAAATATATCTCAAGTTACTAAAGTTAAAAACTCAAAATTTTTACATAACTTATCTTATGCAACCTTATTCTTTGTTATAAGTCTTACGGATTGCATCTTTGATGCTTTCAACTGTTGGAATCATAGCATTTTCTAGGTTTTGTGCGTAAGGCATTGGCACATCTTCTCCTGCACAACGACGGATTGGTGCATCTAGATAGTCAAATGCTTCTGACTCTGAAATAATAGCTGAAATCTCTCCGATATAGCCACTTGTTTTGTGAGCGTCGTTGACCAGAACAACTTTACCAGTCTTCTTAACTGAGTTGATGATGATATTCTTATCAAGCGGTACAAGGGTACGTGGGTCGACAATTTCAACCGAAATTCCTTCTTCAGCTAATTCTTCAGCAGCTTGAACCACACGGCGAAGCATTTTACCGTAAGTAACAACTGTTACATCCGTTCCTTCGCGTTTGATTTCCCCAACCCCAAGTGGGATTGTGTAATCTGGATCAACTGGCACTTCCCCTTTTTGGTTAAATTCTGACTTATACTCAAGAATGATAACAGGGTTATTATCACGGATAGAAGACTTGAGCAGTCCTTTCATGTCCGCAGGTGTACCTGGTGCTACAACCTTAAGTCCAGGAATGTGAGTGAACCAAGACTCTAGGGATTGCGAGTGCTGGGCGGCAGAACCAACTCCGTTACCAGCTGCACATCGAACTGTCATTGGAACCTGACCTTTACCACCAAACATATAACGTGTTTTAGCGGCTTGGTTAACGATATTGTCCATGGCAATGACTGAGAAGTCCATAAAGGTCATATCGACGATTGGACGAAGTCCCGTCATGGCTGCTCCCGCTGCTGCTCCAGAGATAGCAGCTTCAGAAATAGGACAGTCACGGACACGTTCTGGACCAAATTCTTCAAGCATTCCAACAGAAGTTCCGAAGTCTCCTC
>ERZ773265.1136-NODE-1136-length-14499-cov-4.550540_pt1 | contig 14499 bp, 13 predicted proteins | sample MGYA00580512_ERZ773265 | MGnify/ENA primary metagenome ERZ773265 (study PRJEB29015, sample SAMEA2738169) | human oral metagenome | biome: human oral; feature: human-associated habitat; material: saliva | place: China | collected 2183 ... | reverse complement strand
GACTTTGTTCCATTTGTTTTTGAAGTTTTTGTGCTTGGCGCATCATGTTTTGCATATTCATCATAAGATTTTTAAGATTCCTTTCGTATCAAGGCTTTGCGCCTTGTTTAATAAATTTTTTTGCCATTTTTTGCCCTAGAAGTTGTCAAAAGCATTGGCGACTTCTTTTTGTTGAGTTGGGAATAAATGCGAATAGATGTTGATAGTTGTATTAATACTACTGTGTCCAAGTCGTTTCATAAGTGTAAAAAATATATAATCTTTTCCCTCACCGTTTCTGAGTCCTTTTGAAACTAGAAACGTTGCATGTGAGTGTCGGAAATCGTGATTACGAATCATTTTTAATGATGAAGGCATTCTTTTTTCAATTTAATCTTTTGATTAGAAACCATTGGAGCAGTCAGTTGCAAAGGACTGTCTTGAAAGATTTGTAAGTCTTCTGTATGGTCCGTAAACTCTACTAATAGGTGAGCTTGTTTTTCTTTCCATTCCATTAGTTCTTGAACGAATGATTTATGTATGTAAATTCGACGTATAAAAAGTACCACGATCATCTCCACTTAAAATATTTTCTTACGTAGAAATCTCATAAAGATACTCAACAGATATTTTAAATGTTACTTGATTAAGCTATGAAGTCTATACTTAGATTCGTATTACTCGGATTCTACTCTTGTGAGGTTACCTCGCTTTCTATGACATATTCTCTCACCTGTCAGTCTACTAAAATCGTGGCTAATATCAACTCACTAGCTTTGGTTAGTTGAGACAGTATCATGAAGTACAGTCTTGATTATATCATTTTTGAACTCTATTGAAAAGCTAAATTTTCCTCAATAGAACTTACTGAAATATGTCCAATTCTTTTATTATTATAAATTATATAAAGCTTTACAAACTAGTTCATTCATTTTCCCTTTTGTAACCAAAGCAAAACATGCATTTTGTCAATATTCTAAACAAATTTTTGGAAAAATTTGAAGGTTAGTCATCTTTTGATGAAGAAGTTTAGGTAACTAAACAATTCAGCCTTGAAGTCTTTATACCCAATACTGTGATTGTTGTATAAAATGATTCAAAACTGTTATTATCGTGTGGAGAGTCTTTATCACCATTTGAATGTTGAATACGATGACTCACTAGCAAATTGTTGTATTCATCGTTCGTATATTAAAAATTACTATTTGAATTAAGCATATGATATTGGCTGCATGTAGAATTTATATAATGGTTCAGTTCCTTTATCAGTAGAAACTCAATGCTGATGAATTAAAATATTTGAGAAGTTTAACAAATTAATAGATTGATTCTTATGAACAAACAAACTAACTGCTAAGTTATTCTCGTCTATTTTAATTTTGTATTAGCTAAATCTACCGCAAAATTTTTGAATGCTGAATTTTTGGCATCAATAAGTTGTAGCACTATTTATTTGATTTGAAGAGCAAGCAGTGATTTCACAGTTGATTTAAGATGATAAACTGTAACAATATGATTTGACAGCGGTTACAAAAAATTGTAATATCTATAATATAAGAAGACGTATTTTAACTCAGGGAGGAATGTAGGTTGCAATTATTAATTGAACTGCAAAAAATTGATCAGTTTATCTTGCCAGTAAACTATAATTATCTTCTTCAATCGATGATTTATAATTTATTGAAAAATAAGGAAGACTTATCTGCGCAACTTCATGAGAGGGGCTATCAGTTAGAGGATAAACATTTTAAGTTGTTTACATTTTCATTGTTGCAAGGTCAATATAAAATGCGAGGAAAACGAATAGAGTTTCTTGATAAGGTGCGCTTTGAAATTAGAACGATTGATCAATCCATTTTATTCACTATTGCAGAGGCTTTGTCAAATCTAGATGAATTGCGAATTGGTCGAAACCTTGTAAAAATTTTAAATGTAAAAATTGAACAGAAGAAATTAACGGGGACTTCTTATAAGATTCGGATGATTTCTCCCTTGGTGGTTCGTTCTACAGATCCTGAGACTAAAAAAACATTGTATTACAATCCGTTTGATATGGAATTTAAGAGCAGAATCATGGAGAATCTTGAGAGAAAATATCAAGCTTATTATCATAAAGTACCGACAGGTAGATTTGATATAGAGCCGATAAATTTTTCTTTAAAGAATAAATTTGTTACCAGATACAAAGGTTATCTCATAACGGGTTGGAGAGGAGAATTTGAGATAAGAGGAGATGCGGAGGTGTTAGATTTCCTCTATCAAGTTGGACTTGGTGAGAAGAATTCGATGGGATTCGGAATGTTTGTGATTGAAGAATAGGAGGATAGAGTGGATATGGAATTTAGAAATTGTAAGTTGGAGTTTGACCTAAAATGTCATGCGCCAATTATTCATTTCCAGCCTAGTACTAATGCTAAAGGAGCTACTCTTAGAGCTAGTGAAGTGAAGCCGAAATTTGATAAATATCTTTGGACGAAGGAACCGGAGGAACTTGCAACCTATGAACTGTTACCTTATAAGATGAAGTTTATAGCAAAAAAGAAAGAGGTGATAGACGAAAAAGTTGCAGATGAAGATGTTGATATCCCTCTCTATTATGCTAAGGACCAAAAAAGAATGGTCATAACTAATCCAAGAATAGTCATTACTTGTTTTGATCCTATTCTTCAAAAATTGATAGTTAAGCATATCAAAAACTTTTTCATAGTGACAAATTTTGGAGCTGCGCAAGGAAAAGGATATGGTAGTTTTACTATAATTGATCACGAAATGGATCCCGAGCAAAATAATCAGGTTGAGCAAGAAAATGTTGAAAAAATTTTAATAGAAGAGTTTGGCTTAAAAACATTATATAAGATAGATTGTAATAAGCTAGTTGAAAAGTTAGCTAAGTTTGAAGCAATAAAAAAGATTTTTAGGATTATTGAAAACTTCTATAAGATTATTAAAGGAGGGATTAATCATAAAGAATATATAAAAGGTTTTTTGTTTATACATATGAATGAGAAGGGAATAAAAAGTGAAAAAGCTGCTTTAAAAACAGAAATAATAGATTATCCATACGCTTCAAATCAAAACAAAGTAAAACAGGAACCCAAAATCAATAGCCATAAAGAGTGTTACGTTAGAGCATTGCTTGGCCTATCTTCTTCCTTCTCCTTTAAGGATCAAAGAAGGCAAAATGGTGGTGCAGTTGATGTGAATATTAAAATTTCACATGCTGGTGAAACTATCGAACGTTTTCCCTCTCCTTTAACATTTAAGGTGATTAATAAGATTATTTATATTATTCCTAAAAAAATTGATGAGAGGATATGGGAAAAAGAATTTGTTTTTACCTATGAACTTGATGAAAAAAGGGGGCATGCTCATGGTATTCAGCCAAAAGAAAAGCCAGAGAAACTAAAATTAGATACCCCAGCATTAAATGACTTTTGTTTAGAAGATTTTCTAGATAAGGCTGTTGAATACTATGACGAAAATCGAGGTAAAATCAAAGGTCCACAAATAGATAAATACCACACCAAAGGAGATGAATAAATGAAATACGTAGGTATTACAATCGGTCCGATTTTTAAAACCATTGGAGAGGCGATCTCTCCGGCAGGTTTGTGGTTTGGCAGTTATTTTTTCTCAACGGTGACAAAGAAACTCTGTGAAAAACTTGTTGAGATTCCAAATGTCAAGATTTTTTCACCGTTTTATGACTCTAATAGTAATCAAAACCCACAAGAAGATGGTATTGGTCGTTACCATGATCGGATTTTGTTTTTAGATGTTGATAGTGGGGTAACTAATGAACAATTACAGGATATAATTTCAGCAGTGAAGAAGGAAATGGCTGAGAATTTTGGAGAGTTTAATACAGAGGAGATTGAGGGTTTTATTAACAATTATCTGAGAATTGATTTTGTTATTCTTAATGAAAAAACTAAAATTATAGGAAAAAGTGAAAAAGATGGAAATAATATAGCTATAATACTGAATGATGCTTTGGATGCGCTGGAGCTAATGGCAGCAGGTAAGGGAAGAACAGATATGAACTTATTTGCTCCATTCTTTGCAGGCCAGAAAGGCAATCGGAATATCTATATTAAAGAAAGTAAGCTATTTACAGATACCAAACTAAATAGCCAGTTGGTTATAAGCTACTCAGACTACGCTTCTGAATTGAAATCAATAGAAGATATAGCTTCATCTCGAAAGAAAGAGGAAAGCTCCTCTGAAGAAGTCCCTGATGGTGAGGTAGCACCGACCAGAAGCGAATACTATGCAGTTGTTAATTCGGATGGAGATAAGGTCGGAACGCTTTTGAAGGATTTATGTAGAGGTGTAGATATCTCCCAACAGCCTGATTGGATAAATAGTTTTTCGAAGGCTTGTTTAAAATATGCTGGTGAAGCGGCTGAGCTTGTCGGAAATTATGGGGGGATGACGATTTATGCTGGAGGGGATGATTTACTGTTTATTGCTCCTGTTCATTCTCTTTTCTCCTTATGTAGTGAATTGGATGAAATGTTCAAAAAAACATTGAAACAAGGTCTGGAAGAAGTAAATCTGCCAGATGATAGCATCAATGTCAGCTTGTCTTTTGGTGTTGCTGTTCAGTATGTCAAATATCCTCTATATGAAGCGCTGGAAAGAGCTAGAGTTCAACTTTATAAGGCTAAAGAAAGCTGCGGTAATCGTCTGGGGATAGAGTTAGTAAAACACAGCGGAAAAACCGTTCAATTGATGGTAGAAAATGAGAAGTTGGAGGCCATAGATAATCTGATAAAATATCGAGCAACTACGAACGATCAAGCACTGGAATCTGTCCTCTATAATCTACAAGATACAGAAATTATTTTTAAGTTGTTATTTGAGAAGACCGCACAGAATGCATTTGACCTTCAAGAATATAAAACCAGATTTTTAAATAACTTTAACAATCCTAACCAGTTGGCCTATCATGACTATCTGGGAAAAATAGCTAAATGTTTCTATGACAACTATTTGAAAGAGTATCATAAGCCAGTTACGAAAGTAAAGGTTGATGGGGTTTGTACAAAACGAAACATAAGTATAGGGGAATACTATACCAAGGAGTTGCAGGCTATTTTATTTTTGGTAAAGTTTTGGCAGGGAGGTAAGTGATGACAGACTATCTTGTGACGTTTAGACCGCTAGGAGACTATTCTTTTGGTTCAGATAGACGCTTTAGCTTTGTCGGTAAAAATAACTATTCGGAGGATGAATACGCTCCTTATTTTATCCGCACTAATCGCGTTCCTGAACAGTCCACAGTCTTTGGGATGATACGCTATCTTATCTTATTCAGTAATGGGATTAAGCTGAAGCAGGATTTTCAGTATGATGGGAATACGCGAAATGATATCGAAGCTCTAATCGGAGTGAAGAGTTTTTCTCTAAATGGAGGTGTTCAAGATTTCGGAAAATTAGAAAAAATCTCTCCTATCTTTCTTCGTAAAATATGTAAAAATAGTGAGGAAATCGTCATACCAAATCCTTTTAACAACAAGCAGGGGAGAGAGGGGATTGCTCATTTTGAACCAATGATACTAGAGGAAGAAATTACACTGCCAACTAGTTTTGGTGAAATCGCTCTACCTAAATCTAAGGAATATAATCCTAAAGAAGGGCATGGGGATGGCTATTACAATATTAACACAGGTCATTTAGAAGCAATCGAAGATATATTTAGGACTAAAGTAGTGACTGGTGTAAGGCGTGTTACGCAGAATGATCTGGTGAAACTGAGGCAAAATCTTCTAGATTTGTGTAAGTTGTTTGTGAATGCCACTATGAAACAGAAACAGGAAGTTTCTAATTTAGATAAGAATAGCAATCTTAGTTTAACTGAGTTTATCAATAATTTTATGGATTTGTTAGAAAAGTACAACAAAGGGGAAAAAAATCACTTTCAAGAAGAATTAGAAAAACTATCCAAAAATTTTGATGCTGACCGCCTATTTAAGCGAGAGGTACATCAGCTACATAAGGACTATGAATTTGCTGTCTATGTAAAGGTTAAGGATAATTTCATATTAAAAGATGGTATCGTTCCTATGGGACAGAAAGGCACCCTTTTCAAGGTTTCTGTTCAAAAATCTAAAAATAATGAAAATAATTTAGAAAGTGAAATCACAAAGCATTTCCAGAAACATACTCCAAAAGGGCAAACCTGGCATTACTGCCTCTCAGATGTGTGCCTCTTAAATGATGTGACAGCCTTTGCGATCTTAGAGGAAAAACTAGTTCGCCAGCTTCATACAGACCTTAGTAAAAATCGTCTGAGAGGACTTGATTTACAAGGATCTAGTCTTCTTTATAAGGCAGGGAGCGTCTTTTATGGTGATAATGCTATTTCGGTAAAAACTGGTTTAGAACCAGCAGGCTATAATACTATTTATAAGATTACAGGAAGTAAGGAGTAAAAAATGAAAGCAAAAATTTTTGTCATTGAATGTTTAACAAATTTGCATGTAGGAAATGGAGACGTTAATTTTAACATCATTGATAACGAAGTGGAGCGAGATGTTGTGACGGGATTTCCGACGATTAACTCCTCAGGCGTTAAAGGTGCTCTGAGAGCCTTCTTTGAAGAAAACGACTTGTCGAACATTGATGAAATATTCGGTTCGGAAAGTAGTAAGGTTACTACTTCAGGAGCATTAAAATTTCTTAGCGCGAATCTACTAGCCCTGCCAAGTCGCTCGATAAGTGGTGAGGACAAGCCGTATTCAATACACGCTCCGAAAACAGCCTGTGAAGATTTTAACCAAATGATTGCAAATTTTCAATTAGAAAATGTTTCAATAGCAGATATAAAGGGCGGAGATGAGGAGATAACTCTGGACGTAGATAATTCTTGCTACGAAAAATATGGTTTACCAGTAATTGCTCGGAATAGTGTCGGAGAACAAACTAATTTGTGGTATGAGGAAGTAGTACCCCACAAGTCGATTTTCTATTTTGCAGTGGTGGTTTCAACCAGTGAATCAGAAAACCTTTTAGAGATTTTTACAGATTCGGTGAGAGAGAAAATCATCCAGTTTGGTGCAAATGCTTCCGTAGGTTATGGACTTTGCAAGGTTATTAAAGTGATTTCGGGAAATGAAGAAGGAGCAAACAATGGATAAGAACAGAATAAATCAGTTGCTTCCTATTGCTGTTGAGGTGATTAAAAAAGAGCTTACGGAGCCAATTCCAAATGAGTTTCGAGGCTATATCGCTTCTTTTGGAGCTGCTATTACAATGGGAAGCCTCCCAGCTGCAGTTGCCTACTATTCGGCTAAATCCAAAAATGCCAAAGAAGATCGCACCAAGCTACCTGTTATGATTTTGGAAGTATTGAAGAAAGAAAACACAGCCATTACAGAAACCACCTTGTTTGAGTATGTGACAGCGTTCAAAAATGATAATAAGAGTTTCGCTATCAAAGAAGATGTATTGCATGCAGCAATCGCAATCAAACTAGGGTTAAATTTGTTTGAAATTGAGTCAAAGGATAAAAAAGTCAAGGAAGACGAGAAAAATGGAGGGTAAGGATGATGTTTAATTCAAAAAACATGTCTTATATCTACTATCATGAATATTTTGAAGGCTTAAAAGAGCGGAAAGAGCCATCAGGTCTAGTTTATGAACTGGGTAATTCAAAATCTAGTGAAGAGCAATTTCGTGAGAGAAATAAGGCTTTGCAGGATTTTAAATTTGACCTGTCTCTATCACCTCTGGAGCATTTAAAAAATGCTTCAAAAGATGTAGCAAGTGTTCAAACCTTTTCTTTGGAAACTATTTATCCTGGTCTCATGATAGGAACTGGCAATCCCCATGATTTGAAATCAAAGGGTTCTATTTATTCTGGTTTTTCTTTTGATTATGTAACGGGACTGCCCTATATACCTGGCTCCTCTGTCAAAGGGATACTGAAAAGCGTCTTTCCTAGGAAAGAAGATACCAAAGATGATATTAATCAACAAAAGATGGAGTATATTAAGTCACTTCTTAAACCAGGACTTTCTGATAAAGAAGTTTATGGCTTGAAAGATAATATTTTTGAAGATAATGATGTCTTTTTAGATGCTTATCCCTGTCCAACCTCTAAAAAAAATACGAAGCAACAGTGTTTAGCTTTGGAATTCATTACGCCTCATAGTGACATCATCAAGAATCCTATTCCAATCAACTGTCTGAAAGTTAAGCCTGGAATCTCTTTTGAATTTGGCTTTTATCTGAACGATTGTCAGCTTTCGGATGGACCTCAGATTACGATTAAAGAAAAAATAGAGTTATTTAAAACCATCTTGACTGATGTAGGCATTGGCGCCAAAACGAATGTTGGTTTCGGACAGTTAGAGTAGCAGAGCTCAATCGACAAGGGGATTTACAAATCGTATCTGAGGGATTCGAGCAACTCAGATAGCTCGAAAAGGTATATAGGAGCTTGTTCATATTAAGGAGTCTGAATATAAGAACGCATTTATAAAGAGCTTAGAAACAAGTGAAGTCAGCTATCGTACAGGAGTTCAATCTTAGTTGGCAAGAGCGTTAGGACAAAAAAGATCGACCGACTTTTTTCATTGAATTCTTGAAAAAAGCCCTATTTTTTGATACAATCAATCTAGAAACAGCGAAAATGCTGTTGTTCTACCTTGCCTATAAGGAATTGAGACGCTCATTTATATGGTCTTTGTTATTATTTATGAAATTTTCGTTCTACCTTACCTATAAGGAATTGAGACGTTTTTGGTTGACCAGTTTCTGGGTCAACACCTGTGAAAGGTTCTACCTTACCTATAAGGAATTGAGACATAGCACCTAAGAAAAAGTGAATATCCTGACTTAACTTTATTATTGCTATCCCGTTCTACCTTACCTATAAGGAATTGAGACGCGTTGAATGCTGCTGCAAAGGCTTGTGCATTTTTGTTACGTTGAGTGTTATACCTTACCTGTAAGGAATTGAGACATTCCAATCTCATCACCCAGACATTCAATTAAAACATAAATTTCTCTAGTTATACCTTACCTATAAGGAATTGAGACGTAACACGGAGCGAACCGGAATTCTGAATTTCATATTGATACATAATGTTTAGTTCTACCTTACCTATAAGGAATTGAGACTTTTGGAGTGATTCAATCACTTCCCGATAATTATTATATTGTTCTACCTTACCTATAAGGAATTGAGACCCGCCCTCATTGCTTCTCGAAAGCTCGAATTCTGTTCGAAGCTTGTTCTACCTTACCTATAAGGAATTGAGACAGCCTCCCATAAGCTATAGATTTCGGCGAACCGAGGAGCTTATTGTTCTACCTTACCTATAAGGAATTGAGACGCTTTGCCCTGATTAGCTGGATCTTTGCTTGGATCTTTTGGAGAAACCTTTGTTCTACCTTACCTATAAGGAATTGGTTTCTTCAACTGAAAAAACTTGCGGAAGCAAGTTTTTTGTGGTATATTGAAAGTGCTTTCTTGGGGAGATATTTGAATCGGAGGTTATTTATGTCTGAGAATCAATCTGTATATAGTCACCATATCTTTATCTTGCCCTTTGCGGCCAAGGGGCTGGAGTCTTTTCCGAAGTCTTCTAAGTGGAAGAAACTCAGCCAAGATACCAATGAACTTCCCTATCTAAACTTAGATGATGCTGAAAAAAGTGAGCGGCTAAAGTACGCTTATCGCCGATATTTCAATAAAGAAGCAGAGGAGCTGATTTTCCGCAATCCTGAGCTGGTCACAAACTATGCTTATACTGGCTTAGAAAAAGGTGATGTGTATCGGATTTCTTATTATAATCAAATCAACAAACTTGAGTGTTATGACCTGAAGCTTGACTATATCATGCTTCGTTATTTTCCAAATTTAAAGGCAGGTTTCCTGATTTTTTCAATGGAAAATCGTTACTATGATGAATTGGAAGATATTAAAAACATCAACCAGTATGGCCGCCATCTCTATGCTCCTTTTTTGGCTCCATTTCTGTGTGATTCAGTCTCACCTGATAATATTGAGCTGATTAAGAGTGAAAAAGTTAATGAGGCTCCACAGCCATCTGGCTTGATTTCTTCCTACGGAATTATGTCGGCTCCGAAAGAAATTTTACAGGATTTCTTTGGTTTGCCTGAGGAAGCGATATTTCCAGAGGATATTTCGCAGTTTGAGTCTAAGCCTCATCTGGAAATCATCATTGATGACCGCATGTATGTGGTGAGCTACATGATGGTTCCTGAAGTAGAGGAGTTGATTTATAAAACGACAAATTGGGCGAATTTTGATGATTCGGAGCAGAGTTTAGAGGAGATGAAGCTTCTTTTTAGTATTTTATACGTTGATAAAGGAGATTCAACATGTCTGAGTCGAGATATGCTAAAGGCAGAGCTGGAAAAGCTTCTCTACACGAGGTGGTCAGCTGAGGGAAGTCTTTATATGGCCAGCCAGCATTCCATGATTTTTATGAGTGGTTCTGATTTTCCAGAGTTTTTCCTCAAAGGCTACTTTTTGTCGGAATATCTGGACTTGGCTTTGATCACGCTCAGTCAGAGGATTGGTATTTTGAAGTATTCCAAGGATGCGGGGGATAGGGTCAATGCTAGAGTTTCTGATAAACTGAAGCTGCAGAAGGCTTACACGACCTTTAAAAATCAATACCTGCTTCCAGAGCTGTGCCCGCAGGAGCAAGCAGTGGAAATCTACGAATTGCTGCAAACCTCACTCTATATCGAGAAGCATATCAATCTCCTGGACAGTCAAATCAGAGAACTGCATGATATCAGCCAGACAGAAGCAAGTAATAAATTGAATGACAGAGTATTAGTGCTAACCGTTTTAAGTATTGCGTTAGCAATTGTTCCGAATATCAAAGAACTGCAGGATAATTATTTGACTATATGTAATCTGAGTCTGGCCTATTCATCTTGGCTTACCTTGCTCATTTCTCTTCTGACAATTGCTTACTTCTATTTCAAAAAGAGAAAATAAATGTATATTATCTTGATATATGATGTGCATCGCAAGCGCGTGGCTAAGGTTTTGAAAATCTTGAAAAAAGCCCTGTTTTTTGATACAATCAATCTAGAAACAGCGAAAATGCTGTTGTTATACCTTACCTATAAGGAATTGAGACAAACCTGAATATGTACTTAATGTATCATAATCCATGTTATAGCCTTTAAGTTCTACCTTACCTATAAGGAATTGGCTGTGTGTCTTTGTCTGTCTCCAAGGCACCAAAAAAGCGAGCAAATTCTTGTCTGCTGGGAAGCCTGAGAATTTGTTCGCTTTTTGTTTTGTAAAAATTATCAAGAAAAACTCTCTTAGTAGTAGAGTTTTTTCCGTGTTTCAACCATGATAGTATAGAGTTTAAGTTAGATGGCTGGTCAGTTTTTTTGTTACTTCGTGATAGTGTTGCGAATATTTATTGGTCTATTGGGTTAAATTAAAAACATTCTGTTCTATTTCATTTACCGAAAAAGAACAGCTATCCAGCAGCCACTCCTTCTGTACTAGTCCTTTTTCAGCTTATCTATGGTATAATAGAAGGTAGATTTATCAATTGGAGTATGAAGGATTTTATGATTAAACTTGTAGCAACCGATATGGATGGAACCTTTCTAGACGGAGAGGGTCGGTTTGATATGGAACGCCTCAAAAACTTGCTTGTTTCCTATAAGGAAAAGGGGATTTATTTTGCTGTGGCTTCGGGTCGCGGTATCTTGTCCCTTAAAAAGCTATTTGCGGATGTGCGTGATGAAGTGATTTTTATAGCTGAAAATGGGAGCTATGTTGAGTTTCATGGGGAAAATATGTACGAGGCTACTATGTCTCGGGATTTTTACTTAAGCACTTTTGAAGCTTTAAAGCAATCGCCCTATTTTGATGAAAGAAAAATGCTCCTGACTGGCAAAAAAGCTTGTTATGTATTGGATACAGTCGATGAGACTTATCTAATGTTTAGTCGACACTACAATGAAAACATTCAAAAAGTAGCTAGTCTGGAAGATATTACGGATGAGATTTTTAAATTCACCACGAACTTCACAGAAGATACGATAGAAGCTGGAGAGGCCTGGGTCAACGAAAACGTTCCTGGCGTCAATGCCATGACAACAGGTTTTGAATCTATCGATATTGTCTTGGACTATGTTGATAAGGGTGTTGCTATTGTTGAGCTAGCCAAAAAACTTGGTTTAACCATGGACCAGGTCATGGCGTTTGGAGATAACCTCAATGACCTTCACATGATGCAGGTCGTCGGGCATCCCATCGCACCAGAAAATGCACGACCAGAGATTTTAGAATTAGCAGAGACAGTGATTGGCCACCACAAGGACCAGTCAGTGATGGCTTATATGGAGGGCTTGTAATGGCAGATATTAAATTGATTGCACTAGATTTGGATGGTACCTTACTGACAACGGATAAAAGGCTGACAGATCGAACTAAGGCAGTCTTAAAAGCTGCGCGTGATCGTGGCATCAAGGTCGTACTGACAACGGGACGTCCTCTGAAGGCTATGGATTTCTTTCTCAAGGAGTTGGGAACAGATGGACAAGAGAATGAATACACCATCACCTTTAATGGAGGGCTTGTTCAGAAAAATACGGGAGAGATTCTCGATAAAACAGTCTTTTCAATCGACGATGTGGCACGATTGTACGAGGAAACTGAAAAACTAGGTTTGCCGTTAGATGCCATTTCAGAAGGAACAGTCTATCAAATCCAGTCGGACCAAGAAAGTCTCTATGCTAAGTTCAACCCAGCTCTGACTTTCGTGCCAGTCGCTTTTGAAGAGCTATCCAGTCAGATCACTTATAATAAATGCGTGACTGCCTTCGCCCAAGAACCCTTGGATGCAGCGATTCAAAAGATTTCTCCAGATTTGTTTGACCAATATGAAATCTTCAAATCGCGTGAAATGCTATTGGAATGGTCACCGAAAAACGTCCACAAGGCAACAGGTTTAGCGAAATTAATTAAACACCTTGGAATAGACCAAAGCCAAGTCATGGCTTGTGGGGACGAGGCCAATGACCTTTCTATGATTGAGTGGGCAGGTCTGGGAGTTGCCATGCAAAATGCAGTTCCAGCAGTTAAGGAAGTTGCCAATGTGATTACCCCGATGACCAACGACGAGGAAGCCGTTGCCTGGGCTATCGAAGAATACGTGCTAAAGGAGAATTAAAATATGGGATTATTTGACCGTTTATTCGGGAAAAAAGAAGAGCCGAAAATCGAAGAAGTTGTAAAAGAAGCTCTGGAAAATCTTGATTTGTCAGAAGAGGTTGAAGAAACCCAAACAGCTGTCGAAGAAACTTCTCAGGAAGAGACTGCAAGGGACAGAGGCAAAGAAACTCTTGATCAAGAAGAAATTCCTCAGGTCACGACAGATGAGGTCATTGAACCAGAACTGGTTGAGGAAACAGACCAAGAGGAGCCTGAGCTAGAATCTGATGAATTGGAGCAAATCCAAGAGCCGGAAGAAATTCTAGAAGAAGAGAGTCAAGAAATTGTAGAGTTCGAAGAAGGGCTTGCTTCTGAAGTTGTAGAAGAAGAACTTCCTCAGGTTGAAGAAACCGTTCAGGAAAAATATGACCGCAGCCTCAAGAAAACCCGTACGGGATTCGGTGCTCGTTTGAATGCTTTCTTTGCCAACTTCCGTTCTGTCGATGAGGACTTCTTCGAAGAATTGGAAGAGCTGCTCATCATGAGTGATGTCGGTGTGCAGGTTGCTTCGAATTTAACAGAAGAGCTCCGCTATGAAGCTAAACTCGAAAACGCTAAGAAGCCTGATGCACTTCGTCGTGTCATTATCGAGAAATTGGTTGAGCTCTACGAAAAGGATGGCAACTATGATGAACAAATTCACTTCCAAGATGGTTTGACAGTCATGCTCTTTGTCGGTGTTAACGGAGTTGGGAAGACAACTTCTATTGGGAAATTGGCTCACCGCTACAAACAGGCTGGCAAGAAAGTCATGCTGGTTGCGGCAGATACCTTCCGTGCTGGAGCCGTTGCCCAGCTAGCAGAGTGGGGCCGTCGTGTGGATGTTCCTGTTGTGACGGGGCCTGAAAAAGCTGATCCAGCAAGTGTGGTCTTTGATGGGATGGAACGTGCTGTAGCAGAAGGAATTGATATTCTCATGATTGATACAGCAGGTCGTCTGCAAAACAAGGACAACCTCATGGCCGAGTTGGAAAAGATTGGTCGTATTATCAAACGTGTGCTTCCAGAGGCACCCCATGAAACCTTCCTAGCACTCGATGCTTCAACTGGACAAAATGCCTTGGTACAAGCTAAAGAATTTTCTAAAATTACCCCTGTTACCGGTATTGTACTGACTAAGATTGATGGAACTGCCCGAGGTGGTGTCGTTCTGGCAATTCGTGAAGAACTCAATATCCCTGTAAAATTGATCGGTTTCGGTGAAAAAATCGATGATATTGGTGAATTTAACTCAGAAAACTTTATGAAGGGTCTCTTAGAAGGCTTGATTTAATACAAAATAAATATCC
>ERZ773265.1126-NODE-1126-length-14602-cov-5.743315_pt1 | contig 14602 bp, 9 predicted proteins | sample MGYA00580512_ERZ773265 | MGnify/ENA primary metagenome ERZ773265 (study PRJEB29015, sample SAMEA2738169) | human oral metagenome | biome: human oral; feature: human-associated habitat; material: saliva | place: China | collected 2183 ... | reverse complement strand
GAACTACAACTACAACCCAAATATGCAGCAGGGTATGGGGCAGCAGCCCTACGAGCAGGAAGCCCCGGATGCGCGTTCCATGGCAACGTTTGCACACATTTCCCCGGTCCTGTCTCTTTTTGCGCCTCTGATCTTCTGGTTCATTTACAAAGATAAAACCGGGTATGGTCGCACCAAGGCTGCTGCCGCCCGCGCGTTTAACCTGGCGCTCACCTGGACCATTGTGGCGATTGTGTACATTATTGTGTGCGCCGTTATCTTCGGGGCAGGCGCGGCAGCATCAACATCTCGAAATGTTTCTCCCCTGGTGGGAATAGCATCCCTGATGTACTTGCTGATTATCCCTGCCGGTCTTGTAGTTCTTATTTTCCACATTGTGGCAGCAGTAAAAACTAATAAGGGAGAGGACTACAAGTACCCGGTTCCCACCCTTAAGGTTCTGAAGGATAAGTAAAATTACCGTCCACTCAGGTAATAATGAAGCTGTGGCCTGGATTTGTACTATACAGATCCGGGCCACAACTTTATGCGCACACTGGCGAGCATTATCCCCGATGAAGCACCTGCCGGGCGTACCGGTGAATCATCGTTGCCGCAGCCTCACGCCGCACCGTGGCGGCAGGTTTGAGCAGGGAAGTCTCCTCCGTAAATATCTTCTTCTCATACGCCCAGGTGATCTCCCGGTAGAAACGCGCACCGGTGGGCACATCCTCAAAGGGGCTTTTCTCCGGGGGCGTGTAGGCGGGGGAGCCTGCGGCACGGTAGAAGAACGCGGCCATGGCCTCACGGGTGGCGGCCTCATGCGGGCGGAACGTGCCATCCGCCCAGCCGGTGGTAATACCCGCCTGGTGCATCCACGCGATCTCCTTATAGAACGGGTGGTTTGTGGGAACATCCGTAAACGGCGACTGCTGCGGGGGCGTGTAGGCGGGGGAACCGGCCAGCCGGTAGAAGAATGCCGCGGCCGCCCCACGCTCGGTATCTTCATCCGGGTGGAAAGTGCCGCCCGGGTACCCGCGTGTAATTCTGCGTTCGGCCAGCCAGTCAATGTCGGGGGTGGCAGCGTTGGCATCGTTCACGTCCGTAAACCGGGCCCGCACCGTGTTATGGGTGTTCTCCCCAGAGACATTCAGCACCTGCGCCCGATCACCTGTGGCACCCAGGGTGCCGTTCAGGTTACCGGTGGAATTATGCAGGTGCAGCAGAAGCAGCTTACCTTCTGCCCCTTCGGTGCGGTGCACCGTCAAAGACGCGTTGGGCGCATCAACGAACAGCCCCGGCACGCCTGAGGCGGTACCGGTGAACCAGAAGGTGGGTGTGAACGGGTTGAACTTTACCGCTTCGGTCGCATCAACAATGGGTGTGGTGGCGTACGAGGAGGTGGTGGCCACCGTATATGAGAGGGACCCCGGGTTTTGGGTGCTCAGCCCCAGCTGCCGCAGCGGCACCCCCATAATGAGGGTGTTGCTGTCCATGGTGTTCGTGTCGGTGCTGCCCCAGGTGTTATTGAGCGGGTAGAGCGCCCCGTCCACCGGAACCCACCGGCCGTTATCGGCCCGGGAGAGCTGCACCAGTGGGTAGTCCACCCCGGCGGCGCGCATCGTGTGCAGGCGGTAGTCGTTGGTGCCGTCTCCGTTGGTGTCAATAAACACGTAGTAGGTGCTGCGCGGGGTCACCTCGGACCAGTTGCCCCAGGTTGAAATACCAAAATAAAGCGAACCATCGTTCGGGTTTTTGCCTGCGGCGGCCAGTGCGGCAGCATCCGATGCGGCACCCGCGTACTGAATATCCGCCCGCTGGTCGCTGCTGACCGACAGGTCCTCGGTGGGAATATGCCCGCTCGTGACCCCCAGCTCAAAAGCCCCCAGCATCGACCGGTACCCGCCCTGATCCACCCCCGTACCGGAAAGCGGCAGCTGCGCCTGCTGCTGGCCTCGCTCAAACTGCACCTCCGCAGCGGCCACCCGCATCTTTGACACCAGCTTTGGGGCGGCGTGCACCGGCACCCGCAACGTGGTGTCGCCCTCGGTGAGCACCACCTGCCCGGATGCGCTCGCAACATACTGGCGCGCCCCAAAAGCAACCACCTGCCCGTCTTCACCAGTGGAACGCTGGGTGGTGTTTGCGGTCGCCTCAGCGGTTTTCGCCAGGGCGGCGGGGTCCACGGTGAGGGTGACGGTGAACGTTGTCCTCCCGCCCGGGGGCACCGTCACGCTCTCAGGCAGGGAGTAAGCAACCCCCGGGATTTCGGTGCTGGCAGTGTACGAGAGCAGGTAGGTGTGCGCGATAGTGTCAGTATTTTCCACCACCATTTCACGGCGGAGAACAGACACCGGCGCATCCGAGGCGTATTCGAGTACCCCGAACGTGTCTGAAACCTGCTCCGGGCGGGCGGCGTTATAGACGAGCACACGGTTATTCACGGCCTTGGCGGAGTCGATGCGGCCAGAACCCACCCGATCCGGCGGGTAGGGGCGGTTTTGGGCATCATGCACAGGGTGCGCGGCAGTGTTCATCAGGGTGGCTTTAAGCTGCTGCGGGCTGTAGCTGCGGTGCTCTTCCACAAGCTGCGCGGCCACCCCGCAGACGTAGGCGGCAGACATGGAGGTGCCCGTGAGCGTACTGGCCCCTGCGCCTGAGCCCGCCCGGGCTGAAGCGATACCGGTGCCCGGGGCAGACACATCGGGTTTAATGCTGCCCCACGAGCCGTGGGCGCCGCGCGCCGATGCCGGGTTAGGCTGATCCGCCGCCCCGGTTTTGATGCGCGCACCGGTGCGGAGAGCATTGTCTAGTCGCAGGGTGAGGGTGCCTGAGGCCAGCGCCGGGCGGATCTTCTCGGCCTGCTCTGAGGGCAGCAGCACCCCGGGCAGGGCCGCAGTGCCAGCGATATCGGTCAGCGGCTGCCTGGTACCAAGAACCACCCCAGCGCCGCCAGCCCGCTCTACATTGGCGAACCGTACCGCCGAACCGCAGGGCACGGCACCGCTTGTATTGTCCCAGTCAAGGTACACCCATTTCCCTTTGAGCCTGGCGGCTTCTTCAGCGGTGAACGGGGCACACCCGTACGGGTTCGAGGCGGGGGCTTTCACCACCTGGCCGGTGAGCTCACCCTCCCTGTGCCGTGCATAATCATACTTTGTGGTGTACCGGCCGTATATTTCGCTCGTACCAGCGGGGGAGAGCACTTTCACCCGGTCGGCAGACTGCGTGGCGCCCATAGAATTCGCCACAGTGAGCGCGTACGCGCTGGTTGCCGGGCCACCGGAGATAGAGTAGGTGTCGCCAGCGCCGTTCTGGGATGCGGCATTCCCCGCGGCGGTCACCGTAAGAACACCCTGCCGGTACAACTCACCTATTGCATAGTTAGTCGATTCATCGAATACACCGTAGTCGGTTCCGACCGAAAGGTTCACAATATCCGCCCGGTCACTGAAATCCCCATCGTCGTTCGGGTCAAGCACCCGGTCGAGAGCCTTCAGCGTGAGCGCCGACGTTCCCGCACACCCAAAAATACGGAAGGCCACCAGGCGCGCCTCCGGGGCGGCCCCGGGGGCGATGCGCATCCTGTGCAGCGCATCGGCGCTGAGCGCGGAGTAATCCCCGTGAAAGGCAGTATTATCCGCCCCCACACCGTACCCGGCGATAGTGCCCGCCACGTGGGTGCCGTGCCCGCTGCAGTCAAGAGGATTCGCGTCCGGGATGGGCAGGGCATGCTCCTTAGTGCTGGCATTGTAGCCGTCCCCGGCCATATCGTACCCGCCCACAAGCTTCTGCGGATCGTACAGCCCATCCGGCAGGGTGGCCGAGTCCTTCGCCCGCCGGTAGGCCTCATCGGTGCCGGGCCCGCCCAAATCGGCGTGGGTGTAGTCGATCCCGGTATCAATGACGGCCACCGTAACGTTACGGCCCGTGTACCCGTACCCGCCGGTGTTGTTCTTTTGCGCCCAGGTGGTGAGCGTATCCGTGTGCACGGCGGTACCCGCGTTCTGCGGCCGCACGTTCGTAATAACGCTAATGCGCGCCACATCCTGCCGGGCCGCGAGCTTACGGATCTGTTCAATATCGCCGTAGAGCCCGACCCCGCGCACCGTGTTCACGGTGGTGTACAGTATTTTTGAGCTGGTGGCCTCAGCAGCCGTGCGTGCCCGCTCGTTTACCCAGGCGTGGATGGAACGCACCTCATCCCGTTTGGCCGCGTTCTGCTCCCGGGTGGCGCGGCCGGTCGCGGGGCGGGTGAGCTCATAGGCGCCGGTGCCTTTGAACTGCACAAAAACCGCTGTTTCACCCGATGCGCTGGCGGCTGAGGGGCTAATAATATTCTGATCTCTGCTGGTTTCCGCGCCCTGCTGGACACTGCTATCCGGTGTATCTGCGGCGAAAACCGGGAAGGCGGCGGTGGTTACTAACGATAAACTCAACGCTGTGGCAAGAGTGCATCTTGCCTGCCCCATGAACTTTCTCGCCATAGACAGCTCCTTGATATGTGGTTGGTGCGCAGAGTGAACGAGATAAGAGTACCGAAAACTTTCGGTACGTATCGGGCGGCTGTGCAGGGGCACTCACGGTTTAACCACAAAAAACAACAGTGGACTAATAATTATTAGTGCTTCTCCTTGTTTTTACTGGCACTAAGACTAGAAAATATTCGGAATACTTGTGCAATATCACGGTCTATGAGGCTTATTTTGAGGTGCGCCTCGCCTGCAGTTTTCTATAACTATGCGGCTCATCCTTAGCGCTCCACCCGCAGCCGCACCCACACCGCACAGAAAACCCGGCCGCCAATAACCCCTCAGGGGCCACTGACGGCCGGGAAACCAGCCAAAGCGCCAGGCGTCCAGCCAATAGTAGGGCGCCCAATAGCGTAAGACTACGGCACAGACACCCGGCAGCTGGGGCGCTACCGCCTACTCAGCACCTTCTCGTGATACCGGTACAGGAATGCGGCCATCGCGTCGCGGTGAATCGGCTCACCGGGGCGGTAGGTGCCGTCGTCCCAGCCCTTCGTAATGCCCTGCTCGGCCAGCCACGCGATTTCCTTGTAGAACTGGCTGTTGGCGGGTACGTCCTTGAAGGGGGAGGCTGCCGGGGCTGCGAACTGCGGCGAGTTGGCGTACCGGTAGAAGAACGCGGCCATGGCGTCGCGGTTCACTGAGGCGGAGGGGCGGAACGTGCCGTCCCCGTAGCCGGTGGTGATGCCGCGGGCGGCCATCCACTCAATCTCTTTGTAGAACGGGTGAGACTTCGGAACGTCACTGAACGTGGGGTTATCCGGTGCGGTGAACTGCGGCGTGCCTGCTAGGCGGTAGAAGTACGCGGCCATTGCCCCGCGCTCCACGTTCTCGCCCGGGCGGAATGTCCCATCCGGGTAGCCGGTGGTGATGCGCCGCTGCGCCAACCAGTTGATTTCTGCGTAGAACTGGTTCTCGGCCGGAACATCCGTGAACCGTGACGGCGCCGGGTCGAGCTGCTGCTGCTCGGTGACTTCCAGCACCTGCGCGCGGTTGCCTGCGGCACCGTTAAGCCCGCTCAGATCACCGGTGGTGTTGTGCATGTGCAGGAACAGGGCCTTCACATTAGTCGCACCTTCGGCGCGGTGCGCCACCAGCTCGGAGGAAGGCGCATCAGCGAAGAAACCCGGAACCGTTGCGGCGGTCCCAGAGAACCACAGCTTCGGGTCGAACGGACGGTAGTTAATCCAGCCGGTCTCGCTCACGTTAGTCCAGGCGTACTGGGTGGTGGCCGAGACACTGTACTTAATGTCTTTCGTCTTCTCGGCGCTGAGACCCAGGTCCTTCAGCGGCACCGCCATCATGAGGGCGTTGGAGTCCATCATGTTCGTGTCGGTGTCGCCCCAGGCGTTATTGAGCGGGTAGTAGGCGATCTGCTCCAGGTTGCCGTTCTTGTACCCGTACAGGCGCACAATCGGGAAGTCGATGCCCTTCGCGCGGTCGGTGACCAGCATATAGTCGGCACGGTTGTTCCCGTCGGTGTCAATATTCACGGTGAACGTGTTCTCTGTTGAGACCACGTCCCAGTTAGCCCACGTCGAGATACCGAACGCAAGCAGCCCGTCATTGGGGTTACCGCCGGATGCTTTCAGCGCGGGTGCGGTCGATGCGGCACCCACATGCTGCATATTCGCTTTCGCGTTGCTGCTCACATCCAGCTTCACCGGGGAGGTGCGCTCAATTGATGCGCCGTGCTCGAACGCCCCCAGCAGCGACTTGTAGCCGCGCTGGTTCAGCTCAGTACCGGTGAGTTTCAGGTTTGCCTGGTGCTCCCCGGCGGGGATCTCAACAGAGCTCCCCTCTACCTTCATCGCTGATGCGGGCTTAGGTGCCGCGTGGATGGGCGCACGCAGGGTGGCTGCGCCCTCAGTGAGCAGAATACGCCCCGACTCTGAGGCAATGAACTGGCGGTACTGTTCGGGTACCAGCTCTGTGCCGTCACCGTACGGGTCCACGGAGTTATGGGTTTTCTCCATGGCCGGGTCCATGGTCTTCTCCATGGCAGCCGGGTCAATGGTGATAGTGACCGTGAAGTTCTTCTTCTCTCCGGGGTTTACCGTAATATTCGACGGCAGGGAGAACTCTACCCCCGGCATGTCGGTGCTACCCGCGTACGAAATGTTGTACGTGTGGGTGTGCGAGTCGAAGTTTTCCACCGTCATCTCGCGGGTTAGGGTCTGCTTGCCCTCGTTCACCGCGTATTCGAGTACCCCGAAGGTCTGGGACACCTGCGCAGGCCGGTCGGCGTTATACAGCAGCACTTTCGTCTCTGCCGCAGCCTTAGCATCAATACGCCCTGACCCCACGCGATCCACCGCATACACGTTCCCGTCGGCGGTGCGCACATCATGGTTGGCGCTGTTCATAATCGCGGCCTTGAGCTGGGTGGGGCCGTAGGACTGGTTAGCCTGCAGCACCTGGGCGGCCACACCGGCGGCAAACGGGGCTGACATGGAGGTGCCCGTATACGAGATGCCGTCCGTTCCGGTGCCTACCCGCGCCGAAGAGATATTGTTGCCCGGTGCCGCCACGTCGGGTTTCGTGTACCCGTAAGTGCCGTGGTAGCCGCGGGCGCTGGAGGCGGTCAGCTGATCTTTCTTATTGCTGGGCACACGCAGGGATTCTTTCAAATCCGCACCCAAACGTACCTTCAGCTCACCGGTGGCGGCGGCTTCACGCACTTTAGCGGAGGCGCTTTTTGCCACACGGAACCCGGGGATGCTCTCATTACCGCCGATCGGCAGGGCAGGTTTCTCTTCCTCTGAGGAAAGGACTACGCCTTTACCGCCAGCCTTTTCGACGTTATCGAACCGCACCTTAGAACCGCAGGGGAGTGAACCGTCTGCGTTGGCCCACTCGATAAACACCCACTTGTCTTTAATCTTCGCGGCGTCTTCAGCGCTGAACGCCTCACACCCGAATTTATTCGACTCGGAAGGGGTCACGACTGTCCCGGTCAGTGCCTCAGGTTTTGCCCCCGTGTAGGTGTACGAGACGGTGTAGTCGCCGGGGACTTTACCGGCCACGTTTGCCGGTGCCTGAATCTCCATGGAGTCCACCGCGTAGGAGGAGCCGATGGAGTTCGCCACTGTCAGCGCAGAAACCGCGTTTGCGGGCTGGCCCGAATCGGAGTATGTGTCGCCGCGGCCGTAGTAGTCGGTTGCGTTACCGGCTGAAACAACTGCGAGCACGCCCTGACGGTTGAGGGATTCAACGGCGTATGCGTCGGCATCATCCGGTGGGGAGAACTCGCCGCCGATGGAGAGGTTCACAATATTTGCCCGGTCCGAGAAATCCCCGTCACCGTTCGGGTCGAGGGTGCGGTCAAGTGCCTGAACAACCACAGCGGTGGTGCCGGTGCACCCGAATACGCGGAAACTATACAGCTGCGCTTCCGGTGCCGCGCCGGGCCCGATTTTCATCTGGTTCAGCTGCTCTGCGGTGAGTTTGGAGTAATCGCCGCGGAAGGTGGTGCCGTCCTGGTTTACGCCGTACCCGGCGGCGGTGCCCGCAACGTGCGTGCCGTGGCCGCCGGCGGAGCAGTCGATGGGGTTGTTATCCGGGGTGGTCTGGTTCGTACCGTCGTACGAGTCACCCACCAGGTCGTAGCCGCCTATGTACTTCTTGGCATCGTACAGGCCCGAGTCTGCGGCAGGCATCTCGGTGAGCTTAGTTGCTTTGTTGAACGCTTCGACCGTGCCGGGCCCGCCAAAATCGGAGTGCGTGTAGTCAATACCGGAGTCTACGACCGCGATTTTCACGTCTTTACCGGTGTACCCGCTGTTTTCACGTGCCCAGTTTTCCGCCGCACCGGTATCAACCACGGAACCGGCGTTCTGTTTCTTTTTCGGCACGATCGGGGTGATGCGCTCCACCTCGGGGTTATTGGCGAGGGCGCGGATCTGTGCCGCATCACCCTGCAAAGCCACCCCGCGCATTATATTGTGCGTGGTGTACAGCGTTTTCGCGCCGGTGCTCTGGGCTGCCGCCTGTGCCTGTGACTGCACCTGGGTTTTGATGGCTTGGACTTCGGCCTGCTTATTGGTGGGTGCTTGTTTGTTGGCTAGTACTGCGGGGGATTGGGTTTGTTCGTATGCGCCTTTGCCTTTGAATTGTACGAAGACGGGGATATTGCCTTCGGCCTTCTTCATGGAATCCGAGAGTACGGCGTGCTCACGGGAATTCCGGGCGATGTCCTGGGCGACTGGCGTGTCGGGGTCACCAGCGGGTGCCGCCGTCGCGGGCAGTCCCGCTGTGATGGCCATAGTTACACCCAGGGTTGCCGATAGGCAGGCTCTTGAGAGGCCCCGTATCGGAGTGTTTTTTGGCATGATGCTCCTCGAATGTATGAGTGATAATGCGGTGCGACGGCATCGCCGTACCTCGAAGAAGCTGAGAGATGAACACCACAATACACCAGTGTGCGAGAAAAAGTTGCACGGAATACGTTGAGGTTTATTTCATTCAATGAATGAAGGTGAATTATCTCTCAATGTTTTATTCGCTTTACCGGGAGCAGAGGATATTTGTTTGAGAATGAGGATTAAAAACCCTGTGTGGACAAAAATCTTCTGCTCGCGCCCTTTCAGGTGCATCCCTTAAAATGGTGTTTACCTCACAAACAACCGTGCGGCGTCGAGAACCGCATACCTAAGGAGCATCATGAGTCAAAATCCTTACGAAAATGGCCCCTACGACAAGAACCCTGGGAATGGGCAGAACCAGCAGCCACAGGGATACCAGCCGCAAAATCAGAATCCTTATGAGCAGCAGGGGGCACAGTACCAATACCAGCAGAACCAAAACCAGTACAACCAGCAGGGCGCACAGTATCAGCAGAATCCGTACGGGCAACCGCAGCCTGCGGCGGTGAGCGCAGACGATAAGAACATGGCGTTTCTGATGAACCTTATTTCTGCGGGCGCCACGTTCCTTTCGGCAACCACTATTGGTTTCCTGGCGCCGCTGATTTTCTGGTTTATTTATAAAGACAAGCCGGGCTACGGGTTCACGAAGGAAGCGTCCCGTCGTGCCTTTAACTTTAACTTCACCCTGTGGGCTATCAGTACGGCGTCGTGGATTCTGGCACTTATTACCCTTGGTATTTTGTTCTTTATCCCGCTGATCGTGATGCCTCTGGTGGCTATTGTGCTGATTGTCTTCCACATTATTGCCGCTGTCTCGGCGAATAATGGCGAAGAGTACGAGTACCCGCTGACTTTCATTAAGATCCTTTAATTCCTCTGGCTCTGGCATCAGCCGATTATTACGGGTGCGCACTCCCTGCAATGTCTTGGGTGCGCACCCGTCTTTGTGTCCGCAGCAGATGCACGTGCCCGCCGCGAAATTTGGCGACTGCTGCTAGTGCCGGCGCGGGCGGTGGGCGGTATGATTAATAATTGTGTGCCCGCCTCGGCTGGGTGCGGGTTGTATGGCGCGTAACCGGCGCGGAATGTGAAGCTTAACAAGGAGCGCAAGAAATGTCAGCTGTCGTCATCGTGGGTGCCCAGTGGGGCGATGAGGGGAAGGGTAAGGCAACCGATTTGCTCGGCCCCCGCGTGGATTACGTGGTCAAGCCTAATGGCGGCAATAATGCTGGCCACACGGTGGTGGTGAATGGGCAGAAGTTTGAGCTGAAGCTGCTGCCCGCTGGCATTTTGAGTGAGAACGCGACCCCCGTGATTGGTAACGGCGTGGTGGTGAACCCGGAAGCGCTTTTCGCTGAGATTGAGGGTCTGCAGGCGCGCGGTGCCGATACTTCTAAGCTTAAAATCTCTGCGAACGCCCACCTGGTGGCCCCGTACCACCAGACGATGGATAAGGTCACGGAGCGTTTCTTGGGTAAGCGCGCGATTGGTACGACTGGGCGCGGTATTGGGCCCACCTATATGGATAAGGTGGGCCGTTTGGGTGTTCGTGTGCAGGATATTTTGGATGAGTCGATTCTGCGGCAGAAGGTTGAGGGCGCGCTGCGGCAGAAGAATGAGCTGCTGGTGAAGGTGTATAACCGCCGCCATGTTGAGGTGAACGAGATTGTGGATTATTTCCTCTCGTTCGCTGAGCGGCTTAAGCCCATGATTGTTGATACCACTCAGCTGCTCAATAATGCCTTGGATGAGGGCAAAACCCTGCTTATGGAGGGCGGCCAGGCGACCTTCCTTGACGTCGATCACGGCACCTACCCGTTTGTTACCTCTTCGAACCCGACTGCTGGGGGCGCCTGTGTGGGTTCGGGTGTTGGCCCCACCCGCATTTCCCGTGTGATCGGTATTCAGAAGGCGTACACCACCCGTGTGGGTGCTGGCCCGTTCCCCACTGAGCTGTTCGATAAGATGGGTGAGTTTTTGCGCACGACCGGCGGCGAGTTTGGCGTGAACACGGGCCGTCCGCGCCGCTGCGGCTGGTACGATGCGGTGCTTGCGCGTCAGGCGGTGCGCATTAACGGGTTTACTGATTTGTTCATTACTAAGCTGGATGTGCTCACTGGGCTTGAGAAGATTCCGGTGTGTGTGGCGTATGAGGTGGACGGTGTTCGGTTTGATGAGGTGCCGATGACGCAGACCGATTTCCATCACGCCAAGCCGGTGTATGAGTATTTTGACGGCTGGAGCGAGAACATTTCGGATGCGAAGTCTTTGGCTGACCTGCCGGAGAACGCCCGCAAGTATGTGCATAAGCTTGAGGAGCTTTCTGGCTGTCGTATCTCGGCGATTGGTGTGGGTCCGGATCGTGACCAGACTATTGTGGTGCGTGATCTGATCGATTAGGTTTTTCTACGTGAAGAAAACCGGCAGCGGCAGGGCTTAGCCACGGTGCGCTGTTGTGGGTGCCGCAGCTTTTAAAGCTGCGGCACCGCGTGTATCTGGCCGTGTTTACAATGCTTTTACCGGCCGGAGGAGCCGCTTTGCCGTTTCTGCGGTTGCAATATAACAAGGTTTGTGGCTGTGCCGCACGAGGCCTGAAATACCTGTGCTGTGTTTTTGACAGCATACCCCTTAAAAATCGTGGGTGATGGAGATAAAATAGACACAAAGTTAGCCATTCTCCATGCGTATCCCTGCTGGTGGGCATCTGGGGCGTAGTCGCCTCTAGCTACGGGGGGTATGTCGTGGACTCCGTCAAAGGAGCGTGCCATGCTGCACCTTGAAGATTCTGTGAGCGAGACTTTACTGATTCCGCTGTATATGAAGCATCTTGCCTCGCAGATGCCTAACCCGGTGATTCACGATGAGGCGGCTACACGCCTGGTGCGGCAGCTTGATTACGATTTTTCGAAGTACGACCATATTATTCACACCGTTGTTGGTACCGCGATTCGCGCGGATTACTTCGACCGGCTAACCGTTGATTTCATTCAGCGCCGCCCTAACCCTGTGGTCGTAAACGTGGGGTGTGGTTTGGATAGCCGCCGGGAGCGTATCGGTGCTGCTGCCGACGGCGTACCGTTTTACGATATTGATTTGCCTGATGTTATTGCTCTGCGGCAGAAGCTGCTGCCTGCACAGCGGGGTGAGACGCTGCTGGCCACTTCTGCTTTTGACGCCGGGTGGATGGATGAGCTGAACCGCCTGCACCCGAACGCCCAGTTTTTGCTGGTGATTGAGGGAGTGCTCATGTACTTTGACCGATACACTGTGCGCGCCCTGTTCTGCGATTTGGCGCGTCGTTTTCACCGTAGTGAGGTAGCTTTCGATGTACAGAATTCGTGGATGGTGAAGAATTCCGACAGGCATGAGGCGATTAAGCATGTGCGTGCCCGTTTCGTTTTCGGCTGTGACGATGACCTGGAGTTTGAGCGGTGGGCGGATAATCTGCGCCTGATGAGCGTCAAGCGCCTGGCAGCTGATTTCCCGCAGTGGAAGAGAAGCGGCTTCTTGTTATCCCTTATCGGGCGGCAGATCCCAGCCTTCCGGGACTCCACTCGTATGCTGCACTACCGGTTGGACTAACGGGTACTGGGCGCAGCGGTAATAGCCGCTGAAAGGATGACTGAGCTGTGTATGATCAGGAGCTAACCGGGTTTTTCAAGCGGCACAATATTGAATATGCCCGGTTAGATGAGGAATCTTATAAGAGCTACTCATCTATGAAGGGTTTTCCTTTCACGGGTTCTAGAATTGCGTGGAGTAAAACAAAAAACCACCGTTGCTGTCGCCTACATGAAACATTGGAGTTTGTAGAAGATATAGAGGTCATTCTTCAGCCCACCGATTTCTGCAGGTTCATAGTGGTGGGAAACGATTTTGAGGACGGGTACCTGATTCAGTGTTCTATACAAAGTGTTCGTTTACTACTTGATTTTCTTGCGGAATATCCAGGGGAAAATTATCTGATCGATACTGAGGAAAAGTGGTGTATCTGTGTCTATGACTATCTGGACTTTGGTACGGTGGATTAGTCTTACTCTGAGCGGAGATAAACTGCTTCTAGAAAATCAAGATGGGTTAGGGTATAGGCTTGTTGGCTTCCATGGAGAGAAACTTAACATATAGTCATAACCGATGAGGGTGCCGAGTAGGTTCACGTATCAAGGTTTTAAAGGGAACCACATGTTTTAATTCTTCATCCGCTTGTGGGAGATATAAATATAAACACCGTCATAGATACATAATATTCCAATAAGAGAATATAAGGAGTAATAGTGCAAAAACTAGTTAATTATCATAGTGATTTGAGGCATGGTGCAGTTTTTAGGTTTCCCGGTTCATACCCGCACGAAAAATATGTTGATTTAATGCTGGTCGAATTCCCAAGTAGCGACAGAAAATATGGTTTTGTGGTATCTACTGGGCATAAGGCCGGGCTAATTCTGGTGATGCTCCCGCAAGAAGCTGAATTGGAACATTCAGCAGGGGTAAGCAGGCAATGGGTGATAGATAATTGGAATAAATGGATCTATGAAACCTGCAGTGTTGATGATGTCTACGTAGATAAAAACTATCCGGTTCCAGCTAGCTTTATCTGATGCAGGCAGCTCATAAAAAATGATTTTGGATATAATGCTAGGCATTATGCGACTGAAGATTATCATGGTAAAAAGAAATCAAAAGAGATAATGAATTTGTTAAAGTACTATAAGTAAGTTAACGATGGGTTATCGCTGATAAGAATCTTGCGAAAGAACAATAAGACGCGGTATGAGGAATGAAGAAAATTAAGCTGATGCCTGACTATCATTGCTTTCCGTTATGGTGGATAGATGATGATATTTGCTGCAATATAGACCCGTATTCTCTGCCGGTATCCAATATGTTGGCTGAAGAATTAACAAATTGGGCAAATGAATATGATAAAACACTAAATATGAACGATCCTGTAAACTCTGGATTTGAAAATACAGAAAAAGAGCAGGCTTTTATAGATAAAGGAAATAACTTATTTAAGAGATTGAAACATGAGCTCAGGAGTCAATACACAGTGGTTTTAAAAATTATTGTATGAAATACACTGTTATAAAACTGAAAACGCGGCTTTTATCCCTGGGGGAATAAGATTTTCAGGTTCATGAATGGGGCATCAAAAAATATCAGCCTTCTTGTTAAAGATGTATTTTTCTAATTCGGCCTTATCATGGTTAATGAAGAACTTATTTCTGTATTCAGATAAGGTACTGTGGTTTGCGGAGGAGTATGACAGTTCATCGCCGCCAGGGCCCTCCCAGTAACACATAGAACAAATATCATAACTTAACCTACCTGACAAAGCGTAAAAATAACAGCAGGGGCATTTGATCTTCCTGCCTATTTCATCCCCAAAGACCTCTATCTTCTTGAGGAGAACATTGCTAAGTTCCTTTGATAAATAATTATTATTTAGAATTGAATTTTGATGAATCAGCCCTGAAACAACTACAGGCTGGAAAAATTCACTGTAGTATTCTACGTCGTCAAATTCATGTGTGCTTAGGTAATCTATAAGTTCTTCATTTAAATACTCAGGTTCAGATTCATAAGAATACCAAAAATCTAACAATATATTCATCTTATCAGCATCAGATATTAAATTACTCTGATGTTCAGAAAGTATTTTTATAGCTTCTTTTCTGTTCATGATAATATCTCAGATAGGCGTTAAAAATAATTATATTTATT
>ERZ773265.1122-NODE-1122-length-14655-cov-17.682740_pt1 | contig 14655 bp, 18 predicted proteins | sample MGYA00580512_ERZ773265 | MGnify/ENA primary metagenome ERZ773265 (study PRJEB29015, sample SAMEA2738169) | human oral metagenome | biome: human oral; feature: human-associated habitat; material: saliva | place: China | collected 2183 ... | reverse complement strand
GTTGAAGAACTCGACGATGTGGAAGCCGCACTTGTTGACGTAGAAGTGGATGTTGTGCACCTCGAAGTATGGAGTTTCCAGGGTCCATTCCGTGACGTGCGGGTGGGCGGCCTCGATGGCGAACCAGGCGCGCGTCCCCACTCCCCCTGGAGTGAACCGAGGAATTCATGGCGAACAGGAGAACCTCGCCTCGTTCCCCATCGACGGTAAGGATCACGTTGCCCACGACATTACCGTTCTCATGGATGCGATAGGCGAGCGCTCCCGGAGCATTCAGAGACTGCTCAATGTCGGACAGCGGAAGAATCGGCTGCGCAGTCACACCGCCCTCGCTGGGTCCATCAGGAGGCTGCTCGCGCGCGGCAAGACGCTCCCCCACGAAGGAACCCTGCGGGTTGTCCTGGAAGTGCTCGAAGGAATCTTGAAAGTCCGCGATCAGCGCAGAACGATCGGCATCAGTCAGGGGAACAAGCGTAATCGTCATGGGCGCATCGTATCTACGAACGGCTGCACATCTAACAACAGGGGCCACTTGCCACCGTATCCTGGGGGAGTGCCTCAACGACGTGTGCCTGGCGATCCACGACGACGTCTCCTTCGCCACACGCGAAGGTCTGCGATGAACTGGGATTCTAGGCTCCTGAAGCAAGGGCAGTAAACGCCCACTACCCTTCGGAGCTACAGTTCGAGCCTCATGTGCACGAGCTCCTGGAACCCCGTGGACGAGGACCAATAGCCCCGGGGGTTGCGCCCGTACTCCACGAACCCCGCGCGCCGATACAGGGACATCGCTCGCTCATTGTCTGCCACCACATCGAGCTCGAGCTGGGCGTAGCCCGCCCGGCGGGCGCAGTCGATGCACGCCTCCGTGAGCACTCGGCCGATCCCCATGCCCCACAGCTCCTTGAGCACGCTGATCCCAAAACGCGCCCGGTGCGCCACTTTGCGCCTGCTGCCCACCGCCGCGACTCCAGCGCTCCCCACGATCTTCCCATCGACGACGGCGACGAGCTCGACCTCATCGTCACTGCGCTCCGTTTCCGCCAGCGAGCGAGCCTCTTGTTCATCGTCGGCGCTTTGCTCGTCCGGGTAGGACAGCAGGTAGTCGGTCTCCGAATGCGTGCGGCGCATGGTCTCGCGCAGCGCGCGGGCATCCGACGCACCGGCGTTCCTCACGAGGAGCTCCACTCCATCCTTCAACACCACCGTTTCGGCGTACCTCATCATCGGATTCCTTTCCCCCTGACGGCTGCTCTTCACAATAGTGCGAATGCCCCGGCGCATACTGTCAGCCTGAAAGAGCTACACGCTCGTGGCCTTTAGCCCACCCCAATGACCGAACAGTGTTGACTACACCCATCGACCAGAGACAATATCGTTCAAGCAGTATCGCCCGCTAGGGCCAACACCATTGCACATTGACACCAGGAAGAAGTAGAATACGTTGTATTCATCACCGGGAGGTCACCATGCCCACCATGACCATGCGCCTTGACGAGACAGACGCCGAGGTCGTGCGCAAGTACGCCGAATTTGAGGGAAAAACAATCTCCGACTTCGTTCGAGATGCCGTCTTCGAGAAGATCGAGGACCAGCAGGACCTTGCAACTCTGCGCGAGGCGATCGCTGCAGACAACGGCGTTCGCTACACCCACGAGCAGGTACTCGCAGAGCTGGGCCTGTAAATGTCCTACCACGTCGAGTACAGCGACACAGCCCTCAAGCAACTGAAGAAAATGGACCGATTCGAAGCGCGACTCATTACGTCGTGGATCGGCAAAAACCTTGAAGGCTGCTCGGACCCCCGCATCCACGGCAAAGGCCTGACCGCCAACCGATCAGGCGAGTGGCGCTACCGTATTGGCAACTACCGCGCCCTGTGCATCATCGAAGATGACCGCCTTATCATCGAAGTCTTTTCCGTCGGCCACCGCCGACACATCTACCAGTGATCACGCGGCCACATCATCGTCACCCTGCATTACCGCCAGATTTATACCGCCACTGGCGGTGATCGAATGGCAACACCTAGGCGGCGCGATCAGCGCGACGCACACGAGGGTGCTCCACCGTACCCTGGGTACAGGAACGGGATTCGTGGCACCACCAGGAGGGCTCACCCATGAAGCGAAGCCAGCAGCACTCACTGTTCGAGGAATCCGGCGAGGACACGCGTCCTCTCGCCGACCGGATGCGCCCCACCTCCCTCGACGAGGTGGTGGGCCAGTCGCACCAGATCGGGCCGGGCAAGGCCCTGCGTTCCATGATCGAGGCCGACCGAACGCCCTCGATGATCTTCTGGGGGCCTCCCGGGGTCGGCAAAACCACCCTGGCGCGCGTGATCGCCCGCCACACCCACGCCTCGTTCATCGACTTTTCCGCGGTGACCAGCGGCATCAAAGAGATCCGCGAGGTCATGAAGCAGGCCGACGCGCAGGCGTCCATGGGTAGCCGCACGATCGTCTTCGTCGACGAGATTCACCGCTTCAACAAGGCCCAGCAGGATGCCTTCCTCCCCTTCGTGGAAAAGGGCGCGATCATCCTCATCGGCGCAACCACCGAGAACCCGTCCTTCGAGGTCAACAACGCCCTCCTGTCGCGCTGCAAGGTGTTCGTCCTGCACGGCCTGACCGAGGAGGACCTGGTTGGCTTGATGCGCCGCGCCCTGGAGGACCCGAGGGGCTTCGGCGGTCGGGAGGTGCGCATCGAGGAGAAGCTGCTGCACGCAATCGCCACCTTTGCCGACGGCGACGCGCGCGTGGCCCTGTCCACCCTGGAGATGGTCGTCCTCAACGGCGTGGAGGACGGCGGAGTGACGACGGTCGGCCCGGAAACGGTCCGGCAGCTGACCTCCACCAAAAGCCTGCGCTACGACAAAGACGGCGAGGAGCACTACAACATCATCTCGGCGCTGCATAAGTCGATGCGCAACTCCGACCCCGACGCCGCCGTGTACTGGCTGGCCCGCATGCTCGAGGGAGGCGAGGACCCCCTCTACGTGGCGCGGCGCATCACACGTTTCGCTTCCGAGGACGTGGGCCTGGCGGACACGAACGCCCTGAACGTGGCGATCAACGCCTTCCAGGCCGCCCACTTCATCGGCATGCCCGAGTGCTCGGTTCACTTGGCGCAGGCCGTCATCTACCTGTCGCTGGCACCCAAGTCGAATAGCTCCTACATCGCCTACGAGCACGCCAAGAAGGACGCGCTACACACGCTCGCCGAGCCCGTGCCGCTGGCCATCCGCAACGCACCAACCCGGCTCATGAAGGACCTGGGATACGGACGAGGCTACCGGCTGGCGCACTACGAGGCCGACAAGGTGGCCGCCGACATGCGGTGCCTGCCCGACTCCCTCGCGGGCGCCGAGTACTACAGGCCCACCGAGGAGGGCAACGAGAGGCGCTTCAAGGAGCGCCTGGAATGGCTGACGCACCTGCGCGAACAGGCGCGGGCTGCGGCCCCGGACGCCTCGGCCAACGACGACGAGGCGTAGGCGCCCCGCGACCCGGAGGGCCATGCCCCTGACGGACGCCCCATGTCGATGGTCGTCATGGACACCATGTGGAACATGTCGGAGATGCGCATGTACGCCCTGGGGATCATTCCCACGCCGCGCCGGTCAATGTCGCGGTAGTAGGGCACATGCTCAACGAGGCGCGCCCCGCCTTGGAGTCGACCGACAAACTGACGGGGGTCGTCGACCGCGAAGTGCATGGTCGAGCCGTTCTTCATGCGCTTGACGTACGCCTGGGAGAGCTTCAGCCCCTTCGAGGAGGTCGAGTCGAAGACCACTTGCACGGCGTCAAAGGCCGAGAGGTGGTTCAGGAAGTCGATGACTCTTTCCTCCTCGAAGTAGTAGAAGACTCCCGAGACGACGACGATGGTGGGCCGCTCGCCATACTCCTTCACCCGCTCGATCCACGAGTAGTCGAACATGTCCCCCGGGATCAGGACCTGGCGCTGTCCGGGCGAGAGAAGTTCGCCGCGCACGCGGATGACCTCGGGCAGGTCGAGTTCGAACCAGAGGGCACGCCCGTTATCGCAGCGCCAGTACGTTGTCTCCAGCCCGCATCCGACGCTGACAACCGCCGCGTCGGGGTGGGCCGCGAGAAAGCTCCGTATCCGGCGGTCCATGTTGACCGAGCGCGCGACGCTCGACACCATGGTGTACTCGTTCTGCCCGCGGTTCATCGTCGCCGCATCCTCAGGAAGAGAGGACTCCAGGCCGAGGGCCTTGGGATCGTGGATCATCGACGGGTAGTGCCTCGACGCGTAGATGCGCCCCACCAGGGGGATGTACAGGGTCTTCGACAGCTCACTCAGCTCGGGCACGGCGGCCACCTCTTTCAGCTCTTCGGATCGGGCTGTTCACAGGGAACACCGTCGGGCGCCGCCTTTCAAGGCACCGAGGTCCCAGCGTCCCTCTCCCACGGGCACCCAAAGCGCCATTGCCCCGGCCTATCCTGGTAGCAGGGGAACAAGGCAATCCAACCCCAAGCAACGAGAGGGAGAGAGTCGTGAGCGCGAATCGACGAGAGGCATCCGCAAAGGCGATGGAAACGCTTATCCGCTTCTTCCGTGCTGAAAACGAGCGAGACTGGGAGACGTACAGAACCTTCTTGCACCCGGAGGTTGTGTGGCACCTGCACGGCGAGCGAGACAGGACAATCCGCAGGGTCGAGGATTACCTACAAACCGTCCGCGACGCCTACGCGCGATCCCATACGCGGTTCCGCGTGGAGGGGGCGCACGAGTACGGCGGCTGCCCGCGCGTCAAGGCATCGGCGGTTCGGGTCTGACGGCTGGCGGGATTCTCGACAGACGACGACGGCCCGGACAATGTTGTTTTTCCTTGTGTTGACGGGAATTTTTCTCTCCGTTATCGTCGGTGGAGGGCAGTGAGCACCGGCCGCTCCTCCCCCACCTGCCCCGCGCACGCAGTCTCATAGGAGGGACGAAAGGCGCGGCTTGCGCTGTGCCGACCTGGGAGTCGTCGCGCGCAGGTTGATTCAGATACGCGCACATAGCGAGGAGAACGCATGAACATGTACTTCGGAGACGTGTCGCTGTGCTACACCAACTCCCTGGCGATGGCCCTGGACTCCGTCGGTGTCGACGTGCGTCCCGAGCACCTGGAGGCGCTCATGGTGATGGGCAACGGTGCGAGCATCATGAAAGACGACCCTCGGCATCCGCTCGTCTTCTTCGACAACGGGGAGCCCGACGTGTCCATCAGTAACTGCCTGCGCATGCTGGGCTTCACGTGGGAGGACTTCTTCGTCGAAGGACCCGCGGTCGACCTCACCGAGGTCCGGGATCGGCTCGCGGGCATGCTGGAGCACGGCCCGGTGGTGGCGGGCCCCCTGGACATGGGACTGCTCACCTACAACCCGAACTACCGTGAGCTTGGCGGGGTCGATCACTTCGTCTGCATCCTCGGCCTTGACGACGGTCGGGTGCGCCTGCACGATCCGGCGGGATTCCCCTGCATGAGCATGGAGTTCCAGGACTTCGCGAAGGCCTGGGAGGCACGGGCAATCTCCTACAGGAGGGGGTCGTTCTCCATGTGGGGTGCCTTCACGCGGGTAAGGGAACCTACGGAGGAGGAGGTCTACCGGGAGGTGTCCTCGATCATGAGGAAGCGTTACGAGGCCGGCGAGCAGGGCGTCATCCATGCCTACGCCAGGGCCATCGGCAGCAACGGAATGAGCTCGCAGCAAAAGCAGATGCACCAGTACTTCAGTTTCCGCTTGGCCGCAGCGAGGAGCATCTACGCTGCCCGTTTCCTCGCCGACCACGACCCGGAGCGCGCGCAGCTCAAGGAGCGGATCGCTTCCCTGTTTGGGCAAGCACACCTGGACAACCTCGCGGGGGACAACGAGGCCCTGGCCCACACGCTGGAGGGAATCGCCGACCTTGACGACCGCTTCAGGGAGCTGTGCGTCCTCAGGGGCTGACGGCAAAAAGCCGGGCGGGGCAGCGCCGCTCCACAAGGCCTCGAATCCGATATGGAAGGGATAGTGAGAGACGATGACGAGAGTCCGCGTCGTGCACGAGGCCGACCTGCCCTGGTCGGTCTCCCAGGTGTGGCGTGTTGTCACCAATGTCGATCAGTGGCGGTGGCGTTCGGACCTGGAGGGATGCGAGAGGGTCGGCGAGCACGACTTCGTGGAGTATCCCAAGGGCGCCACGCCCATTCGTTTCACGACCATGCGCCGAGAGGAGGAACGGGTGTGGGAGTTCACCATCGACGGGGAGTCCCTGAAGGGGTCCTGGCAAGGCGTTTTCACGTCAACGGCTTCCGGCTGCCTCGCGCGCTTCACGGAGGACGTGGATGTGCGGGGCAGGTTCGTCCCCCGATGGGTTGCCAGGCTGTTCCTACGCTCGTACCAGGCCCGATACTTCAGGGACCTGCGCGCGGAGTTGCGTCGCCGCTACGGCGAGGCCGGGGCGTGAGTCACGGGGGCCGGCGAGCCGCTCGGACTCTTGTGCCGCGCGCTGGCGCGGCATGCACCGCGGCCCTCGGCTAGTCGCGCCTCGCGCACGCCCTTCGGTGGGCGCGGAGCTTCTTGAGCGCCCAGTCGTAGTGGGAACTCGTGGCGCTCACGAAGTAGGAGCCGAGCGTCGTGGTCCCCGTCCAGTCGAATCGTCCCCTGTCGAACAGGTCCTCGTCGGAGAACCCCTCCGCCAGGGCTATGACCGCACTGTGGGACTGATCCAGCAGGTCGCGGGCCTGTTCCAGGGGCGTGTCCTGATGCTTGCGCCACAGGGCGACGTTCATGTCGCCGTAGGTCCGCCACGTGTAGGGTTCGGGCAGGAATCGCCGCTTCTCCCCGACCTCGTTGGCACCCACCCAGTCCAGGAGGAGCCGGTGCCACTCGTGGAGGTGAGCCAGGACGTCGCGCAGGTTCTTGTCCCGGCTCCAGTGCGCCTCCTTCCGGCCCTTGTCGGCGGAGAAGTCGAAGGGGGCCACCAGCTCGTCTTCGGTCATGGAGGCAGCAAACTCCGTGAGCTTCCCGTACCCGCGTGCGGATGCGGCGATCAGCTCGTTCTTGCTCGTCGGTCGCGCCACGACACGGCCTCCTTCATCTCCTAGGCAAAGGAGTTCCTGACTCCTCCCATTCTAGGGCGGGGGCGACCGACGGGGCGTGCGGAGGTCCAGGGGAAAGAGGAACACTCCCCACGGGAACGCTGTGATCGGCTCATTCAGCCTCTTGGACGGCTCCGCTTTCGAGGCCGGTGACGCTGGAAACGCCGCGCATCAGCAACCATGCCGTCGATAGTGCGATCGCTATGAGCATGGGGATCGGCTTCACTGGTTGCCCGAAGTAGGTGCTGAGGATCTGCGCCAGCCCAATGACCGCCCCGCTGTACTTCCACAGGGGGCGCCAGGACGATCCGGCCCAGGAGATCATGAACACCCCGAGCATGATGTCGCACAGGTGCCACGCCCCGAATATCTCGGCCACAGCCGCCTGGAGGGCGTCGTCGGCGATGACGGGCAGCCCATTGACGGGATAGACGAGCCTGCCGGTCCCGAGCACGACCACCACCCATGCGATCATCATCAGCGCGAAGCTCGCCACCGCGAGCCCGGTTAGCGCCCTCCCACTGCGGACGCGCGATCGAAGCGCGTTGTAGAAGGCCCACCCGCCCAGGACGGCTGAGAGCACGAGCAATTCGTCCATGGCCGCGAGCAGACCGCTGTACTGGTCGACGGCTTGGCGCAAGGAGGCCGCCGACGCCATCTGGAGGCTGAAATACAGGAAGCCAATCCGAACGGCCGCGTACACCAGAACAGCTGCGACGAGCACCCCTTGGGCCAGTCGATACCTTCTCTTCTGTTCAGAGGACCGACCGCCCATGTGTTCCTCCCTCGGATTCCCGGCTCGCCCTCTCACCGCTCCCCTGCCCCGGATCTCGATCCGAATGCGGTGAGCGCGGCGCCCAGCAGGAGTGCCACGGCAGCCACGCAGAACGCCACCAGGACCGCATGAGCGTAGGCGCTGCTTGCTGCGGCGCGCACCGCCTCCGTCTGCGGCGCCCCTTGCGCGTCGGCAGCCTCGAAGGCGAGCGCTACGGAGCGGAAGCCCTCGGCGGCGGTTCCCCGGCACGACGCTGCGTAGGTTGAGCCGACAAGCGATCCGATGGCACCGATTCCGATGAGGCAGCCGAGCTGTTGGAAGGTGGAGATCAGGGCGGATCCACCGCCTCGTTGCTGCTGGAGAACGCGTTCCATTCCCCATCCCTGCATGACGGGCAGTCCCATCGCCATGCCCAGCCCGCAGGCGCACTGCCCCACGACCATGAGTGGATATCCCACAACCGCCGTCGAGACACCCATAACCGCCAGACCAAGAGCAATGAGGACGAGGCTCGCCACGCAGGCGCGCCTTTTGCCCAGCTGCTCCGCGACCCTCCTGGTAACGGCGGCCCCCACCATGGCGGCACCCACCATGGGCATGAGCATGAGCGCCCCCACCAGCGCGCTGTTCCCCAGCGCCGTCTCCACGTAGGCGGGCAGCACGAACATGATGCCCGAAATCGCGACGTTGAGTGCGAGCAGGGACAACGAGGCGGCGGCAAAGGAGGGGATGCGCAGCAGACCGAGTTCGGCCAGCGGGTTCGGCGACCGGGTGTCACGGCGAACGAACACCGCAATCACCACAGCGCCAGCCACCATCAGGCCCCACGAGTCCGGTGAAGTGGCGGAAATCTGCGCGTTGATGAGTCCCGCCGAGACCAGGGCGAGCCCCGCGAGGGCGAGGAGTGCGGACACAAGCGGAAGCCGGGCACGGGCGCCGGTGGTTCCACGGGACTGGCTCCGATCCGGCGGCAGGAGGAGGACATCGAGGAGGAGGACGATGAGGAACGCCGCCAGGTCGAAGGCGAAGATGGCTCTCCAGTCGGCGACGTTGACGAGCAGGCCCCCGAGCACCAGGCCGAAGGGGGCGCCGAGGGTCATGGCGACGGCATTCATCGTGAGGGCGAGGACTTGCCTGTCGGATTCGAACAGGCGTGTGATGAGCGCGAGAGTCATCGTGATGGAGAAGCCCGCGCCGAAGCCCATGACTCCTCGCGCGACGATAGTGGTCGCAGCACTCGTCGCGAGGATACCCGCAGCAGAGGCAGCCGCAAAAGCGCCAGCACCGACCAGGAGCGTCCTCTTGACGCCCCACCTGTCGCCCAGGGAACCCGCGAGAAGCATGAACGCGCCGAAGACCAGGTTGTAGGCCGACACCATCCACTGCTGCTCGACCTGGCCGGCGCCCAGCGAGACCGAGATCGCGGGGAGGGCGATGTTGAACGCGGTCGTGTTGGTGAAGCACACGAACGTTCCGAGGCACAATCCAGCCAGCGCCCGCCAGGCCCGTGTGGCCTCGTACGCGTCTATGCCGTCACAGTCTCCTGCGGGCATGCGAACCATCCCCTCTGTACGTTCCCGCACTCCGCGCTCATGTTGCAGTGTAGGACTCGTTGACGCGGGGACGCCGCTGAGTCTCAGCAATCAGTCGCCCCATCGAGTGCCTTCGGGTCTGTTGGCTGCGGTGCCCCACGCTTGACGGCTTTGGCCGAGGTGGCGAAGGGGACGACTTCGAGGCTTCCGTCAACCAGCTCGGCGAGGAAGATCTGCTTGACCGAGGAGTACCCCTGCTCCTTCAGCTGCTCCTTCACCCACGCCTTGTCCTTACCGGCGAGGGTCAGGCCGTCGGGCACGAGGTGCCCATCGCTGACGAGCGGCAGGAGTGCACGCTTATGCTCGGAATTGCGCTCCCGGATCGTCAGGGAACCGTTCGTCTCCATGACCGCAGCCTCAACATCCTCGAGGCTGGTAATCCCCTGCTCGCGCAGGCTTCGACTGAGTCCCTGGGCGGTCAAGCCGACCTTCGCGCAACGGGCGATGTCCACCTTGCCGTCGCGGACAATCAGCGCGGGCTGGGAGGCGGTGAGGCTCTTGAAGGTCCTGCTGGTGTCAATAAGAATCTTCGTCACGATGACGACGAGCGACCAGATCAGGATGATGAGCAGGAACTGCAGGACGGAAATCGACGAGTTGTAGATGACGCCGCCGATGATGCCGCCCAGCACGTAGTTCTGCACCTGGTTGAGCGGAGTGTTCACCGAGAAGTCGCGCTTTCCCAGGATGTTGATCTGGAAGATCATCATGAGGATACCCAGCGCGAACTTGATCGCGGTCAGCGTGTAGAAGTCCATGTCAGTGCTCCCCGTTCACGTAGACGGCGTGATTGATGATGTGCGTGCGCTCGAGCGCGTAGGAATTGTTGTCATCGTTGAGGTGAACGAGGTAGTCCTCCTCCTTGAAACGCACGATCATCCCGTCTTGCAGGAACGTCGAGTTCACCATAACCTCACCCGTGTCGACGCCTTGGTCGGTCGCCACGCCTTCAATGAAGTGCACGAGCAGCTGGGATTGGGAGAGCTGGTGGCTCACGCGGGTGTACTGCTCGGCCTGGATGCCCAGCAGGATCAGTGACAGGACGAGGAGTCCGATACCGGCGTCACGCCAGCGGGTCTGCGCCCTATTGCGCAGGTAGAGGACACTGAACGCCAGCGCTACGACAAGAAAAACGATGACGGCGGCAACGCGACGCGTCGAATCCAAACTCTGATGCGAGACGATGTAGTCGAGGGTGTAAAAATCCATGCGTCTTCACAGTTCACGCACACTATGAAACGGCACAACACTAGCACCGGGATTCACGCTCACTGTCGACAGGTTGTCCCCTACACCGCGCACGATCACTCACACTATCGCGCACGGGTGCACGAAGGCCTCGTCCATTGACGAGGCCTCGGCCGGGAAAGCATGAAACGCTCAGTCGGTCCCGTGAAACGTCCAGCCGCGGCCGCGCGCGCCCCGCGCAATGTAGCTAACGCCCGCCAGGGTCAGGGCGAGACCGAGGCCCGTGTAGAAGAAGGCGATGAACCAGTCGGGGAAGAACCCTGCGGCACGCATGCCGATACCAAACGACATCATGATCGCCATCATCATGTAGCTCTTGCGATCAAAGAAGCGGACGACGTGGTGGCGCTCCCCCTCCAGGTCGGCGATGCGCTGGGCGTTCTTCTGAACGAGCTTGGAGAACATCGAGTGGAAGGCGCAGAAGATTGCTGCCGCTCCGCCAACGAGGGCGAGGAGGACAATTGCGGCGAGGCCGCGCAGGTCGATGGCCGCGCGCACACCGAGGATCGCAACGTTCAGGCCGGCGAGCAGCCAGACGATGCCGGCGACGGCGATCAGGGACTGCTTCTTGATGCGGAATCGACTCATTTCTTAGTGTCCTTATCTTCTGCGATGTCGTCATACAGGGAGGCGTCGAGGAGGGCGAACAGCGTCTCACATTCGCTGCCCTCCATGAGGGAGGCGAAGACACTGCGAAGCACATAGCGACACAGGGCCTCGGCGCTCATGGGACCGACGAGCCGGGAACGAACCACGACCTCGTCCGCGTCGAGGACACGCGCGAGCCCGCGCTCGATGTGGGCAAGCATGGGGGCGCGCACGGCCTCAAGGACTTCCTGTTCGCCGCCGGGCAGGCGACGCATCTCGGCGAACCAGTCGACGCTCATGTCAGCGCTCACAGCGCATAGGGCCTCGCGGAATCGCCGCACGTAGGAGGTGAAGCGTTCGCCGGGGCGCACGGCGCACAGCTCGTCGGAGAGGTTCTCCTCGAAAAAGCGGGTGAGCGCGGCGGCCGTCAGGTCCGCCTTGGTCGGGAAGTAGCCGTAGACCGAGCCGACCGCGATGCCACACGCGGTGGCAACCTTGCGCACGGAGAGCGCGGAGATGCCGTCACGCGAGGCGATGGCGTAGGCCTGGCTGACCAGCTTCTCCGGGTCGATCACTTGCTTGGGCACGAAATCCTGCTGTCCTGCTACCTGCGGCATTCCATAATGAACAGTGTTCAGTATAGGCTCGCGCACCCCTGCGTCAACAGAGGAAACTAGGAATCACACCACTACCACCAGCAAGTCATCTCACGCTGACGAGGCCTCCCCTGCTTGACGGGATGGGCCTCATTCCGCGACAGCAATGTTATACTCGCCACAAGTCAACGAAGCCTGATGGAGAAAACCCATGTCTCGAGTCGCATCCCTCGTCACCTCGTTCTGTTTAGCCGTCACAGCCTATGCGGGCGGGCCTTTCACCATGGTGTTCTACTCTCCCTACCCGATGCTCCGGATCGACGTCTGGTTCCCCGCGATGCTTGTGTTCGCCATGGCGACTGTCGTCTTCACCAATATCTCGCGCAACAGGCGCAAGCCCCGCGAACTGGCATTCTGGGGCCTCGTCATCAAACTTAGCTTCCTCCCCTTCTTGTTTATCACGTGCTTGTTGATTCTCTTCCTGGGACAATACTTGTTCGCTCCAGGCGGCCCCGCCCCTCACGTGCTCTTCCTCCCTCCCCTACTCCTGGGGAGCTACATCATCATGATCGTCACCTCATCCCACGGGTTCGCAGCGATCGTCCGCGCGCGCAACGAGCAACTAATCTCCCCTGAAACGGCAAAGGAGTACAAGCGAGGGCATGCCATTCCGATCGCCGACCTGGTTTCCTCGATCAGGCTCTACATGCTCCTGCGTCGAGCGGACAGCACCGTTCCGACCAACACATGACACGCCTAACCCGCCATCACCGCCGAGGCCACCCCATCAGTCAGGGATCCGTACACCACGACGCAGTGGCCGAAGAACATGTCATCATCCTCGAAGTAGGCTGAGAACGAGCCATCCGCATCCATGGCGATACTGGTGAGATCTAATCGCTGCGCGAAACTTTCTTCCGTAATCTCCGGGACCTCCTCGTCGGCGGACTCACGCCATTCGCACGCAAGTACGGTGAGCTCTCGCGCGGCGAACGCTCGCATGTCCCGGTCCCACGCGTCCTGATCGGCCGCCATCTGCTTCATCGCTCGCACAGCTGCGGTCCACGTATCCTCGCTCGACGAATCAACCTCCAGCGAGATGTCGATATCCTCATCCCGCCACGAGATGACTCCCTCGAACGTGTCGTAGTCCTTGTCGAGGGAGAGCTCGCCCAATTCCTCGTCGTTGAGGACTACCGGCTTGCGATACTCAGCCAGGACCTCGTCCAGTGCGGGGCACGGAGGATTCTCTTCGAGGACCTCCACGACCAGGAGGAGGTTCTGCGAGGAGGCGCTCATGCCCTCGGGGAGCTCTTGCTGGATCTTCTTGCGCGCCGCGACACGGTAGATCTCCTCGTCGCGGAAGCGACCCAAGATGCCACCAGCGGCATACTCCTCATCGCTCACGGGGTAGACCAGCCGCCCCTCATCCGCGCATAGGGAGCCGGTCTCGCAGTCCACGTACGCCAGGTACGAGTGCGCGGCCTCCCAGAAGCCGTTCCTCTTTCCAGCTCCACTGCTTCCAGCGAGCAGAACGAGAATCTCCCGCGCCTCTTCCTCAAAGGTGCGTTCCCATTCGACCTGCGTCATGTTGTTTTGCGAGCGCATGTATTCGAGCAGATCCACGTGCCATCCTCCTTGATCCAGGGCTACCGCTTCGCTACGACGAACCCTACTCCACGGAATGCTTCACGACCGACTCAGAGACGAACGATCCCCGGCCTCGTCCCACAAATCAGGAACGAGGCCAGAATGATCAACACCTCACCCATCCCATCCCACGTAAGGCCCGTTCAGGGCCCAGTTTAGGACTATCATGCAGATAACGGAAGGAACAACAATGCCCACGATGACCCGCACCGCCGAGGTGAAGACCCGTACAACCGCACAGATCAAGGCCGATGCAGCAGCCGTCTACGCACGCTGGGGAATTAGCCTGTCGGACGCGATCAACATCTTCCTGGCCAAGTCGATTGAGGTTGGTGGCCTCCCCTTCGACATGCGCCCCGAGGCTCCCACGTTTGACGGACTCCAGCACTACGCTTATCGCCCCACTCTGGACACAAACGGGGTCGCGCGACTCCCTGGAGACTGGGATGACGGCGAGTGAGGCAGCGCCCGCTCCATGGGAGATCTGGCACGCACGCTTTAACTTCGACGACCGTGGCTACAAGTTTCGCCCGGTCCTCGTTCTCGCGTGTTCACCCGATGGCCTCTTGGCGGCGATGATCACCAGCGCCTCGAACAAGCTCTCGCTTCCACTCGATACTCCCATCGACGACTGGCAAGAGGCTGGACTCACGAAACCATCTCTCGTACGAGTAGACCGAATAGCCCTCTTGCCGCCAACCTACCTTGGCACCGCAGGCAGGATCGGAAGACTATCTCCGCGCGATAAGCACCGAGTCAGCCAGGCACTCGCCGCGCTCTCTCGATAAACGAAACACCGGCCTCGTCCCACAAAACAGGGACGAGGCCGGGGCTATCAGTCTGCGAGCTCAGCTCGGTATGAGCGTCACTCCCACTCGATGGTGGCCGGGGGCTTAGAGGTCACGTCAAGGACGACGCGGTTGACCTCGGGCACCGAGTTGGTGATACGCGTGGAGATACGGGCCAGGACGTCGTAGGGCAGACGCGTCCAGTCGGCCGTCATCGCATCCTCGGAGGACACGGGGCGCAGCACGATCGGGTGACCGTAGGTGCGGCCGTCACCCTGGACGCCCACGGAACGAACGTCGGCGAGCAGGACGACCGGGCACTGCC
>ERZ773265.1113-NODE-1113-length-14771-cov-10.696589_pt1 | contig 14771 bp, 12 predicted proteins | sample MGYA00580512_ERZ773265 | MGnify/ENA primary metagenome ERZ773265 (study PRJEB29015, sample SAMEA2738169) | human oral metagenome | biome: human oral; feature: human-associated habitat; material: saliva | place: China | collected 2183 ... | reverse complement strand
GTCCAGTCCCCTGCAGCGACCGCACCGGCCACCACCGCCGGCTCGCCGGTGGGGTGCTGGTGGTCGTGGTGCTGTGCGGCCGGCGCGTCCCCACCGTCGGCGGGTTGCAGGAACATCCCGCACTTGGGGCAGCGTCCCGGGTGGTCGCTGGTCACCTCGGGGTGCATCGGGCAGAGCCACGTGCCCTTGTCGTGGGTGTCGTGCTGCTGGGCATGTCCGTTCTGGCGGCCGTGTCCGTGCTGGTGGGTGGCGGGTGCAGCGTCGGCATCGACGAGGAACATGCCGCACTCGGGGCAGCGGCCGGGCTGGTCGCTGGTCACCTCGGGGTGCATCGGGCACGTGTAGCGGGTGGTGTGGTCGTGGGTGGCGGTGGCTGCCGGGTGGTTCATGGGTTGCTCCTCGAGACGGTGCTGCCGGTGGATGGCGGGCGGTGGTCAGTGCTGGGATCCGTGGTCCATCATGCGCATCATCAGCCACATCATGAGCATGCAGCTGATGGCGGGCACGAGGGCGGCCAGGACACCGCCGGCGGCGAGGCTGGCACGTCCGGCCCACAGGTAGCCGGCGACCACGAGCAGCATCGGTGCGCACATCAGCAGGTGCATCCAGTGGTGGGACTTGCCGTGCTGGTGGGAGTTGCCGTGCTGGTGGGTGGTGCTGGTGGGGTCCTGGTCGGTCATTGGGCCGGTCAGGGGCTGGCGGGGGGCCTCGCCGAAGGAGCGGGGGGCCTGGTCGGGGCTCGTGTACATGGCGTGTCCTTGTCTGCTCGGGGAAGGGGTTTTCCTTCCACTTCCACGGTGACGGGGCGAGGTCAATGAGCTCGCGAGGTTTGGTGAAGGTCTGGTCAAGCTCTGCAGACGGCGATGGTGAGGCTGCCGCAAGGGGGCAGCCGCGCCATCAGGGCAGGCGTGGGTGGCCGACATCGGCCGGGAGATGTCAGTAGCGCAGGGTCGTCATCATGCCGAGTTCGGCGTGGTAGATGTTGTGGCAGTGCAGCATCCAGGTGCCGGGGTTGTCGGCCTGCAGGTCGGCCTCGACGGTCTCCATGGGGCGGATCAGGACGGTGTCCTTGCGCAGCCCGTCGCTGCCGGGCAGGGCCCAAGTGTGGCCGTGGATGTGCATGGGGTGGGCCATCATCGTCATGTTCGTCATCCGCAGCCGCACGCGCTGGCCGCGGCTGAGCGCCAGTGGGGTGTCCTCGCCGAAGCGTTTGCCGTTGAGGCCCCACGCGTAGGGCTTCATCTGGCCGTTGAGTGCCACGTCGAGGGTGGTGTCGGGCTTGCGGTCGGGCAGTCGGGCGCTGTCGGCGGGCTTGAGCTGGGTGGTCAGCAGGGCCTTGCCGTCGAGTTCTGCGATGCGGGTGTCCGGGGCCGGGACGTTGCCGGAGCCGGTGCGCACGATGGCGCGGGCCGGGGTGCCCTTCTTGCCCTCGGGCGCGGCCTGCAGCACGAACACGCCGTCGCCGAGGGTGATGGTCGCATCCAGTCGTTCTCCCATCGCGAGGTAGACGGCGCTGGCCTGGGTGGGGGTCACAGGGAACCCGTCGGTGTGGGTGACGGTGAGTCGATGGCCCTGCAGGGCGAGCTTGAAGATGGTGTCGGAGGAGGCGTTGACGACGCGCAGTCGTACCTTCTGCCCGGGCTTGGCGGTCAGGGTGCGGGGCGCGGCGGGGACGCGGCCGTTGACGAGGTAGTGGGGGTAGGTGACGTCCCCGGCGTCACCCAAGGGTGACATGCCGTGGTCCATGCCGCCCATGTCGTGGTTCATGCCGCTGGACACGGTGCCGTTCTGGGCCTTGAACGCGGCGAGGATGTCATCGGGTGAGGTGCCCACGCCATCGGCCCAGTCGTCGAGGGTGATGATCCACTCGTGGTCGTAGCGGCCGGGTTCAGCGGGGTCGTCGATGACCAGCGGCCGGTACAGGCCGCGGTCGATCTGCACCCCGGTGTGGGGGTGGAAGAAGTAGGTGCCGGGGTCGGGGGCGACGAACTGGTAGGTGAAGCTGCTGCCGGCCTCGATGGGTTGCTGGGTGACGCCGGGCACGCCGTCGCTTGGCTGGCGCAGCGCGATGCCGTGCCAGTGGACGGAGGTGCTGGTGGGAAGCTTGTTCTCGACGCGGACCTGCAGCAGGTCTCCGGCGCGGGCCCGCAGGACGGGGGCGTCGAGGGTCTCGTCGTAGGCCCAAGTCCTGGCCGTGACGCCGCCCAGATCGAGGGTGACCGGCCGGGGCGTGAGGACGTGGTTGACGGTCTTCGTGCCGGGGGCTGCGACCAGCGGGGTCTGGCTGGGGATCGTCAATGGGGAGTTCGGCGCGGCGGGTGCTGCGGCCGGGGTGTTCTTGGCGCCGCAGGCGCTCAAGGCCCCTGCCGAGGCCAGGCCGAGACCGGTGAACAGCACGTGGCGGCGGGAAAGTGTGTTCATGTCCTTGAGCCTGTCGGGCCCGGATGAAGCCCCCGGCAGGGATTGGTCAAGATCTGGTCAAGAAGTCACGGTGGGCAGGGTCAGCGCGAAGGTTGCGCCGTGGCCGGGGCCGTCGCTGTGGGCCGTCAGGTCACCGCCGTGGGCGCGGGCAATGGCCCTGGAGATCGCCAGGCCGACACCGGTTCCACCGTCGACGTCGCGAGTGCGGGTGTCCTCGACGCGGTAGAAGCGTTCGAAGACGTGGGTGAGGGCATCGGTGGGGATGCCGACGCCGTTGTCGGTGACGCGGACCACGGCCCGGTCGTGCTCGTGTCTCATCGCGACCTCGACCCGGTTGCCGCCCACCGTGTGTTGCAGGGCGTTGCGCAGCAGGTTGTCCAGGACTTGCCCGATGCGAGCGGCATCCACGTCGACGCGCAGGCCGGGAACGGTCTGGGCGTGCAGCGTCACCCCGGCGGCGTCGTAGGCGTGCCGGGCTGCGGCGACGCTGGCCGTCACGATCTGGTCGAGGTCCTGGTGGCTCAGCGACAGTGGGATGCGGCCTTCCTCGGCGCGGGAGACCTCAGAGATGTCGGCGGCCAGGGCGGCCAGCCGCTGGTTCTGCCGAAGCAGGATCTCGACGTTTGCGGGGGTGAAGTCGACCACACCGTCCTGCAGTCCTTCGAGGGTGACCTGGGTGGCGGCCAGCGGGGTGCGCAGCTCATGGCCCAGGTCGGTGAGCATGCGTCGTCGGGTCTGCTCCGTGGAGGCGATCTGGCTGGCCATGTGGTTAAAGGCGTCAGCGACCTGGGCCAGCTCGGGGCTGGCCGAGGTCATCATGACGGGTTGGTCGTAGTGTCCGGCGGCGACATGTTGGGCGCCGTCCACGAGGGCTTCGACCCCGCGCGACAGGTTCCGGTTGAGGACGGTGGCGACCCCGAGGGCGGCGAGCATCGCGGTGCCCAGACCCACGGCCAGTGACACCAGGCCCGCGTCGTGGAAGGCCTGCTGAGCGTGCTCGACGACATCGGGCTGGGCGTGGCCGGCTTCGAGCATGTGCATCCGGAACCATGCCGGGCCGACCAGCAGTGCCGTCAGCACCATGGTGGCGGCCATCGCCGCCACCACGGCCATCTGGGTCCACAGCAGTCGGCGTCCCCAACTGCCGCGCGGGTTGCGCGGCATCACTGCCCTTGGCCCATCCGGTAGCCGACGCCGCGCACCGTCTGCACGAACCGGGGCTGGGAGGGGTCATCACCGAGCTTCTTGCGCAGGTGCGCGATGTGCACGTCGACCAGGTGGTCGTCGCCGACCCAGTCCTCGCCCCACACGGCGTCGGTGAGCTGGCGGCGGTTCAGCACCCAGCCGGGGTGTTCCGCCAGGGCCTGCAACAGGTCGAACTCGGTACGGGTCAGCTCCACCGGTGACGCGTCGAGCTCCACCCGACGCGACGACGGGTCCAGGGTGAGGGCGCCGATGCGGTGCACCACCGCGGCCGTGGCGCCCGTACTTCCGGCGCGGGGGCGTCTCAGCAGCACCTGGATGCGAGCCACCAGCTCACGCGGGCTGAACGGTTTGGTCATGTAGTCGTCCGCGCCGACCGACAACCCGATCAGCTTGTCGACCTCGTCGGCGCGGGCCGTGAGCATCAACACGTAGCAGTCGCTGAAGGTGCGCAGCTGGCGGCACACCTCCACCCCGTCCATGCCCGGCAGGCCCAGGTCCAGCACCACCACGTCGGGGGCCGTGGCCCGGACAAGGTCAAGCGCGGCCAGCCCGTCCCCGCAGGTCTGGGCCGACATGCCGGCGCGCTCGAGGTAGTTCTTCACCGTGCCCGACAGCACCCGCTCGTCGTCGACGACCAGGACACTCGGTACAACCGCAACAGAAGCGCTGTTCATGACACCACCTCACCACGGACCCGACCGGGGATCAATTCGACGGGGCGGAGCTGGGCATCATCGTCGAGTGGTCCATGTCCGTCATGCCACCCATGTCGTGGTTCATGCCGGACATGCCGCCCATGTCGTGCTGCACCGAGGCCGGCGCCTTCGGCGAATAGCCCATGACGGCAGGGTCGAGCATGCCGAAGATCATCGCGACGTGGGCCACCACCAGGAACACCGCCACCATCGCCACGTGCAGGCGCAGGCGCCCGGTCTCGTCGCGGCCCAAGAGCTCGGCCTCCAGCAGGCTGATCACCAGCATCGGCACGCCACCGGCCAGGTACGACAGGACAGCGATCACGTCCGCGGGGCCACGCCAGCCACCATTGACCGTCAGCGGAACCACGGCAGTGATAAGCAGGTGCAGGCCGATGAACACCCACACCGGCCCGGCCAGCAACCCGGCCCAGTGGCCCACCTTCGTCACCCATCCCGGCGCCGGACGCTCACCCCGACGAGCCAACAGCATCACCAACTCGGTGATCGCGAGCGTCTCGGCCAGCACGACCGGAAGCGCCATGAACAACAGCAGGTTCCACGGCTGACGCACGGCCAACAGCCCCATGTAGTGGGTCATCGGCATGCCCTCCATCCCCGACCCGGAGGTCAGGTCAGGGGCGGCCAGGGCCAGGGCGGCAGCTGCGATGGTGCCGACACCCAGGGCAACCAGCGGCACGGTACGGGAAGAGTTCTCGTTCGAGGTCATGGCCACAAGCCTCGAAGCCCCACACCAAGGTCGGGGCAAGGGAATGTGAAGATTCGGTCAAGCCGGTCTCCGGGTAGACATGGGGCCAGAACAGACCGTCACCATGGGGCCAATCGAAGTTGACAGAGCCACTGGTAGGAGCCTCGTCATGAGCCAGCAAGCCGTTTGGCACCCCCACCGCACATCCACGGCACCTGCGCACCGTCGACATCGATCCTCCCGGCTGCTCCTTGCCGCAGCGCTGCTGGCCCTCCCGTTGAGCGCCTGCGCCGGTCAGCTGACCTCAGCCCCGAACCAGGCCACACAGGAGGTCACCGTCAAGGCCACTGCACTCAGCGCCGAGCAGATCACGAGCCTCGAGGCCGACGCCAACACGGGCCCGGACATGGAGTTCCCAACGCTTCCCGCTCACAACAGCACGATCACGGTGCTCATCAACTGGGAGAAGAACCATCGCAAGCCCATGGGAACCACCCTCGTCAGCCGGAACCGATCAGACGGCGCCCTGAAGTGGGCGGTGACGATCACGCCGCCGGGTGCCTCGCTCAATGCGCTGGAGAATGCAGACGCCCCGCAGCACAACGTCTCAGATCTGATGACGTCCCACACCAGCGGAGAGATCGTCGTCAGCCCCAACGGGCGCCGCATCTCCCTCATCCTCACCCCGCATCACGGGCAGCTCGAGGAGAGGCTCGCCGAGCAGGAGTCCTACGTCGTCGTCCTGGACTCCACCAGCGGCGCCGTGGTGCGCACTGAGGAGCTCAACGGAGTGATCCTGGGGCAGGGTCTGACGAACGGCTCTCTGGCCGTGGAGACCGCCAACGACTACTTCCCCGGCGGCACGGGGGAGGGCCAAGTCCATGTCTTCGGGCTGGACGACCCATCCGCCCCGACCTCGTCATTCGCCACCGATCAGTGGCTCGCGGGGGCCGGAGCCGACTCGCTGCTGCTGTCACCGCAGCCGCCTTACCCGACAAGCAACTCCGGCGCATCGACGGTCATCCAGGTGGATACCTCCGGGAAGGTCCGCGCAACCATCAACGGTGTTGAGGCCGTGCACCCCGGCGGCTGGGTCACGCAGGTCAGTGACCCGGCAGCCGTCAATGCTTCAGCCAACCACGCGGCGACGGGCAAGAAGGAGAAACCGGCCTCTCTCGACGCCGCCCTGCAGGGACTGACGCGGCAGGTCGTCAATGTCTCCACGGGAAGCAGCGTGGATGTCACCGGAACGATCGTCGAAGACCGGGGCGTCCCCACCGGACCCGGGCTGGTGGTCAGCCGGACGAGCACTGAGGCGAGCGGTGAGACGACCTCCACCCCGGTCTTCTGGCTCAGCGCCGCCGACGACGGCCACCCCCACACCGAGAACCTCGAGCAGTTCACGAACAACTGAGGCACAGGCCGCCGCAAGCCGGCACGCAACCTTCTCCTGGGGCGTGCCGACTTCAATCTCAAGGAAAAACGGGGAGAACTATCCCCCATGTTCTGCCTCGTTCGGCCTCCCCATCACGATCCGGTCACCACAATAGAACCATGCCTCCTACGCCCGACGCCGACACTGACGACAACGGCTCCGATCAGCCCGGCACCGATCCCGGCACCCAGCCGGGCACTGCCACCTCCAGCGACGAGGCCCCGACGGAGTCGGATACAAGGGAAGCCGAGGTAGGGCCCGGCCGCGATACAGCTGAGGCCGGCGTGAGCGAGACCGACGGCACGAGCGAGGGCGAGCCCTTCCCACCTCGCGGCACCCTCACCCTGCGTGCCCTGCGCTGGGCCGGAGTCGTCGGCGCCGTCGTGTTCGGAGCGACTGCACTGCTGCTGAGCCGAGAGCTCACGGAGGCCAGCAGCGCCATTCCGGACAAGGCCTCCACACTGATGTGGTGCATGTTCTTCGGAGGGCTACTGGTTTGGCCGTTCTTCAACTTCAGGGAGAAGAAGGGCCCTATCCCGACAACGATCGTAACCACGGTCATGGCGGCTCTGGGCATGACAACGTCAGCATCTCTGACTCTGGCGTGGTGGGACACCTATCAGGAGACCGGATTCTCCGTCCTGTTCCTCCTGGCCCTGGCTGGAGTGACGCTCTCAGCCGCGCTCTTCCTGAGCGCAGGCACACTGTTGCACTACCTGCGCATGCGCACCACCGCGACAGGTATCGGGGATCCCAATGACCCGAGCCGCTGGCGCCGCCTTCATATCAAGACCGGAGAGAAGACCGACAAGGGGCTCCCCCGTTACGAGCGCATTCGGGTACATCGCCGTACCCGTACCTACTTCGCGGCCCTTATCATTGCGCCTGCACTGACGCTCGGTTCCGCCATCACTGGAACATGGGCGCTCATCAACCCGGTCCACCATGTCATCGCCAAGGCCCCCGCCGGCGCCTCACTGGCGCCACCCGCCTCGCTGGCACCGAAGGCCTCCTGGAGCAAGGAGATCTCCTCCACCGAGCTGAGCACCGTCGCTGGCGCCGGCGGCCCTATCCTCCTCACCGATGACGGCGTCATGGCACTGAGTTCCAAAGACGGCAGCGTGCTGTGGAGCTACAGTCGCAAGCACATGACGTACGCCCCCGCCGGCTGGAACTCAAGCCGAGGCGAGCTGGTCACCAGCCCTGACGGCAAGTACGTGGCCGCCCGGGTCCAGCTGCCCACATTCGTCGCATCTCCTCAAGCCATCACCCTGGTCTTCGACGCTCTGACCGGCAGGCTCGTCTTCGAGCGTCAAGGTACCGGCGGCTATCTTCAGCTGACCGACTCCGCCGTCCTCGACGGCGACACCGCCTTCTCACTGACCGACGGGTCCCAGATGTGGTCTCTCCCGGAGAGCGCCGACGCCCCCTATTCCGGTCCGGCCGGGCACTCGTCCTTCATCCTGAGGCTGTCTGAAGACCGCTCCACCAAGGATGCCTCCTCCAACTCAATGATGTCGGCAGTAAACATCACGGTCTGCCCACAGAACGACCCTAGCTCCAAGGTTGAGGTTCAGCATGTTCTGTCAGAACCTCCTTTTGGATCAAACCATACCGATTACCTACTCAGTGTCTTCATCAACGGGTGGGCAGCCCGATACACCGACAAGGTTGATTCCTCGGGTAACCCTGTGGCTGAGGCGATCAGTCTGGACGCACTGGCCAAGGTCGACGGTGCCGACACCACGGCCTTTCCCTTAGGAGCAACCTCGGGGATCAACGCAGAGGCATCACGCGCCTCGGGAAGCATGGTCACCTATCCTGTCATTAGTCGGGACACGAACATCCTCTACCCCGCAGAGGGTTCACGAGCCGCGACAGTCTTCGATCCCTCCACCCGCACAGTCACCCCGGCATCACAGGATCGGAGCCTCGCAGCCGCTCGCACCGGCATCGTTGAGGTACCGGCCGACGACGGCTCCGCCTCCGCTGCACTCGTCATTCGGCCCGGCGACGGCTCATCGGGAACGACCATTCCCATCACACCCGGTTCCACGTATCAGCCATCCCAGAGGCTGACCGACACCAAGAACGCACCAGCCCAGCCTCTCACCCCCCGGGACGTCAGCTCCGCGAGCCGCTCAAAGGCTATCAGGACACCTGGCGCCGTCATCGCCATCCTCAACGCAACCGATAAGTTGCGCACCAGCTGTGGTGTCGATTCAGGTGACAACGATCAAACCTGCCGCAGCACCTATCGGATATTCGGAATCGTTGGAGGACAGAAATGAGAGCCGCACACCCTCTAAGTCCCCACGCCTTCTCCAGGCTCCGGCGACTGACGGCACTCACCGCAGTCATAACGCTGACGCTCACCATGGTTCCATGCAGCATTGGGGAGAGTAACGGCGATCCGGTCATCTCCTCCCTCACCGCACAGAAGGCAGATGCTACCGTGCCGCGGAATTCGAAGAGCGACATGGACAACGAACCATTGTCATCGGCCGTTGGCACCGTCAGCATGATCACATCAGACGAGAACAGAAAGAAAGGTGCCGTCTCCGGCGACATGACAACGACCGTGGTGAGTCGAGAGCGTTCCACCGATAAGTTCCAGTGGGCGGTTTCTATCAAACCCGCAGTCGCTAACCAGGAGAGAACCGAATACGCGGACAACGCCCAAAGTGCGATGAGCGAGAACATGGACCTTTCGTCGACGGGGAGCGCCGTCGTCAGTTCTGACGGACGGTACCTGTCACTGATCCTTCTTCCCGCCGAGCAGCAGTCGGGAGAGACGGCAGCTGATCTGCGCACACATATCGTCGTCCTTGACACCACAACCGGCAAGACGGTCCGGAACGCCACAGTCTCTGGGGTCATCCTGGGTCAGGCTCTCACCAACAGCACCCTCGCCGTCGAAACCGCCCAGAACTACTTCCCGGCCGGCTCCGGGAAGGGAACCATCACCACCTTCTCCCTGACAGACACAAGCGCTCAGCCCTCCTCCTTCCCCACCGACAAGTGGCTGGTGGGCGCGACCCGGGAGAACCTCATGCTCGCGCCCGAACCTTTCTCGGACAACTGCTCCTACGGATGCTCGATGATGACCGTCACTCTCATCAACGCCGACGGGAGCACGGCCGGGAGTATCTCCGGAGTGACTGCCGTCCACCCCGGCGGATGGATCCACCGGGTCGCAGACCCGAAGTCAGATGAGCAGCAACTCGTCAATCCCAGCATCAAGAAGACAATCGACATCACCGGAAAGAACACCTTCGAACGCGGCGTACCGACTGGCCCCGGACTGCTCGTCGAGCAGAAGAGTCCCGATGGAAAGGGCTCAACGGAGTCCAAGCCCGCCTTCTGGCTCAGCTCATCCGATGACGGTCACCCACACACCGAGAACCTCGAGCAGTTCGAGAACCACTGAGACGAGCACCAGGACGCCCCAACGGTGGCGCTGGGAGCGGCCGAAGCGACGTGAGACCGCCTCCGAGGGCACGGTGGCTCCGATCGTTACGGAGGGGAGAACTATCCCCAGCGTTCTTTCTCGTTCGGCCTCCCCATCACGATCCAGTCACCACAATAGAACCATGCCTCCCACGCCCGACGCCGACACTGACGACAACGGCACCGATCAGCACAGCACCGATCCCGGCAGCCAGGGGGTCGGCACCCAGACAGGCCCTGCTGCCTCCGGCGACGAACCCTCAACGGACCCAGACACGGGTGAGGCCGAAGGCAGTGCCACCTGTGATGCCGTTGAGGCCGACCAGGCCGCAACCGACGCCGGCGACAGCGAGGGCAAGACCGAAGGCAAGAACAAGGGCGAGCCCTTCCCGCCGCGCGGTGTCCTTACCCTGCGCGCCCTGCGCTGGGGCGGAGTGTTAGCGATGTTTGCCTCGTCGAGTATCGCAAAATTACTGAGTTCGATCTACAGGATCGACATCGACGTCCTTCACATGAATTCAGTACGATCTGCCTCCGACTTGGCAACACAACCAATCGTCGCAATGTTCACACTACAGCTCCTCTTATGGTCCATCGCCGCAGTCGCTAGTCAGTTGAGACGAACCGCGACGACCATCATCGCCAGCCTCATTGCACTACTTGGTGCCGCGACGACAGGAATCAATATTCACCACTGGATGACAGCATACGGGCACTCCGGAATCTCCATCCCCATTTTCCTGTGCCACGCAGCAGAGACTCTTGGCTTCACAACACTCATCTGCACGAGCATCATCCTGCATCGCGTGCGAACCCTACTTTCCATACACCCCAGGCAGCTCAGCAATCCGGCCCGCTGGCGCAAGCTGTATCTCCCAGCACGTCCTCAGCCAGGCGAGAGCAGCGTCAAGGTAACCAAGCAAGCATCATTAAAACTCCAACCGATCACGAAGATAAAACTTGCCGCCATATCACTCACGCCAATCATCGCACTTTCATTGCTGACATCAACGGCACACTATTTCGTGACACCTTTTATACACAGTACCTCTGCCGGACCTCACAAGACAGCAGCCATCGCAACGACAATCAACACCAAAACGAGTTGGGTCAAAGATATGGTGGGAGTCGATCGCGTCATTGCCGGATCGACAGGACCTATTGTGATCAGCAGCGAGGGGATCACAGCATTAGAGCCAGCCCACGGCAGTACCCTATGGACATACGGAGCAACCCTTAACACACTATATGCCTTTACAAGCCCCAACAGAGACTACCTCGCTCTCAGGGCAAGAATCCCAGATGATCTGGGCATCAATTCTGAAGAATACTTGTCAGCATCCGATCCACCAGAGACGACACTGGTATTTGATACTCGAACAGGCACTCCCGTCATAAAACACATGAGCCACGGTGGCAGCTTACAGCTCACAGATTCCGCTCTTCTCGACGGGGACACAGCATACTCCTTGAAGGACGGGAGGAAGTTGTGGAGCGACAGCGACGCCATTGATACTACCTTCATGGGGGCAGCCGGCCACAGTACCTTCATTGTCTCAACCTTCGAACAAGACAATGAGGACACAGATGAAGAAAAATGGGCAGGAACCTCAAGCATCGCTGTGGCTCCCGACACCAACCCGTCCGCAAGCACCCGCATCGACAATCTCCTCATTGATCCGATGGTCGTCGATAACTTACGGTCACGAAGCTACAGCGATGATATGGGAGCAAATCCGGTCATCATTTCTGGATGGGCCGCCCAGTTCACCAATCAGAGCGACAAGAACGGGAACCCTACCGCACAGGCCATCAACATCGATCAGGCCTCCAAGACTGATTCTCGCGACATAGACAGAATTCCTCTTGGCGCAGCATCAGGTATTAACGAAGTCGCCTCCACCGCATCTCAGACTTTGGCGACATACCCTTACTACGGTTCCGACAAGTCCATATATGACGTCATGACTGCCTGGGACACTCCACGAGTCGCCACAGTATTCACGCCCAGAGACCGGACGGCCACATCTGCAGAGCACTACCCAGGCCTAGCTTCTGCTCAGGCAGGGATCGCCCCTCGTCCAGACGGCGACTCCATCATCGCGACCATCTCCCTACGTCCATCGGACGGCTCGCCGGCACTCACTATCCCAGTCAAAGGTGACACTATCGACACGAGTCCACTCAGTCTCTCAGAGGGAGTGCGTCAACTTATGGCAGATAAAGGAGAGTCTAGGAGACCTTATGTGGATTTCAGAAGCACCCCCGGATGCACCACCATCCTTCTGAATATCAGTGGCCCTAGCGAACATTCCTCGACCTATCGCTTCTACGGAGTTACGGAGCGGAACGCATGAATTCACTGCAGGCCTCTACATCTCACTCATTCGTACAACAGGAACTACGGAGAGATGCCAGAGTATTCACTGTTGTAGCCCTTATGATTGCAGTTATGCTAACAATCAGCACCTGCCATCACCATCGCTCCTTAGATTCTACCATTGGACTTAAGATCACATCACTGGATCTCTCTACGGCTGAGTCGATAGATTCGGCCGAAAATCCCCCAAACCTCACATCGTGGAAGAACTCCATCGCCGGGAACGGGTACTACATTACCGGAGTAAGCCAGTTCATAGACGAGGGAACCGGAGGTGAACCTCCCTCGCTCTCCGTGTTCGGAAGGCGATTCTCGGACAAGAGCATAGTATGGGCAACACAGATCAGAGTGAACGATTTCACACATCCGCTCGATGCGTCGACCCGCCCAGATTCTTCGAGTGAACAGTCACCATCAACAAAGACCACCGCCCTTACGAACGACTGGACACTCAGCCCCGACGGGAAGTATGTAGTATTCGAACTCAATAGTTCATCCAAGTCAGTCACATACTTCGCGGTGGTCAACACCTCCACCGGAGAAGTTGTCCAGACAACCCATGTCACTCGAAGAATCATTGGTGTGGCACTCACTGACACACATCTTGCTGTCGAAACATCTGACCAGCCGTTCCCCGGAGGGGACGGACACGCCACATTAACAGTTCTTTCTTTGTCACAGCAGGACTCACCTCCAACCACTCTACCCACAACGCAGTGGCTCATAGGTGCTAGCCACAGGTCTGTTCTTATGAGTGAGAGCATATATAGCGAACCCTGCACGGGAAACTGCACTCCTAAGACGGTCTCTCGTATAGACGGTACAGGTCACACGATCGATACCATCACTGGCGTCACCGACGTCTACTCCGGAGGTTGGATATCACGATTCTCCGATCCAGGAACTGCGTCATCATTATTGACTCAAATCTACGACCCCATCGGCAAACAAGAACGTGAAATCGCATATGAACAATTGGATAGCATTCGGCGGGAACTCGTGGATCCCGATTCAGGTCAACACACCGACATCACAGATCTCCTGATGAAAGAAGTCGGCCTCCCCACAGGGCCAGGTCTCCTTGCGCTCAAGCAGGTTCCATCAGAGGACGTCAACGCCAAGTACGCCCCTGTTTTTTGGCTCAGCGCCGCCGATGACGGCCAGCCGCACACCGAGAACCTCGAGCAGTTCACGGACGAGTGAGGGCACGGGCCGGCGGGGCAGTCTTCTGCCACCCCTCCCCGAAGGCTCACATGTCTCCGCGGCGGCTGCGAGCCGCCTGGCTCTCTCGCCCGCTCGTCGAGCCGCGCTTATCCGAAGTGCTGCTCGACTGCGGCGATGTCCCCGTAGGAGGCCTGCGCCCCCACTGAGATCGTCGCAAAGGCGGAGACGGCCGAGGCCGCACCTGCCGCCTCCTTGAGTCCCGCCCCTGCGGCAAGCGCCGCCAGCAGCGTGCCCAGGAAGGAGTCTCCGGCACCGGTGGTGTCCACGACATCCGCCGGGAAAGGATCGACCGGGGTGATCTCCTCCCCCTCGATCACCATCGACCCGCGGCCCCCCAGGGTCACCGCCGCGGAGGGGATGCCCATTGCGGCCAGCCTCTTCGCGCAATCGCCCCAGTCCGTGGCGTCGTCGGCCCGGTCACCCTCCGGCTCAGCCGCAACGTCGCTCGTACCCGGCTTCAGCATGTCGGCGAGCTCATGCTCGTTGACGACCAGGACGTCAATGGCCTCCAGGAGCCCGGCGGACAGGACCGGGTGGAACGGAGAGTTGTTGAAGACCACGCGGGTACCGGCGTCGTGGGCGATACGGGCCGCGGCCTCCACCGCGTCGGGGCTCACCTCCATGCACAGCCCCAGCACACGGGCCTCGCCGATGACATTCTGGTGCCGCCGCGCCGTCGAGACATCCACTGTCCCGTTCGCACCGGGAGACACCACGATGGTGTTGTCCCCCGCGGAGTCCACGGTGATGATCGCGGTACCGGTGGCCACGTCCTCGCGCTGAACCGCGGAGGTGTCCACACCGGCGCGCTGGAGGGAATCGATGAGCAGGTCGCCATGACCATCTGCCCCGACTGCCCCGATCATCCTCACGTGAGCGCCGAGAAGACCTGCCTGAACCGCCTGGTTCGCCGACTTGCCTCCCGGCAGGATCACCAGGTCCTCCCCGCTGATCGTCTCACCGGGCTTGGGAAAGCGCTCCGTTCGGACCGTCAGGTCAGCATTGAGGGACCCGAAGACGGCGACCTCGCCGGATACGTCACCCAGAACAGCTCGCACACCAGCTCCCATGTCCGGTTCCTCTCTGTGTTGCAGCGCGGACGCACGTCCCATCACACCACACCTCACCGTGAGGCAGCACTCCTGCCGGTCCTGACCATCGGCCGGCGCAGGCTCGTGCGGCGGGCCGCCGCCTGGCAGGCCTCCACCAGGACGTCGATGGCCAGCGGGCGGGGCTGCTCGGCGCGGGTGA
>ERZ773265.1107-NODE-1107-length-14846-cov-35.862011_pt1 | contig 14846 bp, 15 predicted proteins | sample MGYA00580512_ERZ773265 | MGnify/ENA primary metagenome ERZ773265 (study PRJEB29015, sample SAMEA2738169) | human oral metagenome | biome: human oral; feature: human-associated habitat; material: saliva | place: China | collected 2183 ... | reverse complement strand
GTTGAAGAACTCGACGATGTGGAAGCCGCACTTGTTGACGTAGAAGTGGATGTTGCGCACCTCGAAATAGGGCGTCACCAGGGTCCATTCCCTCACCTGCGGGTGGGCGGCCTCGATGGCGAACCAGGCGCGCGTCCCCACTCCCCTGGAATGAACCGATGCCTTCATTGCGAAAAGGAGAACCTCGCCTCGATGACCGGCAACGGTGAGGATGACGTTGCCCACGACTTCGCCGTCCTCAAGGATGCGATAGGCGAGCGCTCCCGGCGCATTCAGGGACTCCTCAATGTCGGACAGTGGGAGGATCGGCTGCGCCGTTGCACCGCCCTCGCTGGGACCAGCCGGAGGCTGCTCACGCGCAGCGAGACGTTCCCCCACGAAAGATCCCTGCGGGTTGCCCTGGAAGTGCTCGAAAGATTCCTGAAAGTCCGCGATCAGCACAGGACGCTCGGTGTCAGTCAGGGGCACAAGCATGATCGTCATGGGATCATCGTATCTGTGAACGGCTGCAAATCTGACAGCAGGGGTCTCTTTCCTCAGCGTCCTGGAGATGGGCCCAACGACGCGCGCCCCCGAGAGCCGAAGGGGTACACATGGAACGGCTGCGCGTCACGCCATTCGTCGTGCACATTATCAAGGTGCCCCACTCGTTTCGACTAAAGGAACTGGGGTTCTAGGCTCCTCAAGCTAGACACGTAACCGCCAGCTACCCTCCGGGGCGCTACAACTCCAGCCTCATGTGCACGAGCTCCTGGTAGCCCGAAGCCGCGGACCGGTAGCCTCGTGGGTTGCGCCCATACTCCTCGAACCCCGCACGCCGATACAGGGACAGCGCGCGTTCATTACCAGCCACCACCTCGAGCTCGAGTTGGGCATAGCCCGCCCGGCGCGCACAGTCGATGCACGATCCCATGAGCACTCGACCGATCCCCATCCCCCATTGTTCTTTGAGGATGCTGATCCCAAAGCGCACCCGGTGCACCACCTTGCGCCGACCGCCCACCGCCGCGATTCCTGCACTCCCCACGATCCGCCCATCGACGACGGCGACGAGCTCAACCTCATTGTCGCTGCGCTCCGTCTCCGCCAGCGAGCGAGCCTCTTGCTCATCATCAGAGCCTTGCTCGTCCGGGTAGGACAGCAGGTAGTCGGTCTCCGCGTGCGTGCGTCGCATGATGTCACGCAGCGCGCGGGCATCCGACGCGACAGCGTTCCTCACGAGGAGTTCCACTCCATCCTTCAGGATCACCGTCTCGGCGTACCTCATCGTCGGCCTCCTTGTCTCCCTAGCCACACGGTTCTTGACAACAGTGTGGACGCCCCGCAGCATGCTGTCAGCTTGAAATAGCTACACGCTCCAGACCTCAGCCCATCCCAATGACCGGGCACCGCTGACGGCAACCATCAAGCAGAGACAGGACCGTTCAAGCAGCTTTGCCCACCAGGGCCAACACCATTGCGCATTGGCACCAGAGAGAAATAGAATACGTTGTATTCAACTCCAGGAGGTCACCATGCCCACCATGACCATGCGCCTCGACGAAACGGACGCCGAGGTCGTGCGCAAGTACGCCGAATTTGAGGGAAAAACAATCTCCGACTTCGTTCGAGATGCCGTCTTCGAGAAGATCGAGGACCAGCAGGACCTTGCAACTCTGCGCGAGGCGATCGCTGCAGACAACGGCGTTCGCTACACCCACGAGCAGGTACTCGCAGAGCTGGGCCTGTAAATGTCCTACCACGTCGAGTACAGCGACACAGCTCTCAAACAACTGAAGAAAATGGACCGATTCGAGGCACGACTCATCACGTCATGGATCGGCAAAAACCTTGAAGGCTGCTCCGCCCCCCCCATCCACGGCAAAGCCCTAAGCGCCAACCGATCAGGCGAGTGGCGCTACCGCATCGGCAGCTACCGCGCCCTGTGCATCATCGAAGATGACCGCCTCATTATCGAAGTGTTTTCCGTCGGACACCGTCGGCACATCTACCAGTGATCACACGGCCGCATCAGCGCCACCCTGCATTACCGCCAGATTTATACCGCCACTGGCGGTAATCGCGCGGCACCCAAGGAGAGCTGACCGATAAACAGCAGGAGGCCTCGCCAATTGACGAGGCCTCCTCGAAGTTAGCTCTTCACGCTCGTTGCCTTCGGATACGGGATCACCTCGAGATGCCCGCAGACGAGCTCCCCCAGGAACACCTGCTTGACCGAGGAATACCCCAACTTCTTGAGTTCCTCCTTGATCCACGCTTTATCTTTGCCGGCGAGCAGGAGACCATCGGGCACGAGCTGACCGTCGGTCACAAGCGGCAGGAGCGAGCGCTTAGAGCCGTCACCGCGCACACGAATCGTTAAAGACCCGTTGGTTTCCATGATCGCTGCGGCAACGTCGCCAACACTGGCGATCTTCTGCTCACGCAGGCTCCTACTGAGTCCCTCCGCGGTCATTCCCACCTTCGCGCAGCGGGCAATATCCACTTCACCATCACGAACGATCAGCTCAGGCTGACAGGCTGCAAGCTTCTTAAAGGTTTTACTGCTATCGATGAGGATTTTCGTCGCGATAACCACGAGTGACCAGATCAAAATGATGATCAGAAACTGGAGCACCGTCACCGACGAATTATAGATAACGCCGCCGATGATGCCACCCAGCACGTAGTTCTGCACCTGATTGAGAGGCGTATTCAGCGAGAAGTCGCGCTTTCCCAAGATGTTGATCTGGAGCAGCATCGTGAGGATACCGAGTGCGAACTTGATAGCCGTCAGCGTATAGAAGTCCATGTCAGCGCTCTCCATTCACGTAGACGCCATGGTCGATGACATGCGTACGTTCCAGAGTGAAGGAATTGTTGTCATTATTGAGGTGGACGGTGTAGTCCTCCTCGTTGAATCGCACAATCATGCCGTCTTGCAGGGACCGCGAACTCACCAACACGTCCTCCACGTTGACGCCATGATCGATGGCAACACCCTCCATGAAGCCCACGAGCAGCTGCGCCTGCGACTGCTGATCGCTGACCTTCAGGTATTGCTCGGTCTGGATTCCCAGCAGGACGAGCGAGAACACGAAGAGCCCAATGCCCGCGTCACGCCAGCGTGTTTTCACCCGGTTATGCAAATACAGGGCACTAAAAGCGAGAGCCACAACGAGCAAGACGATGATCGCTGCTAGACGCCGTGTCGCATCCAAACTCTGGTGCGACACAATGTAGTCGAGGGTATAAAACTTCATGTGCCTTCCCGGTTCATGAGTGCCGTGTAACGGGCTAACACTAGCACCGGATGACCCGCAGACAGAGGGCCTATCCGCTCCAAGATTCGCACGATGAGCCACACGCCGACGCAGCCAACGACCGGAGGCCTCGTCCATCGACGAGGCCTGGGCCAAGATCGCGTGAAACGCTCAGTTGGTCCCGTGAAACACTCAGTCGGTTCCGTGGAACGCCCACGCGCGACCGCGCACGCCGCGCATGAGGAAACTGGCGCCGGCGAGGCTCAGGGCAAGGCCCAGGCCCGTATAGAAGAAGGCGATGAACCACTCAGGGAAGAGACCAGCCGCGCGCATCCCAATGCCCATGGACATCATGATCGCCATCATGATGTAGCCCTTGCGATCAAAGAAGCGGAAGGGGTTGTGGCACTCGCCTTCCAGCTCGTAGATGCGCTGGGAGTTCTTTTTGACGAGTTTGCTAAACATCGAGTGGAATCCACAGAACACAGCAACCGCTCCCCCAGCAATAGCAATGAGGACGATAGCGGCGACGTCGCGCATGTCGATGGCCGCGCGGACGCCGAGGATTGCGACGTTCAGGCCGGCGAGCAGCCAGACCACGCCGGCCACGGCGATCAGCTGATTCTTCTTGATGTGCAGTCGACTCATCGGTTCTCTTCCTTCTCATTGGCGGGCGCACCGTCGTACAGGGAGGCGTCGAGGAGGGCGAACAACGTCTCACACTCCGCGCCCTCCATCAGCGAGGCGAAAATGGCACGCAGAGTCAGGCGGGCAACGCTCTCGGAACTCATAGGTCCGACGAGGCGCGAGCGATCCACGGCCTCGTCCGCGTCGAGGACACGCTGAAGTCCGCGCTCCATGTGGGCGAGCATCGGGCCTCGCACTTCTTCAAGGGCAGCGTGCTCCTTGCGGGGCAGGCGGCGCATCTCCGCGAACCAGTCGACGCTCATAGAGGCGCGGGCCTCACTCAGGGTCGCGCGGAAGCGCCGAGCATAGCTGGTGAAGCGCTCCCCTGCGCGCACGACGCAGAATTCCTCGGAGAAGGTCTCATCGAAGAAGCGCGTGAGCACGGCGGTCGTCAGGTCGGCCTTCGTCGGGAAGTAGACGTAGACCGAGCCGACCGCAATGCCACAGGCGGTCGCGACCTTGCGCACGGAAAGCGCGGAAATACCATCATTCGAGGCGATCTGGTAGGCCTCGTCGATCAGCTGGTCTCGGTCGATCACTTGTTTGGGCACGTGGGGCGCTCACCTTTCTGCGCGTAACCGTCATTAATGAACAGTGTTCATTATAGGTCCAGGCATACCTATGGCAAAGAGAACCGCAGAACCTCACACGCAGCTCGCCCACCAATTGACAACGTCGCCACTTTATTCCCACGCGGACACGCATACGCCGAGAGCGCAACTCGCTAGAACCGCATCACTGCAGGTCAGTAAGATTGACGCCAATGCATGACACGATGCATGTGAGGAAGAAGGGAATCCCCATGAATCGCATTACCCTGAACAACGGCGTCGAAATCCCCCAGGTCGGCCTCGGCACCTACCAGCTGTCCTCCGAAGACGCGCAGGCCTCGACGACTTACGCCCTGGACAACGGCTACGAGCTGATTGACACTGCCAACTTCTACGTCAACGAACGCGGCGTTGGCCGCGGCATGCGCGCCTCCTCGAAGGCCCGCGAGGACATCTTCCTGGAGACGAAGATCTGGCCTACGTCTTACGAGAGCGAGACCGCCATCGACGAGACGCTTGAGCGCCTGGGCACCGATTACATCGATCTGCTCCTCCTGCACCAGTACGCTGGCGACATTCGCACCGGCTACCGTCACCTCGAGGAGGCCTACAAGGCGGGTAAGGTCCGCGCAATCGGCATTTCAAACTTCCCCATTGAGGGACTCCGACGTCTCCTCGGCGAGTCCGAGATCAAGCCCTCGCTTATCCAGGTCGAGTGCCACCCCTACTTCCCGCAGACCGAACTCAAGGCGCTCCTGAAGGAGCACAACATCGCACTGCAGGCGTGGTATCCGCTCGGCGGGCGCGGTAATGCCTCGATCATGAGCGAGCCCGTCATCGAAGAGATTGCGAAGACTCACGGCAAGTCCCCTGCTCAGGTCATCCTCCGCTGGCACGTGCAGCTAGGACACTCGATCGTCCCTGGCTCCAAGACCCCGTCGCATATCGCTGAGAACCTCGACCTGTTCAACTTCGAGCTGACGAACGAGGAGATGGCGCAGATCAACGGACTCGACAAGGGCGAGCCGATCTTCCAGCGCACGCCGGAGGTCGAGCACTTCTTCGCAACCTTCATGCCTGACGTCGACAGCGAGAAGTAATAGGGAGACATCCAAAAGTCCGGCGGTGCTCTATCGCCGACTTCGACGTTTCCCTCACGGAACGAGGCCTATCCTGCTTGGCGGGGTAGGCCTCGTTATCAGGTCCTCCCTGAGTGTTCCCTCTCGCGCTCTATGCCCGCTGACACCTCCTGCGTCGACTCGATAGCGCCGAGGCACGGACGGGCATGCCTCCCCAACATTCCACCTGCATACAATGACGAAATGACCGAAACGAACAGCCACGCACAGTGGTTTTCTGACAATGAACGCAACTGGGACGACCGCGCCGAGCTGCACATGGCTGGCAATTACTGCGACTACCAGCGCCTTCTCGAGGACCCGACGGCCATCAGCGCTGAACTAGCCCAAGATATCGAACGATTCGGTGTTCTCACCGGCACAGATGTCATCCACCTGCAATGCCACGTCGGAACCGACACGATCGGATTTGCGCGCCGCGGGGCCTCGCGCGTCATTGGCCTCGACCTGTCCGAGGGCTCGCTTGCCCACGCGCGCAGCATCGCCGAACGCGCAGACGCTGACGTGGAGTTCGTTCACGCGAACGTGTACGACGCGCGCCAAGCAGTATCCGGCACCTTCGATCTGGTGTACACCTCGATCGGCGTCCTATGCTGGCTGCCCGATATCGCCCGGTGGGCGCAAGTCATCGCTTCCCTGCTCAAGCCGGGCGGCACTTTCTTCATCCGCGATGACCACCCGATGTTCATGACAATCGGGGAGGATATTTCCAACGGGCTAAAGATTGAGGCACCCTACTTCGAGCAGGATGCTCCGATGACATGGGATGACGAGTCAAGCTACGTAGATTTCCCCGATGCGCCGCAGATTACTCACACAACAAACCACCAGTGGAATCACTCCCTTGGCCAGATTGTCACAGCTCTCATCAACGCGGGCTTGGTGATCGATGAGCTTGAGGAGACCCCGCGCGCTGCGTGGTGCCCGTGGCCCGAACTCATGGAACAAGATTCCGCTGGAGGTTGGCGCCTTCGCGACAAACCAGAGCGCCTGCCCCTCCAGTTCACAATCACCGCACACAAAAACTGACAGCGCGCGCAGCGTTGCCTCCGCTAGAAGGCTCCGCCGATCCCAATGCTCATCACCCCACGAATCCGCTCAGGCGATATCTCAACACTTGACATCACTCGCGGGGGATGGTTCGCCCCACTGCTCTGCGAGCAGCGATAATGAAACGGGACTGCACAGGAAGGAAACAATGATGATGACAAGCAAACTGACGCTCACGCAGGAATGGGACAAAACCTTTCCCCCGAGCAGCACAGTCGATCATGAGAAGGTCACGTTCGACAACGGCTACGGCATCACCCTTGTGGCTGACCTCTACAAGCCCAAGGGAGACGTACCCGAAGGCGGCTATGCCGCCATCGCGGTCTCCGGACCCTTCGGTGCCGTCAAGGAGCAGGCAAGCGGCCTCTACGCGCAGACCATGGCAGAGCGAGGCTTTCTGACAATCGCCTTCGATCCTTCCTTCACCGGTGAATCAACGGGCAAGCCCCGCTACACAGCGAGTCCCGACATCAACACCGAGGACTTTATGAGCGCGGTCGATTACCTCGTATGCCGCGACGATGTCAATGAAAACCGAGTCGGCGTCATCGGCATCTGCGGCTGGGGTGGCATCGCGCTCAACGCAGCGGCAGCAGACCCTCGTATCAAGGCGACCGTGGCTTCCACGATGTACGACATGACGCGCATCGCAGGAAACGGCTACTACGATGCGGACGACTCAGCGGAGAAACGCATTGCCGCCCGCAAGGCGCTTGCAGCACAGCGGACCGCCGACGCCAAGACCGGCTCCCACGTTCGCGTGGGAGGTGTCGTCGATCCGCTTCCAGACGATGCACCGCAATTCGTGCGCGACTATTACGGCTACTACAAGACGCCGCGCGGCTATCATGCTCGTTCGCTCAACTCCAACAATGGCTGGAACGCCATTGGTACACAGGCCTATGCGAATGCCCGATTCCTGCACTACACCGACGAGATCGAGAATGCCGTCATGGTCATGCACGGAGAGAAGGCGCACTCGTTCTATATGGGACGGGATGCCTTCGAGAAGATCCGTGAAGGTGTAAACCCAGACAACAAGGTGTTCCTCGCCGTCCCCGATGCCGTTCACTGTGACCTCTACGACGGCGGTCCGGAGCACGACCGTATCCCCTGGGACACGGTCGAAGAGTTCTTCACCTCCAACCTGGTCTGAGAGAGCTAAAAAGTAGGGAACACTCACACGCGGGAAAGCCTCGTTATGCGATCACCGCACGCAGAGCTCCCTCAATACGCCCTGGCCTCGTCCCACAATTCAGGGACGAGGCCAGGCTCTATCTACCCGCCACGCCTGTCGGGCTCAATCCGATTCAAGGTTGAACGACTGAACGTATTCGTCGCTCACCATAACAACAATCCCATCAGCACCCATCGATACACGCCCGTCTCCATTCTCACTTACAATTCCATCCAGGCCATTCAAATATTCAGCAACGCGCCGAGCACACCCGTCACTCACACGCTCACATACATCCTGATACTTGGTCTCATGATTCGCTTTTTTATCCACAATTTCACAAATCACATCACGAAGCCCCTGAACTAGACCTATAACAACACCATCTTCAGCCTTTACCAATTCACAATTCACACCATTTACTTTTACAACATCACCACTCCCCACCGATAGAATCGACACAATTGGGGCATAGTAATCGAACACAGCTCCATCAAAATCCACTAGCAAATCACCCATTCCCTCACCGTTCGGATCCACATCATACAAACTCCAAACACCACCCCGAACACCGGACCGACTCGAAAAACCTGAAGCAACGACATGTTTTCTAAGATCCGTCCCACGCTTCATTTTTCCAGGCACCCCATGAGCCCCCCTCAGTGTAATAGAGGATACGCCCTCCACCTGTTCCTTACCATGCTCAATCTGATAACTTTTCACACCACTATCCGACGAGCCTTTCCCTTCAAATAGCGCATAAGGATCACCATTCTCATCAACGGCAATAAAGTCAGGCTTCATTCCCGAACGTGACCTCAATACAAATTGCCTACGATTTCCTGCATGAAACAGGAAGCTTCCCGGCCTACTTCCACCCATCAGTTTTTCATACACAACTCGCACGCCTATCATTCCCAGAAAAAAGGAAACAGTAGCTTTATAACTACTTTCAGCGAAGCGATAGTCATCACGCATCACATATGTATTCAAAGCGCGATCATACGCGAGCGCAAAACGAGGAATTGATCGATAGAAACTTCTACCGGTACGCGAACGAACTACATGTCCCGCATAGCTACCATTATGGAGTGAATATCTTACAAGATCAGCGACAGAACAATCAACATCCACTTGAACACCGCCACGTCCGTTATAGTGCTGATAACCGGAGAGTGAGGTAAAACGACGAACAGAAACAATGGGCACAGCTACTCCCTTCCTCAGTCCAATGCAATCCAAATCATCCTTAGACTCATGTTGACACCTGCGACAACAAGAGCTGAAACACAGTATAGACAAGGCCTGCCCCATCTTGACACCTGACGGATGGATACAGAGAAATACAAATCGTTTCGCGGCCGCACACGCAACTCTCGCCGCCCTCACACAAACGGCATAGCCGCAAGCCTCGTCGCACTATCTGGTTACACGTGTTCCTGCGTCGACTCAATAGCGCTGCTCCGGCGGGCGCTCAGGACGCCTAACCCGCCATCTCCGCCGACGAGACCCCACCCTCCAGGGTTCCGTACACGACGATGCAGTGCCCGAAGAACATGTCATCATCGTCGAAGTATGCGGAAAATGAACCGTCGGCGTCCATCACGATGCTACGCAGCTCGATCCAGGAAGCGAAGCTCTCTTCCGTAATCTCCGGAACGTCCTCGTCGGCAGAGTCGCGCCATTCGCATGCAAGTTCGGTCAGCTCACGCGCAGCGAACGCCCGCATGTCACGGTCCCACCGCTCCTGGTCCGCCAGCATCGTCTTCATCGCTTGCACGGCTTGTTCCCAGGTTTCCTCGCAGCCCGAATCGACCTCCAGAGATACAGAGATCCGCTCTCCTCGCCACGAGACATCCCCCTCGAACAGGTCCAAGTCCTTGTTCAGGGTGAGTTCTCCCAGCACCTCATCGCTTAGAACAACCGGCCTGAGGTACTCCGCCAGGACCTCCTCCAGCTCCGGGCACGCAGCATCCTCCTCGAGGATTTCCACGATGAGGAACTGGTTGCGCCAGGAGGCGGTCATACCCTCGGGTACTTCTTCAGACTTCTTCTTGCGCGCCTTCACGCGATAAATGACCTGCTCAGGAAAGCGACCTAGCACGTTACCCGCAGCATATTGCTCGTCACTCAAAGGGTAGACCAAGCGGCCTTGATTCACGTGCAGGGCACCAGTCGCACAGTCAACATACGCTAAGAAGTTGTGCGAGATGTCCCAGAATCTGTTCCTCTTGCCGGCACCTGCACCACCAGCGAGCAGAACAAGAATTTCCCGAGCATCCTCCTCGAAGGTATATTCCCATTCCGCTTGTGTCATGCGGTTTTTCGCACGCATGTACTCAAGTAAATTCATGTGGGTTCCTCCTTGAACGGCCAGGCGGGTACATTACAACGAACGCTACTCTACTCAAGGATCCGCGAGCTCAACACGCGCTTTGATCTACATATAGATCTGTTGGTTCATTTTGGTACTTGACGGTCAATTGTAGATTCTCTGACAACGAAGCGCTCCGTTCCGAGCGCTAACTATTTGCCTTACCCATGGCATCTCCCATACTTCATTCCACTTCCGCATGGACAGGGTTGATTCCTCACGATTCTTCCATACTGTTCTACATACTTGGCGACTCGAAAATCACCCATTCGCTCGCCGCGCCTTCTCAGTTCGCCAAAACGAGATGAAGGGATCTGAGAAAGGGTGATTGTTCGCATATCAACCGTTTGGAGGGCTAGGCTCGTATCGAATCTAAACGACAACAACATGCGTTCGTCTTCTCTGTTCGCAAGAAGGATGGTTGCAACACAGTCGAACATTTCTTGATCAGACATGACGTCAGACAATTCATCTTGAAACACGAAACACGTCAGACGAAGTGAATTCCCGGCGCCTGAGAAGGAAAGAACGACCTGTCTGCCAGTTGTGGCTTGTCTCTCCAGGGACATTTCAATGCCGTCAGATAGTTGCTCACGTGCTTCGCTGGAGAAATCAAGCAGGTACGAGGAAACGTGAACAGCTTGAGGATTGCCAGAGCTGAGCAACACGTCAATTATTTCACGAAAGCGCTTAGGCATACTTTGCCGAGGCTTCCGAAGCTGGGGCGAAAAAGTGCCAAGCCGCTCGAAATATTCGTCCAATTCCTCTCTGTAACCTGAGACACAAATGGTCTTATCTTTCGCGACGCTATCAACTTCTAGCGAATAACAATTATGCGCAATGTACATGCCAAGGTGGTCGAGTTCGTCTTTGAGGATGAGCCTCTCATTGAGGGCCGCAATTTCTCTCTGTTTGAGGAAGTGGAGGAATTCTAGCGGATTATCAAAGTATTCCCTGAAAGTCATGAGGTCGTCGATTGCGATGCAAGACACGCCTTCTTCAAGGTCTAAAAAACCAAGTTTCTCTGCACAAGCCGCATAAGTGTTAATGTTGTCTACCGTTACGGAGAGGCAGAAGATGCTCTTGATGTCCGAGATATCAAGTATTTGCTTCGGCTGCATGTGCTCGTCGCAGAGGACCAATTTAGTGTTGGAACGGCGAATATAATCTCTCATCTGAGCACATTGACTATTTGCTTTTCCTATCAGCTCTTTATAGCGGTTGACGTGCGAAGCGTAACCCGACACCGGCGGAGCATCAGTAAAGCTGCCAGCTTTAACTTCGATCACCAACAACGCATCTCTATACCTAATCAGAAGGTCGTTTTCACTTCGATGCTTCTTGCTGCCGTAGTAGTTATCCCTATGCGTGGAGCACCCTGCAAGCATCTCCTTGAAAACCGATTCGACCATTCTTTCACTAGCCTCTTTTTGCCTTTGCTGCCATCGCTCTGAATAGTCGAAATCGGTACGCAGAATTAATTTCTGGATTACCCTATAGAAATTATCGGTAAGCGAGTAGTAGTCGAAGCAGTAGCTGTCTCCGCCTATCTTGATGAATGGCCGATCTACGATCGGAAGCGTAACTATCGGCCAATACTGCATTTCTCCTTCTTCGAAGAAACAAGCCTCACCCGGAGCAAACGACAGGGCATCGATAAAAGCCTCGGGCCAACCAGTAATCCTAGTGACATTGAAACAGCTCACGGAGAACGCGTCTTCAACTACTTTCACATCCTCGTCAGGAATACTCGAAATATCGAAGCCGTCAGCCAATCTTGCCTTGTCACAAAGCTTCCTCAAAGCATCCAGGCCTTCAAGTCGCCCGTTTAACAACGCTATTTCAATTTTTTCATATCCAGCAACCACTTCATTTGCCGTCACACCGAACAATTTTTGAAATTCATCATCGTGAGCGAGCACAAGTGGCCGAAGATAAGCAATCTGAAGGAAGCGATATCTATTCCCTCTAACCATATGCATTAATTGAGCTTCGAAGGCCAGCCGACTTGTTTCACTGTCATCTCCGAGCTCCCAGTACCGGTACGACAAGTATTTTAGCGACTTAAAAAACAGTATTTTTTGGTCATAAACATACCTATGCGCCAGTCGGTCAATTTCTTCATCAGAGACATGGGCACAGATTGTGTTATCCGTTGCAGCGATGAGACTTTGCAGGTATTCGACGGGGCGGGACGGCACATCATCTTGCCTGTAGAAGAGGACATCACCTTCAGGGATAGGATTACTGAAAGTCGCGATATCGCTAACGACCATTAGCAATATCTCTTGTCGATCAATTTGAATGTATCTTCGAATAGATTCGATGCGCTCGTTAATTTCTTCAGCCAGCTGTTTCATTCCGGCCGACGCTTCATTCTTAATTTCATTGCCATTCACATTTGCCCCTTGGAACACAACGCGCAGCACCATTAACCCAGATGAACGCTAAGTCAAACACCTTGCCATTTCAGTTCTTCTACTATTTGCCGCAGAGCTTAACTGCCAATGTTGGTCAACTCTTCGAGAACGGCCTTTGCCGTCTTGCAGCACTCTTGAAACGAAATTCCTTTTGCGAACGGATTCTTCCTCACATACTTCACCCACTGCGCTTGCATGACTGCGTCGCCGGCAACATCGTCGAGCACCTCTGCCCAGCGCTCAATGGCGGCTTGACTATTCCTTTTCTCGCACGTCGACACCAAAGCGTTTTTCAACATTCCCATATCGACATCACTTCTTTTGACTCCCAGCAGGACATGGATGTCATAGAAGTCTCGCGGGCGGGTGTTGGCAACGCCGCGGGATACCACGGTCTCAAGTTTCTCCGCAAGCACCGTCTCAATCGGGTAGGCCATGAGGCTGATAACACCCTCATCAAAGAGGAGCGAGTAGCTATATTCCACCGCGTCTGGCGTAATCCGGTCACCAGTGGTAACGTCCACTGTCAGTGGGACCACCATGGGCGCGTAGATCCCCTTCAGGTGCACACGAATACCCGTGTACTCATCGGTCTCCCGAATGTCCTCTGTCCTGTCGAACTCGAACTTCCAGTCATCGTCTGCTTGCACCGCTGCAATGTCACGGAACGCTCTTTCTGCGGATTCGTGACTAAGGGCGAACCCTCTGACCGTCGTATCCAGGTCCATTGTGGTCCTTGACCTGACGCCGACAAGGGAGGAGATGAGCACGCCTCCCTTGATAATGACGTTATTCCTCCACTTCGATCTCGAGAGGCGCTCGAGCATCCTCTCGAGGAGGTAGCTCTGCATGAGCGCTTGCGCAGGGATACCCGCCTCCTTGGCCATGCTATTCACGCGCGCCTTAAGCTGCATTGTATTCCTTGTCCTCACAGCAGCACCTCCAGGTAGTTCCGGATCTTCCTCTCGACGCCGAGCTTGCGTGCGTACTCGATGAGCTTCGCTAAATCTCTCTTTGGGCTTCTGACATAGGTCTGCATTGCCGGGGTAACTACCTGCGAATCGACCATACGCTGCCCCCTGACCAGGTCACAAAGCGTTCTCTCCAAGACGTATGCCCTGACGGCGTTGCCGTACTGGGTAGTCAGTTCTACCAACCCTAGCTCGAGCACCTCATCAGCACAGGAACGGCAGACTATCCCCAGCTCTCTGGCGGGTGTGGCATTGTAAGTTCTAGGAAAGGTCATGGTGAGCGAAAAGGGCGCACGGTCGGTCATACCATGCAGGAAGAGCGCCGTGTCATCGGAAAATACACCGCGCGAGAATCGGTGCTGGGCAACGAAGTATGGGTCCTCCCATGTCTCCGGAAGAGCGTAGAGGCCGCGTCCAGCTTGAACAAGCTCTCCTTTATCAACTGCCTCAGTGAGCTTCCTTCTGGGAATGCCAGCTTCAGTGGCCTGCGATGCAGACACGTAGCCGTTCTGCCCTTTCGCAATCTCAATTAAGGTCATAATCGCCTCTTTTTAGCTCGTACATCTATGCGGAATATTACCGCATATTAAGCATAGATGTACGCTTTTGGGTGATTGAGCCTCAAACTTCCACAAGAGAGCTTGAACAAGAGAATTGGACCCGGGAACACTCACCAGAGCGCTCCCGGGCACACACGTTTAAACCGACGCGGAAGGTTTACTCCCACTCGATGGTGGCCGGGGGCTTGGAAGTCACGTCGAGGACGACGCGGTTGACCTCGGGCACCGAGTTGGTGATGCGCGTGGAGATGCGGGCCAGGACGTCGTAGGGCAGGCGCGTCCAGTCGGCCGTCATCGCGTCCTCGGAGGACACGGGGCGCAGCACGATCGGGTGACCGTAGGTGCGGCCATCACCCTGGACGCCCACGGAACGAACGTCGGCGAGCAGGACGACCGGGCACTGCCAGATCTCCTGATCCAGGCCGGCAGCCGTAAGCTCCTCGCGGGCGATCAGGTCAGCAGCGCGCAAGATATCCAGGCGCTCGCGCGTGACCTCACCGATGATGCGAATACCGAGGCCGGGGCCCGGGAAGGGCTGACGGTTCACCAGGTAGTCGGGCAGGCCCAGCTCGCGACCGACCGCGCGCACCTCATCCTTGAAGAGAGTGCGCAGGGGCTCGACCAGCTCGAAGGTCATGTCCTCGGGCAGGCCGCCCACGTTGTGGTGGCTCTTGA
>ERZ773265.1106-NODE-1106-length-14846-cov-65.904401_pt1 | contig 14846 bp, 2 predicted proteins | sample MGYA00580512_ERZ773265 | MGnify/ENA primary metagenome ERZ773265 (study PRJEB29015, sample SAMEA2738169) | human oral metagenome | biome: human oral; feature: human-associated habitat; material: saliva | place: China | collected 2183 ... | reverse complement strand
ATTCTTTCTTGAGATAGTCTTGACTTTGTGCTGCAGCAGCAATCGCATCATCACTAGCTGGTTTTGTAGCTACAAAGCTATCAGCAAGTTCAGTTGTACCATCGCTTACTTCTTCAACTTTTGGTTGTTCTGGGGTCACTGGTTTCTCAGGAGTGACAGGTTTTTCTGGAGCAACTGGCTCTTCTGTTTCACTATCAGAAAGTGGCTTGAGTAGTTGAATTTCTGCAGCACTACCAAATCCTGCGACACCTGACAGAACTTTAAATTCTACCTTATTGGTTTCAACTGCTGCAAAATTAACAGTTTTTTCTTTAGTATTATTTTCCCAAGTTCCTGAAGCAACCTTAACCATTTGACCATCTTTTTGAGCATAGATTTCATAAGATGTCACGACTCCGTTACCACCACCAGGACGTGGAAGATAAGTCAAACCATTGACTTTTTCAGGAGCATTCAAATTCATAGCAACGGTATATGGAGCCTGATGTCCAGTCCATTTAGAATGCCAGAAGGTATTTGGATCATTGTCGAAAGCTTTTTCTACTGGTCCTTCTGTATCAGTTCCTGGAGTTTCTTGACTGGTTGCAGAAACTGTGAAGTGATCTGTTGGAATCAAACGTGGGTTTACAAATGCTTCATTTGACAACTCTGCACTATGCAAGATTCCTTGGAAGCCACCGATTGTTTCAAGTGGAAGTACCAAGCTATTGTGAGCCAAGCGAGGGTGAGCTGGATTTGCAATACGCTCAACTTTTTCACCATCTACATAAACTTCTGTTTTTTGTGGTTTCGTAACAACAGAGATTTGATAACGTTTATTTTTCTCAAGTTTCTTGTTGAATTGAATATGGAATTGTTCAAATTTATAAGCTAAGTAGCCATCCTTGTCCGCAAGATAAAGTTGGTTGTCCCCACTTGTAGAGAAGACTTGCTCTCCATCACCTGTAACAGTTACATCCAATTTCAAAACATGACTAGGACCAACATCACCTACTAAACCTTCGATACTAGAATCTTTTTCAAAGTTCAAACCTGCTTCAGTCTTCTGTACTTTCTTAGCAAGATAATCTTTGACAGTTTCAGGATTAATCTTGAACAAATCTTCTTCAGCTACGGTCTTATCTGGATTTGAACGCGGTGCATAAACACTTGTTGGTTGGATACGGTCTGCATAGGTCTTAGCTGCACGATCTGAACCCCAAGTGCGTTCTGCAGTTGATTGCATACTCTTGAAGAAGCGTTTAAAGATATCAAACGAAGTCAGTCCTGTTTCATGGAGGTCGATGTTGTCATTCCAAACTGCATGACCACCACCGATGATATTTGGATTAGATGCTTCTAAGCGTGGGCCTCTTCGAGCAGTGAAGTCATTTGGTGCCCAACTATTGTATTGCATTTCATAGTTGGCATAGTCACTGTAAGGTCCCTGACTGTTGCTACCACTTGGAACACTATAGGTTGGTACATCCAAGATGTTGATAATCTTAGCACCCTTAGCAATCGCTGCCTGTGGATTTTGCCAACCAAGGCTCCAGATATCCACTTCTACACCATTCCAATCTACTGGTGTCGTTCCTTGCTTAGCAGTGAGCGAACCCCAAATACGTGGTGTTAAGCCCTTACCTTTGATGTACTGGATCATATCATTGACATAACGACGATAACTTTCAGGACTTCCATAGTACTCATCTGTACCGATATGAACTGTTGAAACGCCACGAAGAGGTGCATTTTCACCATCGAGCAATTTGTCATAGACAGATTTAACAAAAGCGAGAGTTTCTTCGTACTTGTTATCCAAGTCTAGCATCGCTACACGCTCTACATTATGCTTGTTAGCACTTAGTCGTCCTTGATACATCAAGTCAGGACGAACCTTAACAAAGGACAAGGCGTGACCAGGTGTGTCAATTTCAGGAACAAGGTTGATATGCAAGTCTTTAGCCAGGCTAATGATCTGTTGCATTTCTTCCTTGGTGTAATGTTCTTTTGATGTTAATTTTTCACCATTCTCACCAACAACATCCGTTTCTACACGGAAACCTGTTTTGGCATTTTTAAGAACATAATCCAGTTCTTCTTTTTGACTGAGATGTTTACCTTCTACATGTTTATCTAGGAAGATATAGTTGTCGTTCAAGTGCAATTGAAGATCATTCATCTTGTAGTAAGCCATGTTAAGCATGATATCTACAAGCGTATCATAAGGAATAAACTTACGACCTGTATCTAGCATAAAGCCACGGTGGCTAAAGCTTGGGAAATCACGGATTTCACCGTTCTGTAAGTCTTTTTCTCCCATCTGAAGGAGAGTACGGGTTGCATAGAAGGCACCTGCATTTGTTGCAGCTTCTACTGTGATAACGCCATCTTTAATGGTGATACCATAGCCTTCTTTGCCATAGCCCTTGTCTTCAACCTTTTTAAACTCAATGCGATTTTGTGCTTCTTGACCACCTGTTGCAACTTCCAAACCACGATTTTCAAGGTCTGTTTGATAGAATTTAGCCTCTTTGTCAAATCCAGAATCTCCAACTGAAATGACAGTTTCTGAAGTGATAGAAGTTTTACCTTCAGTACCATACCATTGTTGGACTGCTGGTGCAACTGCAGGCTTCGTTCCAACACCTTCATCAGCATGCAAGCCTTTAATAACAACTTCGAATTCTTTTCTGAAAGTGTGGTTATCATTGGTTTGTTGGACCATCACTTTGACATGTTGGTCTGTCAAAGGTGTATAGATTTTATTATTTAGGTCAACAACTCCTTGCTTGTTGCTTCCAATCAAACTAACTTGACCAGGCAATTTAGGCAATACAAGTGATTTTCCATCTTCAGCAACAGTGATTTCTGTAACTTGACGAATATCTGTTGGTTTGCTAGCATCAGGAATGTTTGAGTAGGCGCGAATTTCTTGGATACCCACATTTTTCCATTGCATAGTACCGGCTTGATAATCTGTAATTTCAAGTTTGAGATATTTTGCTTGAATGGCTTCTTTTAAGTCAACTTTTTCATCTAGAACAGGAGTTCCTGAACGTTGATGGGCCAACTTCCATTCTCCGGGACCTGACCCATTAACTTCGTCTTGACCTGCATAATAGAGGTTCCAAGATTTGATGTTTGGATCATTTTGTTCACCACGAACACGACGGTCCCAATCGATTTCCACATGCTTAATTAAGGTTGTCTTTTCAAGCTTAAATTCGATTGTTGGTTTCACAACATCACGGTCAGTTGCCCATCGAGTATCTGGATTTCCATCAATCGCCTTCTCAGCTGTAAATGGAGTATTGGCTTCATGGTTTGAAGCTGTTGCAGTTGCCTTTTCTAAATGGTTGACATCTGGAGTTTCAACCAAATCTTTGGTCACTGGCTTCTCAGCTGGTTTGACTGCTGGAGCTACTTCTTCTTTTGGAGTTTCTGCCGGTTTTGGAGTTGCTTCTTCCTTAGGAGCAGGAGTTTCTGCTGGCTTTGGAGTTACTTCACCAGTATTTTCAGGCTTGGTTTCCGCTTCAGTCGGATTCGTTTCCGTAGTTTCAGTTGGATTTGCTGCTTCAGCTTTTTCGATGGCTGCTGCTATATCTGCAGGCAGCTTATCTAGGGGCTGAACCTGTGTTACTGTTCCTTCTGTCTCCGCAGGTCCTTCTGTTTCGGCTGCTTGAACCATACCAGCACCAAAAATGCTAGCACCAATCATGACAGAAGCAGCGCCAATTGCAAATTTACGTATACTGTAATGACACCGTCTCTCAAAAAAATGTTTTCCCATTTTCTTTATTTCCTTTCCCACGCTTAAATTGGGTAAGCGTTCTCATTTCCCTTTTAAAAAGGGAGGACCAAGAGGTCCTCTCTAGGTGTTTGTTGTTCTCCATTACAATCCGTTAGGAGTTTGAGTTTTCATAGTGTAAAACTCTATGATATTTTAATCTTCTTTTCTTTTTTCAAGAAATAGAGCAGACATTGCTACTGCAAGACCAGCTAGGAAGAGGTGTCCAGTTGCTCCTTCTCCTGTTTCAGGAAGTTTGGCCTGATCCGCTTCTTTTTGTGCTGCTTGCATAGCAGGTGTTGGTGTTAGAGCTGGTTTCTGATCAAGTTTTTCTGCAATTGGACTTGTCTGATTGTCTCCTGCACCTAATGTTTCTTTATACTCAGGAACATCATTCTTAGCTGCTTCAACCCAATTAACGCCACCTTTGAACTCTGGGAGCTCATTCTTATCCGCTTCAACCCAATTAACGCCACCTTTGAACTCTGGAATGTCATAAACAGCCGCTTCTACAGCATTAACGCCACCCTTGAATTCTGGAATTTCATAAACAGCCGCTTCTGCAGCATTAACGCCACCCTTGAATTCTGGAATTTCAACTACTGGTGGTTGCTGATCTCCCTTACTTGATAATACTTCAGGTTCAGGAGTTGGTTTTGGATCTGGGGTTGGCTCTGGATCTGGAGTTGGTTTCGGATCTGGAGTTGGCTCTGGATCTGGAGTTGGTTTCGGATCTGGAGTTGGCTCTGGATTTGGAGTTGGCTCTGGATCTGGAGTTGGTTTTGGATCTGGAGTTGGCTCTGGATCTGGAGTTGGTTTTGGATCTGGAGTTGGCTCTGGATTTGGAGTTGGCTCTGGATTTGGAGTTGGCTCTGGATTTGGAGTTGGCTCTGGATTTGGAGTTGAATCTTTCAATTGATCCAGATACTCTGCAAAGAATGTCACCATTCGATCTGTTAAGAGGTGGTTATCTGTTGCATATTTCATGCTAGCAATAACGCTTGCTACTTCTTCTTGATTGCTCTTATCAGTCAATTTTTGAGCTTTAGCCAAGGCTGCTTCATATGCACTTGTGTCAAGACCTGCTTCAGCAACTTGAGGACGAGCAAAGATCAATTCTGCAGCTGATTGATATTGATTACCACCATCTCCATAAGTTCTTGTTCCAGTTAGGACAATCTTCTTAGCTTTGATAGTCTTACCAAAGTCGATATCTTTTGGTTTGTTATTATCAGCCCAATTAGTTGCATTGAAGGTATGCTCCTTACCTGTTTCATCAGTAACAACAAGAGTCACATCTCTCAAGTTACCATTTGAACCTGAACCGCGTGGAACATAACGGAAGCCTGTAATTTCAGTTGGTTCTTTCAAGACCATAGTTGCTGGTTTACCAACATCGCCTCCGCCCCATGATGTGTGCCATAGACTAGACAAGTTGCCATCAAAGGCATTTTCAAGACCTTCACCAGCCTGAGCAGGAGCTGAAAGACTTGCAAAGTCATCTGCCACAAGAGCTGTTTTCTTCATTACTAAAGCATCTTTAAGAGCATTGACCTTATCGATTTCTGCTTTAGCTTCTTCCAGACTAATGTCGTCATCGGCTTGACTGAGGTTGAAGACTGCTTCTTTTAAAGCATCCATACTTTCTTTGGTGTAGTTAGTCATGGCTACAGTTGGAAGATAATTCTTGACAGCATTTTCTATCATCATCTTACCTGTCAAGACAATCTCTTCAATTTGAAGTTTATCCATGATGAAATCATTGTAACCACGGAAGTTAGCATTACCACCAGAATCGCCACGAGTATTACTTGCGTTACCTGTAGAGTAGATACCTACCCAAGTATCGCCAGTTTCAGCACCTGTCACAAGGAAGGTTGCACGTTTCGCTTTTTGAGAATCTGTCCATGAGTTTGGTAATTCATGCATTTCAAGATCACTTGCTTGGCTACCACGACGACCAGATTGGAATTCTCCCTTACCTACTACAAAGGCGTAAGTATTATCTGATCCAGCTTCGTAGTCAAATGTGATACGGTAGGTCTTACCTGCTTCAAAGCGGAAGTTTTGTGGGATTGTTTGGTAAACCAAGTTACGACGGCTAACGAGACCGTTTGTCTTGAGTGACCAATTTCCTTCGATAACGTCGTCAACTTTCTTGCCATTCCAATCACGTTGTGTGTATGGACCATGTTTTTCAGACAAGTGAGTACGGTTATCTTCAACACCTTCGATTCCGCCGATGACAAATGGGAAGATACCTTGTCCGACATTTTCAAAGTCTTGTTTGAAGACGCCTGTTGCAGTATCATGACCATCACCGTACATGTTTGAATCATTTTCGAAAGTACGGATTTCATCGAAGTAAGTTGCTTCATCTCCTGCTTCACGACTCAAGGTCAAGGTTACATTTGATACATCTGAACCTGTTGTGAAGAAGGCATACATGTTTTGGAAGTAACTTCTATCATTAACTGTTGCATTGTCAGTACGAGTGTTATGAGCGTATGCTTTAACATAGTTAAGAGCAAGTGACTTGTTCGTGTAGTTAGTCACTTCTTTCTCACCAGTGTTAACAGTAATGCTTGCTTTAGCATCACTACGGTTATCAACACCGACATAAACTGCATATTTAGTATTTGGTTTCAAGCCAGTCAATTTTTGAGTGAGACTAACTTTTTCTTTATTGCCTTGGATGCGGAGCATTTGGTTGGCACCTTGAGATTTGACAACTGTCGCTTTAGAAGCGTCACCTTCAATCTTCCAATGATCCAAAGATTCACTGTTAAATCCTTGGTCATAGATATGCATTCCTTCACTCCATGACATTTCAGGATTAGTTTGTTTAGAACGATAGAGAACATAAGGTTGGTTTGCTAGAAGGTCGAGTGTAATCTTACCATCTTTGACAGCTACTTCTTGTTCTTCAGTCTTACCTTGGTCTGTTAGTTTGTAAAGGTAAACTTTACCGTTTGCCCAGTCGCTAGGAAGTGTCCAAGTTGTTGCACCTTTTTCAGTATTGAAGTAGTACATTTTTTCCTTGTCACCAGTAAGCTTGTTACCATTGGCGTCCCAGTTCCAAGGAGTCAAGTAGGCTGAACCATCCTGAATAACACGATCATTAAGTGTAACAATTCGTTCACGGTATTGTGGGCTATTAACATCATTAGATTTACGAGTAACAACTACCTTGTTGTTTTCCTCATCGACCAATTCAACCTTCATCTCAGGTGTCCACTTGTAAGTGCCACCATTGTCAGTCATGGTTACTGGTTTACCATTTTCCCATTTGCTAACAGTGAAGTGTTGGAAGTACTTAGTCATAACATCGTGGGCAAACAAGTTGGTTACATAACCATTGTAGTCACTACGACCTTGCCAGCCTTCGAAGTCTTTCATGCTGTATCCGCCTAGAAGTGGGTAGTTTGCCGCACCTCCGTAGCTTCTGTAATCACCAACCCAAGCATCTTTTTGGTGGTTACGGATAAAGCGAGTAATAGCACTGTTGATACCTTTATTGGTATAGCCACCATAAGTCAAGTCAGCTGCCCAGTGATGGAAGGTAGAGTCATACTCACCACCATGGCCCCACTCAATCGCAAAACGCCAACCTTGTTGGTTGATTTCTTTTGCAAGAACGTGAGTTGCCCAAGCGCCGTTATCGCCTGATTGACCGTTACCCCAAACGTCGACATAGATGAAGTCTAGGCCTTCACCCAATTCTTTCTTCAATTCTTCCCAACGCGCTAAACGTCCATGAGCCAAGTCATAGGCTGCATCGATGTTGATGCCTTGGTCAAGCCAGTTCCAACCATAGCTATAGCTACCGTCAGCATTTTTACGTAGGATATTTTCATTGAAGTATTTTGATTCAGGATAGGTTTCTGAAGCGTTAACGTGGATACCCAGGTGGGCACCATATTTCTTAGCTTTTTCAATAAGAGCTTTAAAGTCTTCCGTACCACCGATACGTTTACCGATATCCGCGTAGTTTAAGTGACCTGAGTCATGTCCTTCACTACCGTAACCTTTAAGGAGGACACCCTGTCCAAGACCATCTGTGTGGAGGTTAATCTTCTTGATACCATCCAAGGTCATCAGGAATGGGTTTTGTGCCTGTGAACCAAAGTTCATGGCGATACGGTAGGCAGTGATATTTTTTACTTTTTCCCAACCTTGAGGGTTGTTCATGATGCTACGGTATGCAATCGCACCATCTTGCCAGTCTACTTTATTATCAGCATTGGCATCTTCTGTGATGACAACTTTAGCACTTGGAAGTTCCTTAGTATATGCTGGGAAGACAATACCATTGTGTGCTTTTTCCCATTGCCATTCAGAACTATGGATTTCAACGTAGTTAGCATTACCAATAGTGTTCTTGTAGGCTGTCAAACGTGTCCAGTCATAAGAACCACCACCGTAACTGTTTTGTGAGTTGCTCCATACACCAGCAGCAAGTTTATCTGTTGAAACAAATCCATACATGTAACCTTTGGCCAATTCTTTCATTGGATTGGTTACTTCGATATGGTCGTCACCACTTACGTGAGTATTGTTTGACATGGTTGCCCCATCAAACTTAGCTCCAGGTTGGTCACTTGAAACAGATACCAAGGCATTGCCTAAGAAGCTGATAGAAGAAAGTAATTTGCGTTCATCATCAATCTTCTGTCCTGGTGTTACTTGGTTATGGTTGACAATCTTAGTCACATCAAAGTGAAGTTGATTGCCCACTACTTGTAAACGAACAGTCATATCTGCATTAATGAGATTTTCCTCATCACGGAGTTTCATTTCATACTCAGCAGTTGTTGCATTTACTTTTTTATAGGTAACTTCAGGAGTTACGGCATGCTTATTGATAACAACTTGATTAATTGGTTGAAGTTGACCTGGAAGCTTATTGCCATTAAGGACATATTCTTTAATACGAGGGAAGGCTTGGTCAATGACTGCTTTCAAAACAGTAGACTCAATTGTATCGTATTTCACATTACGATCATCAACTTCATCGCCTTTTTCTTTTTCAGCAACTTCTTGGTCTGCTTTAACGCCTTCTTGGTCATCTGTTTTAATGTTTACAATTGTTCTTTCGCTACTATTGTATGTTCCAGCTTTAAGAACAATCTTCTTCTCATCTTTTAATTTGTCATTTACTGCAGAAGGTAAGGTAAGAGTATCGAATAACTTGACATCATTGTTTGTTGCGTTAAGTTGTCCGTCCGATTTGAGACTGATCGTCAAATGGTTAACAGAACCATTTACTGGTGCTGCGACACGTTCGCCTTGATACCAAAGTCCGCTTCCATTTGTCTTGTATTCCCAGAACCATCCGCCTTGGTCATACCCTACAAAAACGTTGTTATCCGTGTCTTTAAATTTCATGAAGACACCAAAGCGAGACTTGCCTGTTTCAGACTCTTCTTTGAAGGTCAAATCAACTGTAGCATTCCCATTAGCGTCAACTGTCAAACCTTCTTTTTCAAACAAGGCTGGATTTTTGCCGTTATCATTTTGAGCTGTTGAAGCTAGTTGATTGTATCGAACACCTTTTTCTTCACGAATTGCTACTGTTCCTTGTTGTTCCTTCTTATCAACAGTTTTCCATTCTGGTTTGACTTCTTTTGTTTCAGCCGGTTTGTTTTCCGCTGGTTTATTCTCAGCAGGTTTGTTTTCAGCTGGTTTATTGTCAGCTGGTTTTTCTTCCTGAGGTTTATCCTCTTTTGGTTTTTCTTCCTGAGGTTTATCCTCTTTTGGTTTTTCTTCCTGAGGTTTATCCTCTTTTGGTTTTTCTTCTTTATCTTCAACTTGTTTATCAAGAGCGTCTAGACCAGCTGGTTTAGTTGTTTCAATACCCTTAATATAGTTTTGAATCCACTCTAACTGTGCAGGTGAGAAAAGAATACCACCACTACGTTTACCAGATACACCGTTTTGATGAATCCCAATTAATTTTCCATTTTCATCAAAGATTCCACCGCCACTTGCACCAGGTTCACTTCCTTGGTAGCTAATTCCACGAACGCCTTCTCCATGGTCATTAATATCTTCGACAGTAGTATTGAGGATTGGATCGAGCACTCCTTTTGGATATCCAAATACATGAACCTTATCTCCTTTCTTGATAGTTGACGGTTTATCCGCAACTTCAACTGGAGCATTTGCAAGAGGACTGCGAAGTTTGACAATGGCTAAGTCATTTTTATAACCTTTCAGGAAGCCTTCACGATCCCAGTGTTTTACATCATTTTTACTAAATTTAACGTCTGGTGCACCTTCATAAGAAACTGTATAAACATCTTTATCACTATCAATGTTATCAGCTACTTTACGATTGTTCCCATCTGGAACATCCTTGATAAAGTTATGAGATACTGATAAGACAAGATTTTCTCCAATAACAATACCACTACCTGTACCAGCATCGCTCTTAATTTCAACAGTAGCACCGTAGTTCAATTCCCCATTTTTTGTTTTGGCAACTTCTTCTGGAACTAAACTTTTATCTTCTTTTTCCAGGTCTTCTTTTGAAGCAGTGTGACCGCTATCTTCGGCTTTATCAAGTTTTTCACGCAGATCTTTAGGAAGTTCATTTTCAGTTGCTGAAGTTGCTGCAGCTTCTTTTTCTTTCTCTAGTAATTCTTCCTCAGTTTTTGGTCCTTCAGTAACTTCAGGAGAACCTTGATCTTCTCCAGCTTTTGGCGTTTCAAAATCATGTCCGTTATCATCTTTTGCATTGGCCAGAGCTGCTGCTAAATCAGCTGGCATATTTGCAGTAGATCCAGTTTGGGCTGTATCTGCTAAAACAGTACTTGTTCCAAAGAATGTAGCACCAATGACAACAGAGGCAACACCTAATGAAAATTTCCGAATACTATATTTACAACGTTTTTCAAATAACCTTTTATTCATTTGTTTTTTATTCCTTTCTGCTTAAAAAGTAAGCGTTTGCATTTACCCTTAAAAAAATAACCCCCTTTATTCTTTTCGCTTATTTTTTAAACATTTAAATATTTCTTATACCAGTTTAATATATCAAAAACCAGTTTAAAAATCAATACTTTATTAGTTAAAATTAGTAAAAGTAAAATCTAAAGATTGGACCAACCTGAAAGTCTTTTTAGAACAAAAATACTTATAATCATAGGTATAAAGAAAGAAACCACCTTAGAAAAATTAGAGTAGATTCCCCAAATTTCCTAAAGGTGATTTCTTGAATTTTTATTCTATTTTCAAACAATTTATTGTTGTAAGACTTTACGAGGTTTTGTTCCTTCAGCTGGGCCGATAACACCAGCCATTTCTAATTCTTCCATCAATCGAGTTGCTCGGTTAAAACCAACCGAAAGACGGCGTTGAATCATGGATGCGCTGGCTTTTTGAGTTTCGATGACAAGAGCCTTGGCTTCTTCGAAAAGCGGATCTCCACCATCATCTCCAGAACTAAAGTCACCTTCTGTTTCAGACACTTCTCCTGGGTCAAAGCTTTCATCATAATCCGCATCAGCTTGCGCCTTAATGAAGTTTACGATGCGTTCCACATCATCATCTGAGATAAAGGAACCTTGCAAGCGAACAGGATGGTTTTCGTCAATTGGTTTAAAGAGCATATCCCCTCGACCAAGTAATTTCTCCGCACCATTCTCATCCAAAATCGTACGTGAATCTGTTCCTGAAGAAACAGCGAATGCTACACGTGACGGAACATTTGCCTTAATCAAACCAGAGATAACATCTACTGAAGGACGCTGGGTTGCAAGAATCATGTGAATACCAGCTGCACGCGCCTTTTGTCCGAGTCGGATAATGGCGTCTTCTACTTCCTTGCTGGCAACCATCATCAAATCTGCCAACTCGTCCACAATCACGACGATTAAAGGTAGCGGTACTTGCTTGTATTCAGACTGAGCATTGAATTCCTCAACTTTAGCATTGAAACCAGCAATATTCCGAACTCCGACTTTGGCAAAGAGTTCGTAGCGGTTTTCCATTTCATCTACGACTTTTTGAAGGGCCTTACTTGCCTTGCGAGGATTGGTTACAACTGGAATCAAGAGATGAGGGATATCATTGTAAACTGATAACTCGACCATCTTAGGATCTACCATCATAAACTTGACTTGGTCTGGGCGAGCCTTCATCAAAATACTTGCGATAATACCATTAACTGCAACAGATTTACCAGAACCTGTAGAACCGGCCACTAGCAAGTGAGGCATTTTTGCCAAATCAAAACTACGAGCCGTACCATTGACTGCTTTCCCAAGAGGAATTTCTAAAAGATTTTCAGGTTTAGTCTGAGACTGTTCCCATAGTTCTCGGAAGGAAACAGTTGCGATTTCTGAGTTTGGAACTTCAATCCCAACCAAGGATTTTCCAGGAATCGGTGCTTCAATACGGACATCCTTAGCAGCCAATGCCAGAGCTAAGTCGTCTGCTAGATTGGAAATACGATTGACACGAACACCAACTGCTGGTTTAACCTCATACTTAGTAACAGATGGGCCAATTTCAGCACGTTCAACCGTTACCTTGATACCGAAACTTGCAAAGGTTTCTTCCAAAATTTTGATATTCTCTCGAACAATTTTCTTTTCTTTAGACTGATCTTTTGGTTTATCAGGTGTAAAGAGTTGCAAGCTTGGGAGCTTATACTCCAAGGCCTTTTTAGCAGAAAAGTCTACTTCAACATCTTCGTCATCATCTTCTGGGAAATCTTCTTCCATCGGATAGTGATCTTCCTCAGGATATTCAAAATCGGCTTGAGGGAGAATAATCTCAGGCTCTACCCATTCTTCCTCTGGTAGTGGAGGAAATTCTTGTATTGGTTCGTCTGATAAAATTTCTCCTGTTTCCATATCTACAGGAGGCAGATCAAGCAATGCCTGCTCTTCTCTTTCTTTCTCAAGTCTTGCTTGCTCTTCAGCTTCTCTTCGTGCCTTTTCTTCTTCACGCTTGATAAAACGCTCTTGTTTTTTCTGTTCGTGGCGTTCCATCCAGATAGCAAATCGAGCTGACAGAAAATCAGCGATATCATAGATAGACCATGGACTTATTAAAAGAGCTCCGATTAAGATTAGAATCGCTCCGATAAAGTAGGTGCCAATGTTTGAAAACAAAAAGGCTATCGGAATGTAGAGTCCACTCCCAATCACACCTCCACCAGCAAAGTTGGTCACTTGAAAGCTGGTTAAATCTTTAAAAATTTGTCCAACCGTTCCTTGAAAAACGGCGTTTGCCATGCTAAATTTCCAGACAAGATAGGATTGAAAGATTAGTAGTAAGCCTGTAAAAATGAAAAAGAAACCTGCTAGCAATCCTTCTTGTTTATGAATCCATTTGAAAAAGAAGAGATAGATCAAGAGAAAGAAAATAGCTAGATAAGCTAAACTCCCCACAAGTAAGCGGATTAGGTTGTAAACGGTGATTCCTACAGCTCCCCATTTAAGGGTAGCAAAAATTAAACAGATAGCCAAAGCTAAGGAAATCAACATTCGTTGAATCGCTTGTTTTCTTTCCAATTCTGCTTTCGACGGTCTGCGTCTTGTTTTAGTTGTATTCTTGTTTGCCATTCTTCTATTATAACATATTTCATGAACTTTTCGAGGGGTTAAAAAAATGACTGCCCACTTTCGTGTTCAGTCATTTGAATGTGTTTGTGATTATTTTTCTGATGGTTTACGAAGGTAACCGTAAACAACACCACTAACAAGCGCTCCCACCAAGACAAATACAAGGTAAAGAAGAGCATTTGTTGTAAGGGCAATAACAAAGATTCCTCCATGAGGTGCCATAAGTTTGATACCGGCAAGACCAACAAGTCCTCCTGCTACAGCAGAACCAAGGATAAAGCTTGGGATAGCACGAGCTGGATCAGCTGCACCAAACGGAATCGCACCCTCAGTGATGAATGACAATCCCATAACGATATTTGTCAAACCAGAGTTACGTTCTTCTTTGGTGAATTTATTCTTGAAGAGGAGAGTTGCGACAAAGATGGCAAGCGGTGGAACCTTAACGTATTTCTTAACCAAAAGAACCAAGGCACCAGCGATAAATCCACCAACAAGAGCTCCAAGGAAACCTGAAGACACACCGGCAAGAGCTGAAGTTGCTTCACCACCCTGAGCATAAGGAATCTTACCAAACGCATAACCTTCTTTAGCGATAGCACCTGCTACAAAACCGGCTACCAAACCTGGTTTTTCAGCAATTGAGTAAGCAACATATCCAGCGAATACTGGAAGCATCAAACCAAAGGCTGAGCCACCAATTTTCATGAACATAGAAGCTAGCTCATGGTAAGAACCAAGATTTCCAAGGCTATCATTTGGCACACCCATAGCACCATCAATCAAGAAGGCAAGGGCAATCATGATACCACCACCGATAACGAATGGCAACATTTGGGATACACCACTCATCAAGTGTTTGTAGAAAGCACCACCCAGACTTTGTTTTTCGTTAGATGCTGTAGAAGCTTGTGCTCCGTTAGCAGCACGGTAGACTTCAGCATTTCCAGAAAGAGCCAAGTTGATCAACTCTTCTGTCTTACGGATACCGTCTGCGACTGGACGATTCACCAATGGCTTGCCATCGAAACGATCCATTTCAACCGCTTTATCTGCAGCGATGATGACAGCTTTAGCTTTACGAATATCTTCTGCTGTTAATTTGTTACCAACACCGCTAGCACCATTGGTTTCAACCTTGATCCCGACACCCATTTCTGCAGCCACTTTTTGAAGAGCTTCTTGGGCCATGTAAGTGTGGGCAATCCCTGTTGTACAAGCTGTAACTGCTACGATGAAATCACCAGATTCATTTGCAGGAGCTTGTACTGGTTCTTGAGCTTTTTCTGAAGCTTGGTCAAAGAGTTCAATAACTTGGTCAGCAGATGTTACTTGACGTAGTTTATCAGCAAAGCCGTCTTTCATCAAGTATTGAGACAATTCTGCCAAGGCTGCCAAGTGAGTGTCATTAGCACCTTCTGGAGCCGCAATCATAAAGAAGAGGTCTGTTGGTTGCCCGTCTAAACTTTCGTAGTCAACACCCTTGTTTGACTTAGCAAAGA
>ERZ773265.1103-NODE-1103-length-14872-cov-9.486941_pt1 | contig 14872 bp, 13 predicted proteins | sample MGYA00580512_ERZ773265 | MGnify/ENA primary metagenome ERZ773265 (study PRJEB29015, sample SAMEA2738169) | human oral metagenome | biome: human oral; feature: human-associated habitat; material: saliva | place: China | collected 2183 ... | reverse complement strand
GATCTTGACAAAGTTCCCTGAATATTTGGTGAGCGAATATTTGCAGCTCACAGGGCATATAGAGAGGGGTGCAACGCCGGCACACTGCCGATGCTGCACCCCTCCAGTCGTCAAGACTAGGTTCCTCGCTTAATCCCCTCTAATAGAGAGAAGGAGACCACGGGGAACCAATGCTCCGACCATCACTTGCTGCCCACCTCGTAGGACATATCTTCCAACTCGACTCCACGAGTTTCAGGAATGAACTTAACGACCAGCCAGATCAGGATCGCTCCCACGACTGCATAGGAGAGGTAAGTCCCAGACAGGCCAAATGCACCCTTGAGAACGGGGAAGAGGAAGGTCACCAACATGCCGCCAATCCAGTTCGCAGCGGTTGCCAAACCGAGACCTGCCGTACGGATTTGGTTCGGGAAAACTTCACCGAGGAATACCCATAGAACAACTCCCCAAGTTCCACAGAAAACGATGTAGACCATGTGCGCTGCAATCAGTGCGAAGTAAGCCCAAGCCATCGGCAGCTGGAGGTTACCTTCTGGAGTCAGGGTTCCCTGTGCAAATGCAATGGCAGCAGCAACCATGAACACAAACATTCCAATGGCGCCCCACAGCAGAAGGGGACGACGACCAACCTTATCGATAACACTCATGCCGAAAACGGTCATTCCGATACCGATCACGGAAGTGACAACCGGAATGAACACGGAGATATTTCCAGTAAAACCAACTGTCGACCACAGGTCCGTTGCATACAGAAGGATGTTGTTGATACCTGCCATCTGGATCAGGAAGCCAAACGCAACTGCGATCCAAACAATTGGCTTCAAGCCAAATTTCTTATCCAAAAGATCCGAAACGCGCGGTCGGTGCTCCGAAAGTGAAGCTCGAATTTCCTTGATGCGCTCGACAGGATGCGCATCGGCACCAACCTCAACAATAATTTTCTGAGCTTCTTCGGTCTTCCCGATCGAAACCAAGTAACGCGGAGACTCGGGCAGAGTGAGGGCCATAATGCCGTAAAGAACCGCAGGAAGAAGTTCAGACATAAACATCCAGCGCCACGTGTGGAGCCCAAACCATGCAACAGACTCGGCAGAACCCGTGATCTGAACCAAGATGTAGTTTGAAATGAACGCACCAAAAATACCGAAGGCAATGGCAAGCTGCTGGAGCGTTCCCAGACGTCCGCGCTTATCGGCAGGCGCCACTTCAGCGATGTACGCGGGGCCGATAACTGCAGAAATTCCAACACCAAAACCACCCAGAAGTCGCCACAGCACAAGAGCTGTCAACGAGAAGGAAAGACCCGACATCAGCGCTGAGATCGAGTACAGGATGGATGCGAAGACCATGACACGAACACGGCCAAAACGGTTTGACGCAGGACCCGCAAACCAAGCGCCGATCGCTGCTCCAAGGCTAACAATGGACACGACCAGACCTGTTTGCCAGGTCGTTAGGCCAAATCCCACTTCTGCACCGGTAAATGCTGCGACTGCTCCGTTAATGACTGCAACGTCAAAACCGAAGAGGAATCCGCCCAGTGCCGCGGCAATCGCAACGCCCCAAAGACGTCGTGTCTGATTGCTCGACATTTCAGTTCCTTTCTGAATTTTCACTCATAAAACGACTCATGAGTATTTGGATTTCTGCCCACGTCACTGAGTCCGGAAGCGAGAGCGACCCGTGGAAGGTACCCGCGAACATGTGCAATTCTGAGATGCAACCAGCGGAAACTAGGCCGGTCGCAAGTGATATTCCTTCATCACGCAACGGGTCAACCGGATTGACCACGATGAGCGCAGGAGGGAACCCCTTTTCTTTAAAGACTGGTCTTGGTACAGGGAAAGCCGCCATTTTAAGCGCAGACGGAATCTCCTCGACTTGACCATCGCCTTCTGCAACTAGGGGAAGACCATAGAAATGGCGCCAAGAGTCGGCCGCTGCTCGTCGCGTCCAGATAGGGCCATCAGCAAACAATGTGCTTGAGGGAGTTGCCAAATCAGGATCGATGCATGGCTCTAGCAGAATGATCCCTCTGATTGCAGATGCCAAAGCATTCTCAGCTTCTTCATGCCCAACATTTTGATTCTCGTCACCGACCCCAAAGATTCGAGAAACCATTGAGTACGCGAGGCCAGCCCCAGCAGAGTCCCCGAAAATGAAAATTCCTCGACGCTCTCCAAAGCGCTGAACCGCTTCCTTCAGGGAAGAGATACAGTCATCAACAGCCGCCGGGAAGGGGTATTCGGGAGCTAGACGGTATTCGGGAGAGATAACAATCATTCCAAATCGACTGGCCAACTCATCGTTCTTCGCGTCGTCAAAAGCCGCTCGGCCTGCGACGTAGCCGCCACCATGAATAGAAACCAGCAGCGGCGCATCATCAGAAACACCCTTCGGGATAAAAGCGCGCCCTAGGGAGGTGACTTCCAACGTGTTTTCAGGATCGTATGGCGCGGCTAACAGCGCATCTCCACCTGCCCTCATAGCACCCAGATCCCACGTTGTTTGTTCCGGGGTCGCCTCAATTACTGGTAAAAGCTCGGGACGAATGAAAAAAGGAACTTCACACATCTTTGATCAATTCTTCTTGAGGGCTTCGAGGAATGAATTAACTGCCCCATAGAACGGTTCGGGGACGGAACGACGGATGCAATGCCGAGCAGTCGGGATTACATGGGTTGTAATGCTTCGATTTTCCAATGCATCGATGGCCTCAGCTCCAGCCGGCCCAATAAGGACATCATCACCATCGCCTGTGACAAGAAGCGTAGGCACCTTCAATGCAGAAAGGATTTCTTCCCGAGCGCGTGCGCCCCCAACTACTCCTCGCTTGAGGAACTCGCGATCGGCTTGAGCCTTCCCCTGCGCCCATCCCGCGGCCTCCGAAGGACTCCACAGTGGATAGTCCTTAAGAAGAAGGTTTATTTCTCGCCCAAGATTCTGGGTCACTTCATCACACCTCGCAACGAGGCTAGGGCCAAGTTCCCGAAAATCTTCACGTTGTTTAGGAGTTAGAAGTGCGGGATCCTCCAGAACTAATGCGTCAATATGAACCAAGCCCCGCGAAACAAGCTCAGCAGCAGTAGCACCTCCCATTGAGTGTCCCATCAAAACAACGAAGGGTGCAGGATTCTTTGCTTCGGTGCTATTAATCAGCGCCGCCGTACTCTGTACGAGGGCTTCGAATGGATCCAATAGGTCCCCATCCGAAAAACATGGAGAACAGCCATGGCCCAAAGCGTCAACGCAAACAACTTCAAAAGTCTCTGACCAACGTTGACTAATGTCGCTCAGCGATGCAGCGTTATCAGTGACGCCATGAAGGGCATAGATCCGCCCTTGAATAGGAATACCGGATGTATTTACGGCAAGCTTTGCCGGTGTCATGATTCCTCCTCAGTGAGTATCACGTGCCATATGCTAGCACCGACCTCCCTAGGGCAGTCAAAATACAAAACTGCAGATCAAGAGGGGTAGTACGATACAACCGTGGATTCAAAATATCTGAGAATTTTCTCCACGCTCATTGACGAGATGGAGAGGATGTCTCCAGGAGAGCAGCTTCAAAGCGAGCGCGAGCTCTCGCAACGTTTTCAGGTTTCCCCCATGACAGTACGTCGCGCTCTTCATAAGCTGTCAACGGAGGGATACACCTCAGCCATACCAGGAAAAGGCACATTTGTACGCAAGTGTTTCTACGCAAAACGTGCTGACACATCATCATTTTCCGATTCAATGCTTGCTGCTGGGAAAGTTGCGTCGGCGCACCTGATAAGCGCGACATTAAGGCAGGCGACAAGGGGAGAAGAAGAAGCGCTAGGAATTGATGAAGACACTTTTATCTACGCGATTTCCCGAATCCGCTTCGGGAATGATGTTCCCCTATGCGTCGAAGACTCAATCATCCGTTCGGATTATTTTCCGAAGCTCTTAGGAGAAGACCTAACTGGTTCTCTCTACGAGATATTTACAAAGAAGTACAGCATTACTCCCATGAAAACCCGTTTTCGCATCAAAGCAGCACTAGCAAGTGAACCACTCTGTCAACAACTTAAAGTGGCTGCTCCAGCACCTGTCTTAATAGCAACAACGGCTACGGCTGACCAGAATGGAAGAGTTTTCGAGGTCTGTACGTCCACATACCGCGGGGATTCATACGAGATTACTATCTAAACAGTTAGTAACCATCACGGAGGATGCCATGGATGAGAGCAAGATCGAAGACGCAGAGTAAGAGCGACTGAATCGACTGAGGCCTTTCTCTATCATGCGAAAGACCTCAGTCTTCGTGGCGTCCATAGCGTGCGGGATCAACTGGCCGTTGATACTTCGGCAACCCGCCGACTACCAGCAGGTAGGACTCAATGACAAGTTCTCGAACTAGTTCGTCGTTAATTCCCGGGCCCGGCATGACGCTGATCCAGTGTTTCTTATTCATGTGGTAACCCGGAGTGATTGATTCAAAGCTTTCACAGAGCGCACGCACGTCCTGCGGATCTGCCTTGAGATTCACCATCCGCTTCCCGCGGACGGTTGAGATCATGAACCATTTACCGCATACTCGCGCGGCATCCCACTCCTCGTTAAAGGGATAAAGCTCGCTTGCGGGAAGCTCGAGCACAGCGTCGACGACAGCCTTCCAAAGCTGTTCATCATCTAGGTCAGCCTTCATGAGGACCCCCATCCGCTGCGTCTTTAGAGTAACAAAAAGCGGCTCCCAAGGGGCCGCTAGCGGACCAAAGGAGAGCCAAACGGATACAAAGCGACGCCAGGTTCGTTTGCGTGAAGGGTGGGGGCATACAAGGTTTTCGTTGAAATATAGCGAAAAGCCTTCGCCTCCATGATTGGGGAGGTGAGGGATGAAGCGGCTGGAGTACTGTCAAGGTTAGGCGGTGACCGCGTCCTTGAAGGTGAGGGTGAATGTGTTTTCCAGGTTGGTCAGTTCGGTGGGGCCGAATTTGCGGGCATCGTCGACCAACATGATGGCCCACTGGCAGAACAGGTGGTCGCCCCGGTCAATGTGCTCAATAATCCGGTGGATCGTACCGTTGCCGTTCTTGCGACGCTTGGCCTGCCCGATGTAAACCTCAGGCTTCTTGTCCGTGGGGTCGCCAAGCATCATGTAGATACCGGGCTTGCTCATGTGCTTGTGCATACGGAAGTCACGGATCTGCCGAGCGGGGACGACGTAGAGTCGGTAGGACACGTCCGTCGAGGCCACCCGGACTTCCCTGGCGCCGGCGAAGGAGCCGTCCAGCATAGTCACCTCAATGACTTCTTGCGATCCGCCCATCGCGGCCTACCTTTCCCATATTTCACGCGCCACACTTCATTCTCGCAGAAGCGGTGATGCCGGGTCGTGAGCACACTCGAGGCAGTGGGACGCCCCCGATATCTTGGTAGGAATCGGAATCCCGGATGAGGAGACAATGTGCCCAGTGAGGACGGCACCAAACCAAGATAACCTCGGATGTGATAAGTCTGAGGCGGGGGTGTTTGCCGAGTGTTTGGCCTGTGCTTGGTCAGTGTCTGACCAGTACACACTTTGGAGACAAAGTGTGTACCCAGTGTTGGGGAGTTGTCGTGACCATCAACAATATAAGTCGGCTGTAACCTTGGTGGCTCTTGGGCCACGACGACATCGCCCCAGCCGCAATCCTGTGTGGAGCTGCAGGCAGCATCACCAGCCGTAGCTACGGCTGGTGATGCGGCTCGGTGTGTCGTAGCGCGGGTGAGTGCTTATTTCGCTTTGTGGAACAGTCCTAGCGCAACCAGGAACGCCCCAAGCGCCAAGCTGCCGATTCCTGAGAATTGTGAGGTGTGGGCGAACAGTGGCCCGGCGATCGCTGCCCCAATGGTTGTTCCACCGTACATTGCAACATTTGACAGGGAAGACACCGTTCCTCGAGCATTCCCGGCATTGCCCTGCAAGGTGGCCATCATGACTGGAAATACGAACCCGCCGCACGCCATGATGATGGCCAGTAGTGCCACGCCCACGGGTAAATTGGTTGTAATGGCGATGCATGCGTAGCCGGCGCTCATTGCCAGGATTCCTATCACCAGAGAACGTGGATTTCCCCAACGGGAAACTAGTCGGTGTCCATAGAGCGAGCCGAGGGTATTGCCAGCCCCTACAATCAGCATCGCAACGCCAATTCCTGTGGTATCCAAGCTGAAGTCACGAGAAAACCATGAGCCAAAAAATGACAGTGCTGCAAAGTTGCCGGTCTGGAAGACAAAGTAAGCGCATAGGCTCACAACTAACCTGCGAGAGGAAAATACTGCCCGGTAGCCGGTGTCGGCCTGTGATCCTTTCGCTGTTGTGACGTGGGGGAACGCTAGTACAAGTATGCCCGTGACTACTGCGGATGCGAGGCCGATGGCGATGAATGAGGCTCTCCATGAAATGGCGGCCAGAAATGCGCCGAGAGGGATTCCGATCATCTGTGCGATGGATAGCCCGGCGGTGGCCTTGCCCATAGTGCGTACAACCTGGGCGGGGGCTACGAGTTGCGGGATTGCTGCCCATATTTGTGGTGTTGCTAGTGCGGCGGCGATGCCAGTGAGGAAACGTAGGACGACCATTGGCCAGAAACCCCAGGCGAATCCGCAGCAAGCGGTCAATACACTGAATGCAGCCATCCCAGCAAGGAGCATCTGTCGACGATCTATCAGGTCTGACATTGGTCCTGCTATGAGGGCGCAGAGTGCGTAGCCGAGTGCGTAGGCGCTGACCATCCACCCTGATGCTTCTACTCCGACTCCGAATTGTTGACGTAGTTCAGGTAGCAGTGGTGCTACCAGGAATGTGTCAGTTCCAACAACAAATAGGGTGGAGAAGCTGATCCAGCCGAGCGTTGTGTCGGAGATGTGCGTTCGTTGGGGTGTTTGAACGTGCACGGGGGCTTCCTTCTGTAGTATTTAAGGCTGATAGTTCGTTGGTATACGAACTGTCCTAGCCTACACCACGGTTCGTTATTTGACGAACTACGAAGTAAGCTTTATGGTTGTTGGTGGAAGGAGATCAGTTTATGGCCGAGGCGCTGGAGCAACCGAGCCGTGAGGAATTGGACCTCAACCGGGTCCTACGCGCCCTCAGTGATCCCACGCGTCGGGACATTCTTCATTCACTGCTCGATGGCACCAAGTCATGCAGCGAATTCGAGGTTTCTATAGCGAAATCCACGTTGTCCCAGCACCTTAAACTTCTACGAGAATCAGGACTGACCCATACCGAGATTCAAGGCAAAAACCGATTTGTTAGTCTCCGGGACGCTGACATTGAGGCGCGCTTCCCCGGACTACTTGCAGCGGTTGGGATTCTTCCATGACACTGGCCTTGGGTAAGACCTGGCTTTCGAGCACCCGTGCTGCGCCCGCGTTATCCGTTCGACCGGGACTTACTCTCTTCTTTACACTGCGCTAAGTCTGTGACGACCGATACCTTTTGACGATGGCCTGCACTTTTTGACGAGCGGTTCACCGCAGCCGCCGAATCCGGCCGCAGCACGGCCACAGGGCACTTCAATACCGTCCGTGGGCCTCGACCCGCCGCGCCCGGCAACCCCAAAACCTCGGAATAACAGGGAAAACACGAAGAACGCTCACCCGGATACCTTGTATCCAAATGAGCGTCCTATTAGAGCGGGCGACGGGAATCGAACCCGCGCTGTCAGCTTGGGAAGCTGAAGTTCTACCATTGAACTACGCCCGCGAGGTGCCCGATACCAATCGGTATGACCGGCACAACTCGTTCATCATAGCGGCTCCCCCGCCTGCAGTCCAAAGCATGACCTCTAGACTTAAAGGCGTGACTTCACCCAACCCGCGCCCCGTTGTTGCCGCTGCAATCTTTGACCGTCTCCCCCACCCAAGCGCGCTTTTGTGCGCTTCCCGCTCCTACCCTGAAGATTTGCGAGGCCTCTTCGAACTCCCCGGCGGAAAGGTTGAGGAAGGGGAAGACCCCCTGCGCGGCCTCGTTCGTGAAATCGACGAAGAACTGGGGTGCGCACTGAGGATTGCTGAACCGGTCCTCACCCCCGAGGGGAAGTGGTGGCCAATCCTGAACGGTCGGGTGATGGCTGTGTGGGGGTGCACCCTTGCTAACCCCACCCAAACCTTGACTCCGGGAGCCTCGCATCTCGAGTTACTGTGGACTCCTCTTGATCAAGTGATGGATTTACCGTGGATCCCTGCCGATTTCCCCATCGTCCAGGCGGCAATCAATCAGTTCTCGTCTGGGAAATCCATGTGAATCGGCGGATGATCAAGACAGATCCAGAATTTCTGTCAGAATAGCTTTATGCCGAAAATTATTGGAGATTCGCTGGCCGACCATCGAGAGCTCACGCGCAACCGTCTTTTTGATGCACTTGCAAGCCTTCTTGCTGAGCAGCCATTCGATTCAATCTCTATGTCGCAGATCGCTTCGCGGGCAAAGGTTGGACGCACCGCGGTCTACAACCACTTCCCCGACAAGGAAGTCCTGCTGCTGGAATTCATGCGCCGGGTCACGGTGCAGTTCTCCCAAAAACTCCAAGAAGCGCTTGATCAGGTTGATGATCCGCTTGCCCAACTGCGCATCTACATTCGTGCGCATTTGGAGATGACCACTCGTTATCACCTGAACTCGACCTTTAATCTGCGCACTCAAGTTTCTCGTGAAAACTCTGCGCACCTGCACGATCATGCGACGATTATTTCGACGCGGCTCTTGGAAATCCTTGCGCGTTGCATGGAAACAGGTGCAATTCCACGGCAAAACCCCCACGTATTGATTCCGCTTATTCATTCATGCCTTGCAGGGAATCGCCTTCCGGCCAACCCTCAGACCCGCGAAGCAACAATCCGCACTGTCCAAGCCTTCATCTTGCGAGGCATAGGCGCTGATGTTGAGGTTCCTTCCTCAGCTGAACGCACGGGATCTACCACCGCAGTTCAGGAAGTTTCGACTGCAGCAACGCCAGAAGGGGACGCTCGCGATAATTCGTATATGCGTTGTCCCGTCAGTGCCTGACATCGTGTGAATCAGCTAACTCCGATAGGATCGGGGAATAAGTGACCGGCACGAACCGTTGAGCTGGACATGAAGCGGGGCATGTGCCCCAACACGAATCAAAGGAGTGCCCTTCAATGAGTACCATCGAGCTCACCACTGAGAACTTCAGCGAGACCGTTAATTCCGACAAGATCGTCCTGGTTGACTTCTGGGCGACCTGGTGCGGTCCGTGCCGTCAGTTCGGCCCCATCTTCGAGTCCGTCTCGGAGAAGCACCCCGACATCGTTTTCGGCAAGGTCGAAACTGATGCGCAGCAGGAACTTGCTGCTTCCGCTCAGATTTCGTCGATCCCGACCCTGATGATCTTCCGCGAAGGTGTCCTGATCTTCCGTAACTCCGGTGCCCTTCCGGCAGCTGCTCTTGAGGACCTCATCTCTCAGGCAGAAGCCCTGAACATGGAAGAGGTTCACGCAGAAGCTCAGAAGCACCAGGAATCTCACAACGACTGATGCGTGAACGCGGTGTGCGATAGGTGCGCACACCACCAAAACTCAAAAGGGGTTGGAGACGGCTTTCCGTCTCCAACCCCTTTTTGCTGTCGAATGAAACGCAGCTTTAAGCGTTCAGCCAAGCAGTTCTTGAGCTACCAACTCTGCTAGTTGAATGGCGTTCAAAGCCGCTCCCTTGCGCAGGTTATCGCCGCTGACGACAAACACGATTCCACGGTTATCCGGAACCGCTTGATCCTGGCGAATACGGCCGACGAAAACATCGTCTTCACCCGCGGCCTCGAGGGGTGTCGGAACGTCGACAACGCGAACTCCGGGAGCACTGCTGAGCGCGGCCACGGCCTCGTCACGAGAAATCGAAGAGGGGAACTCAGCGTGAACGGTCATGGTGTGAGCGGTCAGGACCGGCACGCGCACACAAGTCCCGCTAACCAGAAGATTCGGGACGTGCAGGATACGACGCGATTCATTGCGAAGCTTCTGCTCTTCGTCGGTCTCAAAGCTGCCATCATCGACAATCGAACCTGCCAAAGGCACAACATCGAAAGCGATAGGCGCGACGTAGACCTCAGGGGTGCCGAAATCAACGGCACGACCGTCGGTCGTGAGCCCCTCAAGATTTTGATCAGCAGCTTCACGGACCTGGTCGATGAGCTCGCGAACACCCTTGAGGCCTGAGCCAGAAACCGCCTGATAGGAGGAGACCGTCAGGCGATCGATACCGCCTGCGGCGTCGGCGAGTGGCTTAATTGCGGGCATGACGGCCATGGTCGTGCAATTCGGGTTCGCGATGATTCCCTTGGGGCGGTTCGCAACGTCTTCACCGTTCACCTCGGAAACGACCAGCGGGACCTCGGGGTCCTTACGCCACGCAGAGGAGTTGTCGACGACGACCGCGCCGGCGGCCGCGAACTTGGGTGCGTATTCGCGCGAGGCCGTAGCTCCCGCAGAGAAGATCGCGATATCGATCCCCGAGAAGTCGGCAGTTGCGACATCCTCAACGATGACCTCTGCGCCCTTCCACGGCAGGGTCGAACCAGCCGAACGAGCGGACGCAAAGAAACGAATCGTTTCAACCGGGAAACCCCGCTCTTCCAAGATCGTGCGCATGACGCGACCAACCTGGCCGGTCGCACCGACAACAGCAACAGTCAAACCTGACATTTTCAAGCCTCTCTTATTAGCGACAGACTGACTCAGCGGCCAGTACCCGCGTACACGACGGCCTCGGAAACCTCAGCGTCCAAGCCGAAAGCGGAGTGAACAACGGCAACTGCACGATCCAGATCATCCAGCTTCGTCACAATCGACAGACGAATCTCGGAAGAGGAAATCAGATCAATATTGATTCCCGCTTCTGACAGGGCAGCGAAAAGTCGCGCGGCCACGCCGGGATTCGTACGCATACCCGTTCCCACCAGCGAAAGCTTGCCGATATTCGGGTTGTAGCGCACCTCCTTGAAGCCAATCTCATCCTTCGCGGACTCCAGCGCATCGAGCGCAACCTGGGCATCGGCCTCGGGAATAGTGAAGGTGATGTTCGCGCGGGTCGGATCTGCGACGGGAATGTTCTGAACAATCATGTCGATGTTCGCGCCCGCAGCGGCGATCGTCTGGAAAACCATCGCGGCGCGGCCGGGGTGGTTCGGAACACCGGCGACCGTGATCTTGTCCTGGCCGCGGTCGTGAGCAATTCCAGAGATGATGGGCTGTTCCATCTTTCCTTCTTTCGGGTCGAGGAATGCGGCGTCAGGGACCAATCCCTTGAGCGCCGGCGAGGCCGGGCGGTCTGAAATCCAGGTTCCTTCCTTCTCGGAGAAGGAGGAACGAACGTGTAGGGGAACCTTGTAGCGGCGGGCGAATTCGACAGCGCGCAGGTGAAGAATCTTTGCGCCATGCGCAGCAAGTTCCAGGGTTTCTTCCGTTGAGATCGAGCGCAGGCGGTGTGCCTTGGGGACGATTCGCGGATCAGCGGAGAACAGGCCGTCGACGTCGGTGTAGATCTCGCACACATCGGCGTGCAAGGCAGCCGCGAGCGCAACCGCGGTCGTATCGGAACCGCCTCGGCCCAAAGTCGTCACATCATCATCATCAGAAATTCCTTGGAAACCGGCGACAATTGCGACCTGGCCTTCAGAGATTGAACGGGCGACACGTTCGGGGACCATGCCGGTGATCTGGGCGCGACCATAAGCGGAAGTCGTGTGGATTCCGGCCTGCGCACCGGTGAAGGCCTGTGCAGGAACACCCAACTCGTTGATCGCCATGGACAGAAGGGACATCGAAATACGCTCACCAGCGGTGAGAAGGATGTCCATCTCACGCTCGGGGGCGTTGTCGGTAATCTGCGCGGCGGTGTCCAGGAGCTCGTCGGTTGTGTCGCCCATTGCTGAAACGACGACAACAAGCTTGTGTCCCGCGTTCCGAGTCTCAACGATGCGCTTTGCAACGCGTTTAATCGCTTCAACGTCGGACACGGATGAGCCTCCGTACTTTTGCACGATGAGCGCCACGGGTGGTCCTAACTGTCTGCGTTTGGGTTATCTGTTCTTATCGTCCCTGAAAACTCGCGCACATGACGAGTACTGACCAACACGTGAACGTTTGTGTCGATTTATGAGCGTAACTTTCGGCACACTTGGCATATTCCTAGGACCAACGAATATGGTTGAGTTACATCCACGGAAGGAGTCCTCGATGCCGCACACGATTTATGGGACCCCGGTAGTTCACGGTGTCTCCTATGCGCCAATTGTTTGGACATCTCACCCGGCCCTTCCTTCCGACGATTTCACTCCCCTGCCTCCCGAGGACCGCCCAGCCATTGCCGTCTCCCTTGAGGAGATCTGCAAGAAAGTCGGCGAGGAGCTCTTCGAACGCTCAGTGCATGCACTCGGAGATGTCTCGGACGTCCTCGTCATGACCGCGTCTTTAGCAACAGACCCGACGTGGATTCGCGAAGCTCAGTCGTGGATCTTCTCCGGTGTTCCGGCACCGCAATCAGTTGTTCGCGCGACCGATAAATTCGTCGAGGTTTTCCGTTCCTCTGGTGGACTCATGCTGGAGCGCATCGCCGACCTCTACGACGTCCGTGACCTAGTCCTTGCTCACCTTGCCGAGGCCGACTCTGGGGTCTTGGCATCAGGCGCGGGGACGTCCGTCAGTACTTCTCAGAAAGCGGCTCCTTTCGCTCCTTATATCGTGTGTGCACGTGACCTATCCCCTTCGGATGCCGCGAACCTTGATCCCAGATATTGCGTTGGAATTGCAACGGAATTGGGCGGTCCGACCTCGCACACATCGATTATTGCGCGCCAGTTGGGGATCCCCTGCATCGTCGCAGTGCGTAACTTAAGTGAATTGCGCCAGGGAGATCTTGTATTGATGGATGCCTTTGTGGGGTCTCTGGCTACCGAGGTTCCTGCCGAAGAGGCACAAGCTGCGGTTCAGCGAGATCAAAAGCGTGCACAGGCAGTAGCCGATTGGAACGCGCCCGCTCACACCAGCGATGAACATCCAGTGAAGCTCTTGGCCAATATTCACGACCTCGCAAGCGCGCAGGCCGCAGCTCAATCCCCCCACCTTGAATCAATCGGCCTTCTACGTTCCGAATTGGCCTTTTTGAACGCACACAGCGAACCGACAATCGAAGAGCAAGTGAACTTTTACTCGGGGGTTTTTGAACAATTCCGCGGGCATTCTGTGTGCGTGCGCACTCTGGATGCGGGTTCAGATAAACCACTGGCCTACGCGACAATCCCCGGGGAAGACAACCCTGCGCTTGGAGTTCGAGGAATCCGAACCTCTGGCCCTCACCCGCAGATCCTTCACAACCAATTGGAAGCGATCGCTCTGGCAGCCATCCAACACCGAGAAACCTCGGTATCAATCATGGCTCCCATGATTTCAACGATTGCCGAAGCCCAGTGGTTCGCTTCGACAGTCCGCCAACTTTCCGAACGCTTCGAGGTCGCACTGCGCGCGGGAATCATGATCGAAGTCCCCGCGGCGGCACTATTGATCGATTCGATGATGAAATACGTCGATTTCGTATCAATTGGGACGAATGATCTGACGCAGTACACGATGGCTGCAGATCGCATGTCACCCGACTTGGCCGAATACTCCGATCCCTGGCAGCCTGCACCTTTGCGCCTGATTGCGCGGGTTGCGCGCGCTGGCCTTGAGCACGGGGTAAGCGTGAGCGTGTGTGGCGAGGCCGCGGCAGACCCGCTGCTCGCCTGCGTTTTCGTTGGTATGGGTATCCCCGCGCTTTCGATGCCGCGCTTGGCAATTCCCTCGGTGGGCGCGCAGCTTGCTCAGGTCAGCCTGTCACAGTGTCGCTTAGCTGCCGCTTCCGTTGTCGAGGCCGCTGATCCCGGCGAGGCTCGCTACCGTGCACGCGGGGCGCTCCAGGTGGAGTTTTAAGGAGAAGCAAGGATCTGAAGTACTCACTTCTGGTTACGCAGCTACCTGACTGAATCTGATCTGGACGATTAAAAAGTCCGGTTCCACTCTTGAGGTATTCCGAGGCTCGGAGTTCGAACCAATGGATTCTGCAGAAATTCCTCAACAAGGAGCCTCGAAACTTTATCCGGCCATGTAGTTCCCGGAGACGTTACTCTCAGAAGATGCGACATGACGACAATCGCGCCAAAGATGCGTTCACTTTGTCGTGCTGGGAGCGCAGAGAATTTCGTTTGCGCCTTTAAGGCCGAAGTGGGCGCCGGGGTAAACGATTTATTCCACAGTCGACCGTGATGTGCGCATGTATTCCGTATGATTGCAAACTGTTCGAGCCACCGTGCTAGTGGTGATTGTTTCTTTGCTTTTTCCTGCTGATTCCGCGACAAGGAATTCAGATTAATTCGTATCCCCAGACTCTCTGCAATCGTTTGTTGGTCCCGAACACGCATCCCGTCAAACATTCGCGATAAATCACTGAAATCAAGGACCTCAGCCAATACCCAAAACGGAAACTGAGAATTATAGACATCACAATAATGTTGGATTGCTTCGCTACGCATACGCATACGCGAAATCCGTTTATCGGCAATTTCGAGCCACTGCTTATGTCGAAAGGTCGGACGAAAATTAGCAGAATTTTGATAGAAAACCGGATCGGTCATGCATAGACAGTCCCCGATTCTCGTCCGCATTGTCGTTTCAATACGCTCAATCGCATCGAAAAGAAGGGTACGTAGCTTCCGATCGGCCTCATACAATGCGACTACATCCGCGAAAGAGATTCCATTGTCGAATTCATCGAGATGTGTACCATCATCGTCAAGTTTCCGAGCTGGATACCAGTACGCTGAGAGCCGGTAATAGCTAACATTCGAGAGCCATTGCCGCG
>ERZ773265.1100-NODE-1100-length-14902-cov-10.493366_pt1 | contig 14902 bp, 9 predicted proteins | sample MGYA00580512_ERZ773265 | MGnify/ENA primary metagenome ERZ773265 (study PRJEB29015, sample SAMEA2738169) | human oral metagenome | biome: human oral; feature: human-associated habitat; material: saliva | place: China | collected 2183 ... | reverse complement strand
AATTCATTGTCTGATCGCCATCCTTGCGGGTACGGCGTCGGGTGCGGGTACGTTCACCAGAAGTTGAATGCTCCCCACGTCCTCCCGAGCGGGCAGAAGAACGCCCACCGCGGCCTCGGCCTCGGCCGCCACGCGAGGAACCACCCAAGTCCTCGATCTTCTCTGCGCTCAGCCCCTCGCGCGTGCGCTGTGCTCGCGGAAGACGTCCTGTGACGTCCTCGGGAATATCCAAGTCCGTGTACAGGTGCGGCGAGGTGTGGTAGGTCTCCAAAGGCTCGGGAACGCCCAAGCCCAGCGCCTTTGAAATCAACGACCAGCGTGGGACATCGTCCCAATCCACGAAGGTCACAGCTGTACCCGAATTACCGGCGCGACCGGTGCGGCCAATACGGTGGATGTAGACCTTTTCATCCTCGGGGCACTGGTAGTTGATGACGTGGGTGACATCGTCAACGTCGATACCGCGTGCAGCAACATCCGTTGCGACCAAAACATCGACCTTGCCATTGCGGAAGGCACGCAGAGCCTGCTCACGCGCACCCTGACCAAGGTCGCCGTGAAGGGCGGCAACGGCAAAACCGCGCTCGGTAAGCTCATCGGCAACGCGCGCAGCCGCACGCTTGGTGCGGCAGAAAATCACTGCGCGACCGCGGCCTCGTGCCTGCAGGATGCGGGCCACGACCTCGGTCTTATTCATGGCGTGAGTGCGGTAAATGACCTGTTGGACCGTGTTGACGGTCTGACCCTGATCATCGGGATCCTGGGCGCGGATGTGGGTCGGCTGGGTCATGAACTTGCGAGCCAGCGTGATCACCGGGCCGGGCATGGTTGCCGAGAAAAGCATCATGTGACGGTCCGCGGGAATGCGCGAAAGCAAGGTCTCAACGTCGGGGAGGAAACCAAGGTCAAGCATCTCGTCGGCCTCGTCAAGGACAACGTTCTCTACACCGTTCAGGTGCAGCACGCCTTGACGCAGCAGGTCAATCAAGCGTCCGGGGGTGCCGACGACAATATCCGCTCCTCGCTTGAGTGCCTCAATCTGCGGTTCAAAAGCAACGCCGCCGTAGATGTCGACGATGCGCGTTGAGAGCTTAGAAGCCGCTGCACGCAGATCATCGGCCACCTGCTTGGTGAGCTCGCGGGTCGGCAAAATGATGAGGGCCTGAGGCATGTTCGGGTTGAGAAGATCTTCGTAACCTTCTTCATCCGGAGCAATGACATCTTCCAATACGGGGATGCCGAATCCCAGCGTCTTGCCGGTACCGGTCTTGGCCTGGCCAATAATGTCGTGGCGATCCAGTGCAACGGGAAGAGTCAGTGCCTGGATAGGGAAGGGGTGGGTGATGCCTCGTTCTTCAAGCGCATCAACAATGGGGTCACTGACCCCAAAATCAGCGAAAGACTTCGCTTCGTATGTTTCATTTCCCGAGTTCGTAATATCGGGGGTGGTTTCATCTTCTTGGGTCGAGGGGGCTGTGATTGAGCCCAAACGTACGACGCCAGCAGAGTAGTCAGACGGTGAAGTCACGATCAACCTGTTCTGGGAAAAACCCGTTGGAAATTGCAGCCGATCGCGGTTCTTCTTCAAGGGGCGTAAGTGCCCGGGCAAAATATCTCACGTGCGATCGGTCAGCACTGTCATTTGTATTCTACGAGGTTGACGCGGATCGCTCGAGGAGGAACCCGTCACGTTTATCTGATGTAGTGTTAGTGCATGGAACGCACCTATGAACCTGTGCCGGATCGCGACGCTGACGTTGTCGGTCTGATCGCGTATTCGATTTTGGCTGCAATGACACGCTTGGCTAAGGACAGTGACCAGGCGCCGACTTTCGAGGCGAAGGTCGAGCATGCGCGCATGGCCACTCGAGTTTTCGATACCTACACCCAGGTTGAAACGTGGTGTCAGCATCGCGGCGTTGACTTAGCTGAGAAAGCTCAGGCTTTTGATGGGCTATATGACGATCTCGATGCCCGTACTCGACCGACGACCTGGTACGAGCGCACGGTTAAAACCTATGTGACCTTGGGAATCTTGGGTGGCCTGCTGCGTGAAATCGCGTCGCGTAAAAACCTGTTTCCGGAAGCAAAGTGGGATCTTGAGCAGGGGGAGTGGGAGCGCCAGAATTTGGCTCCGATTTTCGAGGCCGATGAGCAGCTTGCTGCGCGCCTGTCGTTGTGGGCACGAAGGGTTGCCGGAGAGGTTTTGGGATTGGTGCGTTCAACTCTGTTTATGCACCCTGAGCTATCGGATTCTCCCGAAGATGCAGATGCTATTGCTCAGACTTTGAGTGTTGAGCATGCAGAGCGCATGAAAGGAATCCACCTGCGAGGTTAGACGCAGGTGGATCAGTGCCAGCTGATTTCGGCTTGCTTTTAGTGAATTGCAAAGCCGACGCGGTGCGTCTGCGGGGCGGTCACGCGCACGTAGGAAATTGCCTGGGCGGGAATGAGCGTCTTCTCTCCCTTGGTGTCCGTAAGGATCAGGGGAGTCTGCTCGCGTAGGGAATTGGTGACTTGGGCGAAGAGCTCGTCTTCGCTGAGGTCCAGCTCAAGGTCGAGTTCGCGCGGGCTGGCGTTGATACCGATCGTGATGTTCACTGCGACTCCCAGATGTTGTGGATCGAATGGTCTTCTATGTCCCCATAGTACGTGCAGATGGGGGAGCGGGCCTGCTATTTCTGCAAGGGCGTAATTGTGGGGCAGTCGAAGCGTCGTCGCGGTTTAGTGTCTAAGTGGTTAGCATGTAGGGTTGTGTTGAAAATAGTGCGAGAAGCGGAAGCTATCGGGTTGTGTTGACGAGTTGTTTTGTGTTCTGGCGGTAAAGCTTAAAGTTGAATCTACTCGAAAGGTGAACGATGTCTTTTCCTCCTTATCCTCAGGAAATGCCCGTTGAGGGGGTTTATTCGACTGTTCCTCCTCAAGGACAATTTGGAGTAGCAACTGTAGTTAAACCCTTATCTCCCCTTGCTATCACCGCACTCGTGTTGGGAATTATTTCTCTTCTCCTGTCCTGGATTCCGATTCTTCACAAGCTAATTTTCATTCTGGCCCTTATTGCTACAGTCGTGGCGATTCTCGCTATCGTTCAGACACGCCCGGATATGACTCACCGTGGCTCCGGTATCGCAATCACCTCACTGGTGATTTCGGTTCTTGCCATTGTTGTTGTTTTTGGAAGCCAAGCTATGTATTCGAAGGCTAATGGTAAAGCCTTCGGGCCACCTTCTGTATCGTCTCGAGCTTCCAAAGGTGCGGCTACCTCGGATGTTGTTCAGCTGGAGAACGGTAAAGTCACGATTGAGGTGAAGAAGGTCGAGGAGTCGGTAGATGACCAGGAAGGTGAGCCAACGGTCGCTGTGACATTAAAGATCACAAATAATGACACAAGTAGTTTGAATCCTTTTGCATACTATGTTGAGGTATCCCAAAACAAGGCTGCGCTCGATAGTGCAGTTTATTCCGATAATCTAATGCCTGAAGGATACGAGCCTTTCACGGACTTGGAAGAGCTCCCAGCTGGTAAAAGCATGACCCTTGTGAAAGGGTATGTTCTTCGCGATGCAGCTGCTCCAGTTACGCTGATGATTGACAGCACTGTCCCTTCAACGAAGGCATTCAAAAAGGAATATTCACTTCAGTAAAGGGTTAATTTCCCACCTTGAGTAGGACTGCCAGGCTGTGCCCCCGAAGCCTTCGCTTCGGGGGCACATTTTTCTCAATTTCGATGTGAAGCCAAAAGTTGGCTCCAAATGCACATGGCCTCTGTCAGAATCACTATATGAACAACACACCGGTGCGTATCACGGTTGGCTCTGAATTCTCAGGCCTACCGGAACTCAGCGACCATCAGCGCCTGCTACTTAAGCAGATTACCGAAGGTGATGCTGTACTTCGTGGTGCACCCGGAAGTGGGAAGACGACTCTTCTTCTTGCTGCTGTTGCTGAACTTGTACGCAAGGATCACTCTTTTTTAGTTCTTACTCCGGATCGTTTGCGCGCCGATCAGTTGATGCCTGCGGTACAAGCGCTTGCCCCCAATGCGGTGCGCCCGGTGCGAACCCCCATTGGGTGGGCCTATTCAATCGTGTCGCAGTGGCGAAATACGCGTGATCAACCGCTGGGTGATGTTGAGCTCCTGACGGGCGCAAACATGGATCGCATGGTCTCTCAACTGCTAGAAGAAACTGCGATTCAATGGCCTGAAGAATTTTCCGATACCATTCGTTCACTCCCGGCATTTCGGATGGAGCTGCGTGATCTCATTGATACTGCTGCAGAGTCTGGGGCGACTGCTGAGCATCTAGAAGAGCTCGGCCGCATTCGCGCAATGAAGCAGTGGGTGAGCCTTGTGCCCCTGCTTAAGAAGTGGAACGAACTTCCGCAGCTGGGGGTGGAGTTCCGAGGAACCATGCTGGCGCATGGGGCGGCGCTGGGAAGGCAGGCTGCCCACCTCCTTTCCCATTGGGATGATCGTGCCCGGTCCGCTGGGGTACGAATTTTTACCCCACTTCCGCGTTACCTTTTGATCGATGACCTACAGGACTGCACTCCCTCGTTGCTAGCGCTGCTTCATATCGCGCACCAACTGGGAAGTCGTATCATTGCGTTCTCGAATCCGGATCTCTCAGTAACCTCATACAAGCGCGGTTATGCCCATATGGACCTTGATCTGGCCAGAATCCTCGACGTTCAAATTGAAGACTGTGGAGGTAGCTACGTCGGTACTCCTCAGCTTCATTCCTTGAATCTCTCGCTTGCCTCACGCATTACGCAAAGCGGACCCTCCGGAAGACGAAATGCCTCATTTTCTGGTGACTCTGAAAGGCGCCTCGGTGAGCAGGGGGTACATATCCACAACTGTGCAAGCCTTGCTCAGATGGGGGCGGCTCTGGGATATCAGCTGCGCTCTCATTATCTGCGTGACAACATTCCTTGGTCTGATCAGGTAGTGATTGTTCGTTCGCAATCTCTTATTCAGCAGGCCAGAAGGGCCCTGAAACGTAGCAAAATTCCCCTTGCTGGAGGTCAGCAAGCTTTCAATTTTGCGTCCAATTCAATGACCAGCGCATTGCTAAAAACCTTAATTCCGAATGAAGACAATGGCGTGGGAGTTATCGATCGCTGGCTACGCTCAGATCTGATCTCGATCGATGCTCTGCATGTGAGTTCGCTTCTTCATAACTTTGTTTGGGCACATAGTGATCAGAAGTTTGCGCAGGGGCGCGTTCAACACCTCAGTACAGATACGATCTCTCGCATTCTTCAGGACACCTCTCTTCTTTCACAGAATGTGGAAACGGAACTGCGCAAGCTTCTTAAGGCCTCGACTCTATGGAAAGAAGTAGAAGCCCTCAGTCCCCAAAAAGCGCTCTGGGAAGCATGGGCGACTGCAGATGTAGCCGAGGAACTGAGCAAACGGGCATTAGCGCACGACTCGGATTCAGATTATTTTGATGACGTCCTAGATTCGGTGATTGCACTGTTTAGGGTTGCGGATATCTGGCAACAAAGAAATCCGCAGAGAGACGCCGCAGAGTTTGCGCGCGAGCTCCTCGAATCCGATGTAGCAACTGACACCATTGCTGTAACCGCATATCGCCACGAAGGGATCCAGGTTCTCACCCCAGAACAGGCAGTGGGGCGGCATTGGGATGTCGTTGCAATTTATGGGCTTCAAGATGGCAGTTGGCCTGATCTGCGGCTTCGACAGCGTCTGCTGCGCGCTGATCTTCTTGGGGAGATCACACGTAGTACAGACCCTGCACAAGAGGTTATTGATGATCCTCGAATCCAACGCAGGGCAGTTTTAGACGATGAACTTCGGCGACTTCTTGCTGCCGTTTCGCGAACGAATCTGGCATTGCACATTGGAGTTGTTTCCAATGAAGATCAGGCACCATCGCAATTTGTTGAACTCGTTGCACAGGGCGCGGGGATCGAGATCCCCGAAGATGGCTTTGCAATTGAAGACGTCCCGCCCGCATTAGACCTTTCTGGTCATATCTCCAGACTGAGGTATCTTGCCGCGCAAGAGAATGACTCCCAAACATCTCAGCTTGCTACCCGTCTGCTTGCAATTCTTGCCAAACGCGGAGTCCCCAGCGCAATCCCCAGCAATTGGATTGGAGCCGGAGGGATCAGTTCGGATAGTCCGGTCTACGACCAGCAGCGTGTCGCTGTGAGTCCTTCAAGTTTTGATAGCGCACGTCAATGTATTCTTCGCTGGTTCTTTACCTCCAATAGCGGTACTTCAATGCCGACGCAGAGCGCAGCAGATGGAACGTTAATCCACAGCCTGGCCGAGCGCTTTCCATGTGGGCCTCGCAGCGCTGTTATGGATGCGCTCGAGGAAGAAATTTGTGCAATGGGTGTGGATGAAGGCCAAGCTGCAAGCAAGATCCACATGGACCATCTTCGAGAGATGGCATCTGCGCTTGGTGAGTATCTTGAGCAATCTGCTCAAATGGGAAGCTGTTCAGATCCGAACGAAAATGTTCAAGTTGAAGTGCCATTCGATGTTCCGATCTCTTCAGTTCATATCCGCGGAAGAATTGACCGAATGGAAGTGGAAGGCCAAGGCGTTCGGATTATCGACTTCAAGACTGGGAAGAAGGGAAATAAAACCGGCGCGAAAAAGGACCCGGACCACCCGCAGCTCGCTCTCTATCAACTTGCAGTCGAAGAACTGGGTTATGAAGTTCTGGGAGCAGAGCTCAAATATCTTGGCTACGGTGATGTCCGGACAATCGCGCAAGATCCCTTAGATCCGGAAACAAGGGCGGATTGGATCAGACAGCTTGATGAGATTGGGCAGAAAATGAAAGGCCCATCTTTTATCGCGACGCCCTCTGATGAAGCATGCCAATACTGCGAGTTCGCCCGTTCTTGCCCAGCGCGTGAGCAAGGAAAGAGGAGTGTGGAATGACCATCGATAGTACACAGCTCAGTGTTGATGAAATTCTGCGTTTGGCTACCCCCCGAAGTCGCCAGTATTTTCCCCCCACGGATGAGCAGCATGCCGTTATCGAAGCCCCTCTTGAACCTCTGCTCGTCGTTGCGGGAGCAGGTGCAGGGAAGACAACCACCATGTCGCAGCGTGTGCTCTACATGGTTGCCCATCATGGAATCGACCCGGAGCGCATTCTCGGCTTGACCTTTACACGCAAAGCAGCGGGGGAGCTGGGGCTCAAAATGCGACAAGACCTTGGGGTCTTGGCATCAAATCTTGGCCGTAGTTTCCAAGGCGATCCAACGGCATTGACCTATAACTCTTTCGCCGCTCGAATCCTTGGCGAGTACGGCGCAACAATTGGGGTAGATCCCGATTCGCGCTTGATCGGACAGGCACAGCAGGTTCAAATTCTCACCGAGATCGTCCAAAACTGGAGGGGAGAGTACCCCGAAGAAGATGGACGGTACAAACCAACCTCATCAATTGTTGCTGCAGTACTTGCATTAAGTGGTCATATCGCGGAACAAAATATGACTCTTGATCAGGGAGCAAAAGCCCTCCGCGCATTTAGCGAAGAACTGGAAGAAATAGCTCAATCTGCAGGAAAAGATCCGACCGGCTCTCTCAAATCCATGATCGCCGTCAACGCCAATAGGATTTTGCTCCTAGATATGGCACGGGTGTTTGAAGACTACAAGCGCAGTCATGGTCTGATTGATTTTTCGGATCAGCTTCTTCTTGCAACACGAATCGTCACGGAAAATGCTGCAGTCGTCCGCCAGGTGCGTTCGGACTATCAAGCTGTCCTACTCGACGAATTCCAAGATACATCAGTCATCCAGATGACCTTCCTATCCACCCTTTTTGCAGATCATCCAACCACCGCAGTTGGTGATCCCAGTCAAGCAATTTACGGTTGGAGAGGTGCTTCGGCATCCGCACTCAGTAACTTCTTGACCGCATTTTCAACCCAGCGTGAGGCAAAGCAGCTCGCCCTTTCGACCGCGTGGAGAAACGACCACGCGATCCTCCAAGCAGCAAACGCGGTTGCTCTTCCGCTTCGAGGCCTTCCCAGAATTGGGCAAGAAAACGGCTCGGGAAGCACTTCCATTAAGGTTCCCCAGGTCAAACCTCCAGTTCTTGGGCCAAGGCCTCAAGCGGGAGAAGGGAAAGTCAGCGCAAGCTATCCGCTGACCTACCAGGAAGAACTTGAACGTGTTGTCGAATTCATTCGACAGCATCGTGTCCAAGAGGAAAAAGGGAAGTGGAACACCTGCGCTGTGTTGTGTCGTCGTCGTGCAGATTTTCCTGCGATTGAACGTGCACTCAAAGACGCTGATATCCCGGTTCAAGTTGTCGGTTTAGGAGGCCTCTTAGACCAGCCCTCGGTTAGTGACGTTCGAGCCGCCCTTGAGCTCGCTTCAGATCCGACGAATGCCCCAGCCCTCATGCGCCTTGTCACCGCGATGGATATTGGCGCGGCGGACCTTCTGGTTCTTAACCAATATGCCAAATACCGGGCTCGACAGGGAACACAGGCTGAGCAGGAACATCCGGATGTTTTCCTTATGGATGCCATCGATCAACTTCCGCCTGTGGGATGGCATGCGCCTTCAGGAGGCCCGTCATTTACCGCTGTCGCACATGAACGGCTTTCGCTTCTTGCACGCCGACTTGAAATTATTCGTCAAGGAACCGGCAGGCCACTCGATGAACAAATCGAGCGTGCAATGTCCATCCTTGGCCTCAGAGAAGCGATCATGTCCGACCCCCTGGGCGACGGGGGAATGGAAATGCTCGATGCATTCGTGGATATCGCGGCCGACTACGAAGCACAGGTCGCAGGGGCTGATCTATCTGGATTCCTTACATGGCTGGCGGTCGCAGAGGAAGAAGAAAAAGGACTCCCAATCCCTACCAGCGCCACTCGAGCCGATGCCGTCCAATTGCTGACGATTCACTCTGCAAAGGGATTGGAATGGGATTCGGTCGTGGTCTTTGGCCTACAAGATTCGCGCTTCCCGAACCACAGTGCCTCTCCAAGAGACTGGAAGCAGGATCCTCCGGGAGCAAAAGAATGGTTTAATTCGCTTTCAGAGTTGCCCTATCCCGTGCGCAGAGATTACTCAGATCTTCCCCAGATCGTCCCCGAAGAGTACGGGGAGATTGGAATAGCAGAGTATTTCGATCTGCTCGCGTCTGAAGCAACAAGTTCGCGGACCACTGCGATGAGCATTTTCAACAACCACATGCAGGGAAAGTCCGGCAAGGAAACAAATAAAGACAGCATCCACTATCGCCAAGGAATTCACCACGAATGCGAAGAACGGCGTTTGGCTTATGTCGCATGGACTCGAGCGCGACACGATCTGCTCCTGTGCGGTTCTTGGCTTGACTCAGGAAGCTTGAAACCACGCGATCCATCGCGGTATCTCATGGAAACAGTGAACGCACTCGATCTAGATGCTCAACAGATCGCCGTGCGACCTGACGAAGACTGGGAATCTGAACAGCTTATCGAGGTCGATACCCGACTGCGACAGTATCCAATCCTTCCAGGACGTTCACGCCAGCTGGTCATTGAAAGTGCTGCACGCGTTCACGCTCTCATAGATCAGAGCGAAAGCGACCCAGATGTCCTGGATGCCAGCGACAATCCCTTGGTTCACGACACCCAGCTACTGCTTGACGAACGAGAAAAGGCTCTTCATTCGGCGCTTGATATTCGCATTGATCGTGTTCGTGCCACTGGGATCTCAGACTTAATCGGGAAGGCAGATACGTGGATTAACAATATCCGCAGGCCTTTGCCCGTTGAACCGCAATCAAGTTCCGTGCTTGGCACAATCTTCCACAAATGGGTTGAAAAAGAACTTCACCTCAGTACCGGTGAACTGTGGGACGAACCCGTGGAAGGCAGCGAAGCATTAGAAGCTTCTGATCAACAACTGCTTGCTCAGATGCAAGAAAACTTCCATTCGCTAGACCTCGAACAGCTCGAACCCATTGCTATCGAAGAACCCTTCGCGCTTAACCTCGCGGGAATATCTATTCAAGGAAGAATCGATGCGGTATTTAAAGATGCCAAAGGCACATACACCGTCATTGACTGGAAAACATCGCACCTTCCCGGGAAGAACACGCCGCTTTCAACATGGGAGTATTACGCGCGTCAGCTTCAGCTCTACCGTATCGCCTGGGCGCAGCGCGAAGGTCTCTCTCCCAATGAAGTGCAGGCTCAAGTGTGCTTCCTCAGGGGCCCCATTAGCTACAGCATCGATGACATCGTGACTCAAACCGGTGCACCCGTCGATCAGCTTGAATCCCAGCTAACTCAGGCGCTCACCGAACTCCAGAAGAATAATCCCAGCTCGCACTAACGGACAGTAAGGGGAGGAACGACCGCGCGCTGAAGGCATCCGCCTAGCGTCGCAGAGCACCGTTCAGAAAAATAGAAATCTGAGAAATAATGCTGAGCCTGATCTACTCGTGAGTAGGAAGGATCGCACTCATATCGATGTGCTCAGTTGGCGCTTCGGCCGCCTGCTCAGAAGCACCCTCAGAATCAGCTTTTGATGTATGGGCACTCAGTCTGATTGGACCGGAGTGAGGACGAGCATGGCTTTCGCTTGTGCCGGTGGAAGCATCGCTTCGAGCTGCTTCGGTAGCGAGTGAGCTCTCGGGACTCGACTCAGATGTGCGAAGAGTAGCGTCCTCGCTCTGTGAAGAAGACTTCACTTCAGCAGCCGAGGAATCACTTGCAGCCTTCGCAGGCTCTTCCGTGCGCTTGGGAGTGCTCTCTCCAACACTTGCCGAAAGCTCTGCCAGCATGGCTCGGGCCTCGTCGACAATATCGGAATCCCCACTGTGCAGTCCGTGAACCAACCAACGCACCACGGCCAACTCGGAAAGAAGCTCAGCGCGCGCCAGAAGGTGCAGGTCCTTCTCAGAACGAGTCTGCTGGTAGGCCTCGTGGAAGCGCTCTAAAAACTCATCCGAGGCACGCGCAAAAACCCAGGCGATATCGACCGCGGGGTCACCAACGTGCGCAGATGAGAACCCTGTCAGCGCGCAGACCCGACCGTGGTCAACGTGAATTGAAGTCTCGGAAAGATCACCGTGAATGGGGGAGGGGAGGAAACGCCACAAAGACAAATTCTCCAGCGACTCTTCCCAGCGATCCCACAAGTTCGCGGGGATAACGACTTCCTGCGCGGCCTCGTCCAAAACGGCTTGGTGGCGGTCACGGCACTCGATCGCCGAATAAGCCGGAAGATTGACGCCGGTGTAGATCAGCTCGGGAAGATTGTGCAGTGATGCCAATGCATTTCCCAAAGATGCGGGCAGCAAGTGTGGGTCATCGAAATCCGAGGTTTCCATGACGTGCCCGCCCAGATCGCGGTGGACCATGACTCGATCACCCTCTGGGGTGCGGGTGAAACCAGCAGGACGCGGAACCTCGAAGGGAATCTTCGAGAAATCGTAAGCCTTCCCCAAACGCTCTAGAACCGCGTTCTGGGCTTCCATATCCAGCCCGCCGACAGTGTCGTGTGGACAGACAACCATCCAGCGGTCGCCAGAAGTATCAATGAGTCCGGTGACTGAAAGGACCTCATCGCTGAACTGCGGGGGACGCAGTCCGGCTACTTCGAGCCGCGGAACCGCAACTGTTGCAAGGGCAGCAAGTTCATAGGGAGTCTTAGATCGAGTCACGTTTAGACCTTAATGTGCTGGGCGAAAGCAGCGGGGCAGGCGCATCGAGAGAAGGCAAAAATGCCGCCAAAAACACCAAATATGTGGGCCTTCGTGGCGGGTATTGCGCGCCTGCGATCAGGGCATGCGCAATACGGAGTCCATATGTTGGAAAAGAAAAGGTAAATAAACCGGAGTAGTGCCATGATCAAGACATGAGTGAAAAGTTCGATACATCCCAGCTTCCCCGCGAGCTCGCATCGGTCTTCGATGAATTGGTAGCGCGCGACCCCCACCAAGGTGAATTCCATCAGGCAGTCTTCGAGGTTCTCTCGACACTGACTCCTCTGGTTGCACGCAAGCCCGAATACCAGGATCTGGCGATTTTCGAGCGAATTGTCGAGCCTGAACGTCAACTCATGTTCCGCGTTCCGTGGAGTGATGATCAGGGTCGCATTCACGTCAATCGTGGCTTCCGCGTTCAATTCAATTCCGTGCTTGGCCCCTACAAGGGTGGCCTGCGTTTCCACCCCTCGGTGAACTTGTCGATCATCAAGTTCCTTGGCTTTGAGCAGATTTTTAAGAACTCTTTGACCGGCCTGCCCATGGGTGGCGCGAAGGGCGGTGCAAACTTCAACCCCAAGGGGAGGTCTGACGCTGAAATCATGCGTTTTTGCCAGTCGTTCATGACTGAGCTTCAGCGTCATATTGGTCCCAACGTAGATGTTCCCGCCGGTGATATTGGTGTGGGTGGCCGCGAAATCGGTTACCTTTTCGGCCAGTACCGTCGCATTCGCAATAGCTTTGATGCCGGTGTTCTGACCGGCAAGGGCCTGACCTGGGGCGGCTCCTTTGCTCGCACCGAGGCCACCGGTTATGGCTTGGTCTACTTCGCACAGGAAATGCTTCGTGCTCGTGGAGATTCTTTCGAAGGCAAGCGCGTTGTTGTTTCCGGTTCAGGAAATGTGGCAATTTACGCGACCGAAAAGGCTCAGCAACTGGGCGCGAAGGTCGTTGCAGTGTCCGATTCTTCCGGTTTTGTCATTGATGAAGAGGGAATCGATGTCGATCTGCTGAAGGACGTCAAGGAAGTTCGCCGCGGTCGCGTCAGCGACTATGCCGCCGAGCGTCCTAGCGCGCACTTCTTCTCAGAAGGCTCGATTTGGGAGGTTCCCTGTGACGTTGCTCTTCCGTGCGCTACCCAGAACGAGCTTGGCCTTGAAGGTGTCGAGGCCCTGATTCATAACGGCGTGCAGATGGTTGCGGAGGGTGCGAATATGCCCACCACTCCCGAGGCCATTGATGAGCTGCGCCGTGCCGGTGTCCTTTACGCACCCGGTAAGGCCTCAAATGCCGGTGGCGTGGCCACCTCGGGACTCGAGATGCAGCAGAACTCGGGTCGTACGCAGTGGCCTTTCGAAGAGACCGATGCAAAGCTTCATCAGATCATGATTGGCATTCACGAAAACTGCCTTGCAACCGCTGACGAATATGGCGTTCCTGGCGATTACGTTGCAGGTGCAAACCTCGCTGGCTTCATCAAGGTTGCCGACGCGATGGTTGCTCAGGGCCTGATCTAATTCGCTGGTTGTTTCAGGGGCTTCACGCCGGTGGGCGTGAAGCCCCTATCCTTTACAAGGCGGGGGAGTGCGTTCAATGAAACAGAGGGACTTCCTTCGGGTCTAGTGCGAAATGCAGGGCGCGCGTAGCATTTTCGATATCGCAATGAAGCGAGGACATTGGGCAAGCGGAGGTTCAGTGATGTTCTGGGATCGGGTTGCGCCCCTTTACGACTTCTTCGAAAACACATTCAATCGTGCCGTGTATGACGGAACAGGCGTCGCTGTCGCTCAGCTGGTTGGCCTCGAAGATGAGGTTCTTGAATGTGCCTGTGGAACCGGTGCAATCAGCACCTTCCTTGTGCCGATATGCAAGAGGCTGGTCGCTACCGACTTTTCTGAGGGAATGCTCAAACAAGCGCGGAAGAAACTTGCGAAATATCGCAATGCTACGGTCGAAAGAGCTGACATCACGTGCCTTCACTACGAGGATGCCTCCTTCGACATCGTCATCGCAGGTAATGTCATCCATCTGCTTCCAGATCCTGGTGCTGTTATGAGGGAACTTGAACGAGTCGTCCGCGCCGGAGGCACTATCGTCGTCCCGACTTACGTCAAGTGTCGGCCAAGCAAACAAGGAATAATCCCGAAGATTCTTGCGAGGCTCGGCGTTGACTTCAAGGAACAATTCGATGTGGACTCCTATCGAGCTTTCTTTGAAAAATTGGGATACCGGAACGTTACCTACACCGTTATTGACGGCCGCATTCCTTGTGTGATCGCCTCCTTCACCTGCGACAATGAAGACCAATAGTTCTTAGTCTTCTAAGTACCGAGACTTAATGCGGTATTGCTCGCAAGTAAGGTCACAGCGCGCATCTTCATGATGTGCTGCGGTTCGACGATCGCAGCCCTAAAAGAGGTCTGAAAACTGCGTACGCACGAAATCCTGCGTTTGTTTGCCTCTCATAGTGCCTGGATCGGTAAATTAAGAGTAGTTAGTGGGGTCGAGCGAAGCCGTGAAATGATCTCGGTTCATGGATGTCGTCCAGAGTCGTGCGTCGGTTTTGATGTTGCCGAACGTTCTTTTGTTGGAGGGGTCGTACCACTTTGCTGCTTCGACCTTTGCCATCTGAAGTTCGTGTGCCTCGTCAAGGGCGGGAGCAAGATCGGTATCTCTTGAAGCAAGAGTGACAACGTCGTAATGTCCTGAGCGGGCAAGCCTGACAAGCGCAAGAGCACACATAACGTCAATACCTTTTTCTCTGCGGCTTGAGCGGATCGGTGTTTTCCTCCCATCGATCCATTCCCAGGAATATTTGAGGGGACGGAGCGTCACGGTCATGAGATTTCGGTGCCCGTACTCCCATTGTGACTTCTGCTCAAGGTTACGGCGATATCCATCGGGATCGTCATTGGGGATTGGAATCCCGCGAAAGACCTCAACGCGTGAGATTTCAACCTCGTGAAGGCCATCTGTGTTGCGCGCCTTCGCGAGTTGCTTTGCGAAACGAAATGGATCAATCAGGCTTTCCTCAAGGGGACGCCCGGGAAGAAAGAGCTCAGCAGCAGTGATATGAACATTCTGATAGTCGATGACGACGGCCATGCGCACAGTCATTGTGGGTTAAGGGTCAAAATGTGTGTCCGGAATCGCGGATTTTCACGGATTGACCTGTAGGTTTCCGGAAAGTAT
>ERZ773265.1088-NODE-1088-length-15013-cov-10.927464_pt1 | contig 15013 bp, 13 predicted proteins | sample MGYA00580512_ERZ773265 | MGnify/ENA primary metagenome ERZ773265 (study PRJEB29015, sample SAMEA2738169) | human oral metagenome | biome: human oral; feature: human-associated habitat; material: saliva | place: China | collected 2183 ... | reverse complement strand
TTGTAGGAGATGTTGAAAAAGGAAAATTCTTCTTCGGTCAAACAATGATTACCGCTGGGATGATTGCACTTGCAATCTTTACGGTCGATTCAATCTTCCGTCTGTATTCGCATTGGCAATCCTCACGCCGTCAATCAGCAAACTAAATAAATGAACTCGAAACTGCCAAAGATTTTCTTTGGTGGTTTTTTTATGCTTACCGTTGGTTTGTTGTTGAAATGGTGTTTTTTGTTATAGTTGCTATATTAGGGCACCAGTGCAAGCCTTGGTCTTGCACCTTTGAAGCTTCAAAGCTGGAGTAAGGAATACATTCCAAACTCCAGCTAATTCACATTCAATGCTATCCCCTAATATGGCTACTATAACCACACCATTTCCTCACAAACCAACTCACCGAGAAAATAATGTTGTCTATCATTACGTTTTGCTATGAGGATGAAGATTGTCAATTCTCATTTTAGTAAAGAATTAGTAACTGTGTATGGACAGACAACCGGTTCTGTGGTTCAATTAAGTTAAAAAGATGTCATAGCTCAGCAGGATAGAGCAAGCGTTTCCTAAACGCTAGGTCGGGGGTTCGAATCCCTTTGGCATCGTTAGTAAAAAAATCCACTGGATAAACCAGTGGATTTTTTACTTATTTACTATTCTCTTCTACCCATTCAAGTGCACGCCAGGCACGTCCTGGAATATCATTTCCATGATTTCCTTCTTCCAACGTAAACTGGAAATTACCTGCTTGAAATTTCGGCTCAACCCAGTCTTTTAATGCTAGCGTATTTAGAGTTTGGTCTGCTGTTAAATTCGTCGCAGTCGTTCCTTCTTGATCACCCACACTCATGTACAATTTTGGATGAGCAGCTTTAAAGGGATGTTCTTTTAAATAGTCCAGAAACCCCGGATACCACAGCGAAGAAGAACAACTAAGGACAGTTCCAAATAAATCAGTGTTCACCGCTGCATACAAGCTGAATAATCCACCTAGCGAATAACCACCGATAACTCTCTTTTCTGCGCTTGAAGCAAAACCATATTCACTCTCACAAAACGGAATCACATGAGTCGTGATAAAAGAAAGATGTGCTTCCGCTTTTCCCCCGAAATCCATCGGCATGGTTTCAGACGCCTGGAGAGGCCAGGGTGTATAATCATCTGTTCGATTATTTGCATTTAAGAGTACAAAATTGAGTGCAGGTTGATGTTTAATGATCCAATGCTTAAAAGGTTCTTCGAATTGATCTCCGTCTAAAAAATAAATGGTCGTAGCATTTTGAACATTAGAACGATAAACATATAATTTTACTCCACAAATTTCTTGATGGATCCACACAGAATTTTTAACCATGGCGATTTCCTTTCTACTGCTTATTCTCTACTATTTTAACAGTTTTCCTCGCCCTTGATAAGCCCAAATAAAAAGACGCCAGCGATATAACACTGACGTCTGATAGTTGTTAAATAAATTTAACGGACAATCTGTCCAGATTTTTGAGTCATAAATTCAAAGACTTCATCTTCATTGAATGGGTTCCAGTCTCCAAAGACCGTATGTTTCAAGACTGAACTTGCAGTTCCAAAGTCGACTATTTGTTGGCTGTCCCAACCTTTTAGAACTCCATTTAGAATTCCTGCAGCGAAAGCATCTCCTCCACCTACTCGGTCAATAATTGGATTAATATCATAGAGTTTGGATTCTACAAACACTCCATCTTCACCTACAAAGAATCCTTGTAATTCGTTATGGTTCGTTGAAATGACATTTCGTTTGGTTGAATACAACACTTTAATATTTGGATATTTTGCTTGAACTCGCTTGTAAATCTCTTCCAGTGAAACATCTTCATCTTCTGATACTACTTTCAAGAAATGAATCGCATCTAATCTACCCGCAGAAAGGATATCCACATACGGGAAGATTCGTTGGAAACAAGGATAAGCTTCCTCATAACTCCATAACTTACTACGATAGTTCATATCAAAACTGACACGGCATCCATATTCTTTAGCTTTACGAACGATTTCAACAGTCCATTCTTGCCATTTTTTCGAAAGTGCTGGCAAAATCCCAGAAATATGTAATAAATCTACACCTTTGAAGATTTCATCCAAATCCCAGCATAGCTTGTCTAACACTGAAATACTTGAATATTTACGATCATAAGTCACTTTAGATCCTCTTACAGAATTTCCTTGTTCTAAATAGTAGGTACCTAATCGACCTGGTTTCTCCATAATCAAATTTGTATCAACACCATATCCAAGCATTCTAGAAAGAATTGCATCACTAAGTGGATTATTTTCTGGCAAGACGGAAATTGCAGATACTTTGTGTCCAAATCTAGACAACGACAACCCAACATTTGTTTCTGCACCACCATAACACACACGAAATTCATCTGTACTTTTAATCCTAATCTCTTGCCGTGTTGAAAATCTTAGTAATATTTCACCTAGAGTGATGACTTTCATCTTAATCCCTCTTTTCCTAATTCTATTTTAAAACTAACTTTTCACTTACTTCAAATTAGTCCTCCAATGCAGTTACGAATTCTTTAGCAATGCGTGTGACACTTTCATAACCTTCAGTTGCCACTTTTGCACCAAGAGCACTACCGACACCGACAGCAACGGCACCTTTTTCTTGCCATTCTTTAATGTTTGCAAGAGAAACTCCACCTGAAGGCATTAAATTCACACTCGGAATTGGACCATGAATATCTTTAATAAATGAAGGACCTAAAACTCCACCAGGGAATAATTTAATAATTTTTGCTCCACCATTCATCGCTTGTACGATTTCAGTCGTTGTTGCACATCCTGGGAAGTAATCGACATGAGCCTCATGAGCAACTTTTTGAATATGCGCATCATAATGAGGACTTACTAAAAACTCTGCTCCAGCAGCAATCGCTTCTTTTGCTAATTCCACTGTCATAATTGTTCCAGCACCAATGACCACTTCTGAATTTTTTGCATAAAGAGCTTTCAATTCAGCAATTGCTTTAGAAGCCTCGGGTGTTGTATAAGTTACTTCAATATTTTTAATGCCACCCAATACTGAGTGCTTTGAAATTTCAATCGCATCATCTGATGATTTCCCGCGGATAACTGCGAAAATATAGTTTCGTTTTAATTGTTCTAATACACTTGTCATAAGTTCATCTCCTTTAACTTCTTTTTAGAATCTCTTGAATCACAATAATCGAATCATTTTTCCATTCTTATAAACATTTAGTTTCCCGTAAATAAGTTTTCCATCTGAGTCCTTCATGAACTTCAAACCGTTACTGATATCTTCTGGAGCATAGTAAACAGTTAATTCTCCCTGTTTTGTACTACAAACAAGTTTTATTCCATGAAATTCGTTTAGTCGATCTAATCTATGAATTTTTTCTTTGACTACAGAATATGGCTCAAACGCAATACTAGTAAACTGTATTCCAGATAGATTTTTGATAGTAAGTCGTGTTCCTTCTTCTTTATTATTATAGCGTTTTGAATAGTATATTCGGTCTGTACTCATTTCACCATTCGTCCAGAATCTAGAATATACGTCACTAGATTTCCTTGTAGGAACAATAAAGTTTTGCGTTAAGCCATTTCCAAACATATCTTCATCAATAATAACAAGCAGTTTTGCCTCTGTATCAAGTATTATCTTTCGCGTAATGATATTTTTATTCTTTTCATCTGTTAATGGAACGCTCCACGCACATTCAAAGTAATAAGTCGTTTCGTTTTTTTTAGCCATCATAAAAGTTGGTTCTGCCACCCAATGATAGCCCCATGAACTCTCAATAGAAGGATAAGCTCCATCTTTTACTAGTACTGAGTTTTGCATATACTCTGATTTAAAAGAGATACGTTCGTCACATTCTGTATACGAATATCTTCCTGGGTGTGTTACAAAATGAACGCCATTCATTTCTAAACTAATCCCTCCTTGTGAAGCATGACCGTGTGAACTTCCATGCATCCCACAAAATAGTGTGAAATACAAATCATCCTGTTTCACTACAGCTAATCCAGCAACTTCATCAAAAAAGAAATTATTAAAACAAACATCATGTTGTTGATTAAAATTATTTCCTGCAAAAATTAGACCTGTTTCATAATCTGTACAAATACTATCAAATCCAAGTAGATGATAGTATGACTGTACCCAAGAAAAATCAACAGCGTCACTATCGTTTAAGGCTAGTAATTCATGCTTACTGTTAGATAAATAATACGTTGCCTGCACCGGATTTCGTAGAATCTTTTTCCAAACATCAGCGTCTCCATTATCTAAAGTGTCTGCTACTTGGTATAAATACGCATAGCACATAACAACTTCATGATGATAAAGCGGACTCTGCTCCCAATGTATACCTTTTGGAGTAAATTGAAGTGCTGCTTGCTGTATTAATGTTTTCTTTGCCCATTCACGCATTTCTAATTCTTTCGTATCAAAATAAACAAATGAAAGCACTCCACTAACTGCTAAAACTCCCCAATTACTAAGTAAATGTTTTTCTTGCAAATGAGATCTAATATAGTCAGCATGTTTTTTCATTGAAGCATGAATTCGAGCTTTTTCCACTTCAGTCAATTTATCAAAAGGTAAATAAGTAAGACTCTTAATCCAGTTCATTAAGCGAATCCCTGCATCTAATACACGCCAAGAAGCTTCTGGATGAGAAATTTCATCTTCATTTCTTTCAATGAAATCAAAGATTATCAGTTTCCATTTTTCAAGATACTTTTCCTTTTTAGTTAGATAAAAAGCAATCGCTAAATCAACTAAGTATCCTTGTCGATTTAACATATACACCCATTCCATATCACCATTTGGAGTCTGATGCCATTTATGTTCCTGGAATGAATACTTATCAAAACAAGTCTCCATATCCATTTCATTATCATAGTAAACTAGATCACGGCCCGTTAAATCATCAACTTTAGAAAAAAGTTCAAGCAGAAACCTACTTGAACTTTTTTCGATTATTTTAACTGTTTTATTTTCTAACCAGAATCTAGTTTGATAAATACCTAGTTTATCAAACATGTTCTCACCCTTACGCTAAGATTCCTAAAACAGAAGCTAAGATACCAATTACGAATAATAAGATTAATAATTGATAAGTGTTCCATTTTTTCTTCTTCAATAAGTAGTATACCAAGACAGTGATTAACACTGGTAAAAGTCTTGGCATCATTTTATCTAAGATTTTTTGGATAGAAACAACTTGCTCTTCACCAGAACTTACTGTAGTTGCATATTGAATCGCAATTTTTGCTTTTACGAACGATGCTGCTAAAGCTGAGATAACAGTTACCCCTACAATGTTTGCAGCTTCTGAAATTTTACTAATTTGACTACTCAAAGTTTTAATGGCATTAGTTCCTAAACGATATCCTAAGTACCCCATAAACACTTTGATAGCTAACATACTTAGTAACATTGCAAACCAATATCCCATTGGAGCAAATCCTAATCCATCTAAAGCTAAACCAGCAAAGATTGTTGAGAATAATGGAGCTAACCCGAATTGAGCAATTGAGTCACCGATACCTGCTAAAGGTCCCATAAGGGCCATCTTAATACTACGAACAGAATCGATACTTTGACCGTCTTCATACATCGCTAATTGTAAGTTCGAAATAAACGGTACTAAGTGTGGACTAGTGTTGTAGAATTCTAAGTTTGCTTTTGCAGTTTCTTTTAACTTCTCTGGATCATCCTTATAAATTTTCTTCAAACCAGGCAAGATTACATTTAAGTAGCTAACCCCTTGATAAGTATTATAGTTAAATCCGTTTTGTAAGATGTATGATCTTAATGATGTTCTAAAATAATCACGTTTAGTTAGTTTATTCTTTTTAGATTCCATTGCTAAAATCCTCCACTTCACTAGTTTGAGCTGTTTCTAAAACTGCGGCTGGTTTGTTATTATTTTGATAGTATGCAATTAGTGCAAATACTGAACCAACTAACGCTACTGCCATAGTTGGTAATTCTAAGTATGCTACACAGATATAACCTAGAATTACGTAAGGAGTTAATTCTTTCTTCAACATTACTGATAAAATCATTGCAAACCCGATTGCTGGAATTAACCCACCGGCTACACCGAAACCACTAATCAACCATTTTGGTAAAGCATTTACGAAAGCTTCCAATGCTGGACGACTTAAAGCAGATAAGATACCAATAATGAAACCTGCAACTGCTAAGCCAATATAAGTTGAATGAGCGATAAGTTTGTATCTACCGTAGTGTCCATTTTCAATCGCTTTTTCGGCCAATTTTGGATTACCAGCGAAGAATGTGTATAAGAACGTTGTTACGAACTGGAATAATACGGCAAATGGGAACGAAAGTGCTAAAGCATTTTCAGGTGTAATACCTTGTTCTTTTAATGTAATTACCATAATTGTACCCACAATACCAGGCCCTACTGGGTTAGGAGGAACTGTACCACCAGCACCTACACCGAATCCCATATAAGCTAATTCAGCTAAAGCCCCGAATGTCAACGCTGTAGGAATGTCTCCTAAAATTAAACCTACAAAAAATGCCATAACTATTGCTCTATTTGTATAAATACCCAATAACATTCCTGAATAACAGAATGCTGTTACTAGACCAATCAAAATACCTTGCATTAATGAAATTTCCATTGTTCTCCCTCTTTTCAGCTAATCATTTCTAATAATTTTTCTAAAGTTTGTGCTCCATCGTTCGTGACTGGAGATGTTTTTGTATTGAATTGAACATTGTATTTATCTTTCAATGTTCGTAATGCTTCCTTATCCTCTTCACTTAGGTAAATAAATTGAGAAACTTTCTCTTTGCCTGGCGCTGAGTGAATATTTCCAACGTTGATTGTTTCAAGCGGAAATCCTAATTCTGCTAGTCTCAACGCATCCGTTGGATTTGAAACAAGTACGAAAATTGTTTGGTGTGGAGCTGCTTTCCAAATAATTTCAGCAGTTCTTTCTACCGTCCAGAAACGTACATTGATTTCTTTGGGTAAAACAGTCTTCATCAGAGTTTGTTGTAATTCATCTGTAGAAACTGCATCATTTGCACAGATGACCAAGTTCACTCCTAAACTCTTAATCCATAGTTGGCCTTGACCATGAATTAATCGTTCATCGATTCTGACCATTTGAATGTTTGGTTTGTTTTCCATATGAACCGTCCTTTCTTACCAATACATTTTCCAATTATTTTTCTTACGCATTAAAGCTTCTAGGTAGAAGTAATCTCCCCAGATATTACCTTCATTAACACCTTTACCAGAATGCCATGAGTAAACGCCTTCGTTTAGAAGAGCAATAACCCCTTCAGCCTTTTGTTCTGTGTAATGAGTAATAAGATTGTAGAGGATTCGATCCGCCCACGCTTCATACTCTCTAAGGTTTTCATTATTAGGAATTTCAATTGCCATTTGATTAATTCCGCAAACTGCTATTGCTGCCGCAGAGGTATCTCGTGGTTGTCCTGATGTATCATCAAAGATTAAGTCCCAATAACACACAAAGTTTTCCGGTAATCTATTTAAGAAATAGTTTGTTACAGCTTGGAAGTATTCTATGTTTGTATCTACTGGATAATATGCATTGCAAAGTGCGATTCCGTAGATTAACCAAGCTTGACCTCTCGCCCATGCTGAATCATCAGAATATCCTTGCCTTGTTTTTCCATATGCTGCCTCTCCTGTTTCCGGATCAAAGTAAAAAGTGTGGAAAGCCGAAGCGTCTGGCCGGATAGCATTTTTCACAGTTGTTTTGAAATGTTCTTTTGCCATCTCTGCAAATTCTTCATTTCCTGTCTCTTCACTAGCCCAGAACAGAAGTGGTATATTTAGTAAGCAGTCAACAATCAAACGATAGTTGTCTCGAGCTCCTAGTTCTCCCCAAGCTTGAATAAATTTACCAGTCTTTTGATATCTTGATGCTAATTGTTTAGCAGCTTTAATCGCTGCATCTCTTGCTTCAAGATTACCGGTTAACTTATAGGCACTCACACAAGATGGAGTATAAAGAAATCCCAAATCGTGGTGATTTACTTCAATCAGATTGTCAATACGGTGAATAAATGAACGTACATTATTTTCAGCCGCTTCTTTATATTTTTCTTCTCTAGTAAACTCATATGCTAACCAAAGCATCCCTGTCCAAAATCCGTTAGTCCATTCAGTATTATCCATAATTTTGTATTCATTACTAAATGTCGCCGGTGTTGGATATTCTTCACCAAGGAGTTCTAAATTGTGGTCAATTTTTGCTAAGCAATCTTCTATCGCTCGATCGACCAATTCAGTAGTTAACTCCTCTGCCGAATTTGGCATATACGCTTTTAGCGTTTCTATATTTTTTTCAATCATTTTTTGCACCTCTTTTAGCTAGGTGACTTAACACGTTAACTTTACTTATATTCTACACCATAACTTTATTTTTGTAAACGCTTTTTTGATAAAAAAGTTGAAATAGTTAAGCAAATAACAGCAATTATAAGCGTAAGTTCTATTCTCTTCGTACCAGTATCTGGTAATTCCTTGTTTTCTTCGCTATTTGTTATAACGTTAACCGATGTTGTTTCTTTTGAAGTAACTGCTGCTTCAACTGTAGTTTGTGCATTCGTTTGACTACTTTCTTCTGTGCTTTCTGCAGGTGTTTCTGCAGCTAATACATATGTGTAGTAGCGGACACTGTTTTCTACTGTTGGTTCAGTAGTATTGTTAAGCGTGTATTTATCTGCCTTCAATTCTTGAATACCACTTGAACGATCATCTGGATTTAAGAAAGCTACTTCTATCTTGTCAGTATCTTTTCTAATTGTATAAATCCCTTTTTCTTTAAGGATCAATCCATCTTCAAGTTTTAATTCTGAATCATCATATTTCACAACACCATAAATCTTATTTATCTTGTCATAAATCACTTGATTCGTTTCTGAATTTTCGATGACCTCGATGTCATCACTAGCTACTTCTTTTGCGAATTCATTCTCATCTCGATTTGGATATAACACATATGCGTAAGTGCTATTCGCATCATCATGCGGTTGAACAATTGATAAGAATGTATTTTGAACAGCTTCGGCACTCTGCCCTTCATTAATATCCTTCCATGTACCTGTTCTGGCTTCTTTCTTCAAGTTCACTGTAGTTGGTTGTAAGAACTTATAACCAATATTCATATCTTTATTAGATGATTTTAGTAGAATCGTGTTTACTTGTGCCGGACTATCTTTATCACTTATTGTAGTATCGGTTCCATTCACAAGAACTTTATAGTCTTCTTGACCAGCACTACGATTTCTTGATTCACGTTTAATCTTACGATTTTCTACAACCGTATAGACATCTTTGCCGCTAGAATCTTTCACCCCAGAGCCCAAAAACACTACTCGGTCTCCTAAAATGAACCAAGATTTTTTTGCATTTAACGTGTTATTCCAGTTTGTAAAGTCCATTGCAACCGTTGCAAATTGATTTTCTAAGGAAGTGGATCCAACAAATGAATTCTTCATTGTAGTCATCCCTGAACCTTTTTCACGCATTTCACTATTTTCTGTAATTCCTGTAAGTTTGTAAGGATCTACCGTTGCCCAATAATCATCACTAAAGTGACTTAAGTCGTCGTTGTACAAGTATGATACCCCATCACTTGTATACCAACCTTTTGCATTTTCTTTATTCATGAACTCATAGTTTTGGATCTTGTTTGAGTACATGCTAATTCCAAATGCAAATCCTCGTTCTTTATTGAAATACGCTACCTTATCCATATCATTGTATAGTTTAAGATAAGTATCTCTTTCAATTTCATTTATTGCCGGATTGGCAATTAAATCTTCAAACAAATGCACATCATAGAAAGATTTCAATGATTTGAAAGTATCGTAGAAATCATCTGACTTCACAATATTCTTTACTAATCCTTCAAGTTTTGCCTTCTCTGAAGGACTGCTTGCTTGAGCGATTCGTAGGATTCCTCGAAGTACTTCAACTGCAGCAAAATGATCGTTTTGTACTTTACGACTCAGTGATCTTCCTCGTGTCATATCCATTAATCCACCACGGTAAATCAATGGTAAGAAGCCTTCATGAATCCATTTGTATAAAACACTTAATTTTTCCTCACTTATCTTGTACGGACTTGCTTGAATGACTGGGAGCAATTGAGAAAAACCGTCGATAAGAACATTCCGTAAGCTCCAGTATATGCAATGTTTGTGTGATCAACGTAAGAACCATCATGATGGAATCCTTCCCCCTCCGTCACGAGAGCTAATACATCACTGACTGCATTCATCGCAACTTCCAGTTTTGCAGAATCCTCTAATAAAATCCCCTCAATAATCTTCACCTTTCCTAAATCTGAAAGGTTACCACCTACAGCTGTTTTCCCTCTATTTTGGCTAACCATTATTTTAGAAGGGTCCGGAACTAATTTGGATACCGGAGCCAAATACTGATGAATCTCTTCTTTACTGAAGTAATCATTCATGATAGTTAAAATATTATTGATTGCTCGAGGTGTTCCGATTTCATAATCCCACCAATTTCCTTTAGATTCCGTATTTTCGTTGTAATAATGATTATTCATTAATTTCATACTACGTTTAACCATGTTCAATACATTCTTGTCATTGTAGTATTTAGATTTCTTATTTGTCACCGCTTTAGCAATCTGTTCTAGACGACGGTAAGTCTTCGTAAAGTTTGGTGATTTCGTATAGTCACCTAGGTCTTCCCAAATTTTCGTATCACTTTCTAGAACTTTTGCAAGATAGCCTTCCACATCTTTTTCATTTGATTCAAAAATTTCATTCATATAGCTACTTTCACTATTGAAATAGTCATTTCCAGAAATCATCGTGTCCCATTTCTTACGAAGCATATCAAATGTTTCGTTTGTCTCCTCAACCATCAGAGGAACTGCTTTGTCTTTTTTTCCTGGAGCACTGACTATTAATTCAGTTGTTCCTGTTTTTTTCGGAACAATGAATCCATCTTCCACGCTAGCAACTGTATTATCTTTTACTGTGTATGTGTATTCGGAATTCAGAGGAAAACGTTTTGCAGTATTTAATGTTATAGACTCATCGAAATCAATTTCTTTTGAAGTTTCCGGTTCAACAGGTTTTGTCTCTTCTTTCTTTGTCAAACTAACATCATCAAAGTACGCTTTCCCAGTCCCTGTTTCATAGAACAACTCAAGTCGAATCTTCACGATATCCGATCCTGTAGTAAATTCCTCTGTAATTGTTGTCCATTCTTGATCTCCAACAAGACTCTTAGAGTACCAGAGTGCTGTTTGTTGTTTGTTATTGCTATCAAAAGAAAGAATACGAACACGAGCACCAATTTTTGAATTTAGTGCTTCTGTTTTTATCTTTGCTGTGAAATTATACGTTTGATTTGGTTCAACTGTGATATCCTGTGCAACGACTGCTCTCATCTCTGAGTCAGCAGACATCATCAGGATTCCATCATCGGTAATTGTAATTTGATATTTATCTTTTTCACTCTTAGGAATCCAAGGAGTATTCCAATTGACAGCAGATTTACCTGTCCATTTATTTTGACTTTCTACTGTATCATCAAAATTTCCATTTTTAACGAGATTCACTGCGGACTTTTCAGCATCTTCAGCATAGATGGGTTTATCTGTCGCTAATGCAAAGAGAGACCCCATCGTTAAAAACAAGACTAAACCGTTCGACCATTTTCTTTTCATTACAACCATCCTTTCTATATAAACTTAACGTGTTAACCCTATAACTGAATAATAACAAATACAAAACGTTTTGTAAACGGTTTATTTTAAAAATAAAAAAAAAAGAATCCTCAAAAATTTGAGGATTCTCTGTTTATTATTTATTCAGCTGCAATCTCTATTTCATAGAAATTTGGATGTATAAAAGTTTCTGAGTACTCCACCACTTCTTTCGTCGCGTTTGAAACAATTGTCTTCTTCACTACGACTAATGAATGTGATTGTAACTCTTCTGCTTCTTGAGTATCTAATTCCTTAAATTCTATCGTCATCGACATTGGCATATTAACTAAGTTTTTCTCAAGAGCTAATTCCTTTGAAACACTTCCACCCTTAGCAATACGCTCTACAGAGGCTTCATCCAGTTTCGAAGATTGCACATAACGCTTTTGAATCTTCCACATCGTTTCATCGATAGTCGCCTTTTGTACAATTTCGTATAACGGATCACTGGTATCAAATTTTGTACGAATATTTAAGTCGTTACAAATCGAAATATCTGTACAGAATTTTTCTGAATTCTTCTTTGGGTTCAATACTTTTTTAAGTTTTTCAGTAAAGCTTACTTTACGATGTAGCATGTTTTTTCGAACAAAGGTCCCTTCCCCTTGTTTACGAATCAAAAAGCCTCCTGCAACCAAATCATTTAACGCTTTAACAACAGTCGTGTTACTCACATTATAGATTCGTTTTAAGTCACCCTCCGAATAAATTTTAGATCCCGGCTTAAACTTTCCTTCATCGATTTCTCTTAGAATATCTTGTTTAATTATTTCATATTTTGGTAGCACTTCTAACACTTCCATCCTTTTATGATAAGGTCATCATAACAAAATAATGTTGTTATGTAAACAGAACGAAACACCTCTCCGCGGATGGAGAGGCGTCGTTCTTATTTTCGGTTATTTAGCGATTAAATTAAGGTTGTTTCCCTATATAGGCTAAGATTCCACCATCCACATAAAGAATATGACCATTGACAAAATCACTAGCTTGACTTGCTAGAAAAATTGCAGGCCCTTTCAAATCTTCAGCTTCTCCCCAACGTTCAGCTGGAGTTTTTGCAATAATAAATTTATCGAACGGATGTCTTTCTCCATCCGGCTGTATTTCACGAAGTGGTGCTGTTTGTGGAGTTGCAATGTATCCAGGTCCAATACCATTACATTGAATATTATAGCAACCATATTCAGAAGCGATATTGCGTGTTAACATTTTTAATCCACCTTTTGCAGCAGCATAGGCAGATACAGTTTCACGTCCTAGTTCACTCATCATTGAACAAATATTGATAATCTTACCGCCACCTTTTTTAATCATTGATGGAATAACTGCTTTAGAAACGATAAATGGTGCATTTAAGTCTACATCTATAACTTGACGAAACTCTTCAGCGGCCATCTCATGCATCGGAATTCGTTTGATAATTCCTGCATTGTTGACTAAGATATCAATCACACCAACTTCTGCTTCAATCTTCTTCACCATTTCTTGTACGCCAGGTTCATCTGTTACATCACAAACATAACCATACGCCTTAATTCCTTTTTCTGCGTAGTTAGCTAAACCTTTTTCCACACCACTTTCATGTCGATCATTAAATACAATCGTTGCTCCTGCACTTGCCAAAGCTTCAGCAATTGCAAAACCAATACCATATACCGCACCTGTAACGAGTGCGACTTTCCCTTTTAAAGAAAACATTTCATTTGTCATTTGCTTTACCCCTCACTATTTAAGATCTTGCATTGGAACCATATCCATATCTGTATATGTGATATTTTCTCCTGCCATTCCCCAGATAAATGTATAGTTAGATGTTCCAACACCTGAGTGAATTGACCAGCTTGGTGAAATACAAGCTTCTTCATTTCCAACTACTAAGTGTTTTGTTTCTTGTGGAGTTCCCATGAAGTGGAAAACTCTTGTATCTGGTTCCATGTCAAAGTATAAATAAGTTTCCATACGGCGTTCATGAGTATGACACGGCATTGTATTCCATGAGCTACCCGGTTCAAGTACTGTATATCCTAACTGTAATTGACAGCTTTCGCACTGATTTGGATGAACGTATTGGTAAATCTTTCTTTGGTTTAATGTGCTAGATTCCCCCATGCAAAGCGGAACAATCTTTTCAATGCTTAACTTCTTATTTGGAAATTTGTGATGTGCTGGTACTGAAACAACATAGAATTTTGCAGGATTTTCAGGATTAATACTTGAAAAAGCAATCTCTTTTGTTTCTTTACCGATATAGTATCCATCTTGTTTCACCATATTTTCTGAAACGCCATCAATTTCAATAACACCAGGACCTCCGATGTTAATAACACCCATTTCACGTCTTTGTAAGAAATATTCAACACCTAATTCTGTAGATAATTCAATACTCAATTTCCCATCAACTGGCATTGCACCGCCAAAAATCATACGGTCGTTATGTGTGTAAGTTAACTTCACATGATTTGGTTCAAAGACTTTTTCAACTAAGAATTCCTTTCTTAATTGTTCCGTTGAGTAATGTCTAATATCCTCCGGACTGTGCGTATATCTAGTTTCCATAGTTCTCCTCCTTAATTAATTCATAAAAAACTTCTTTTCCAAAAAGCATTTCGCTATTTGGTAGCGTTCTCATATTTAGTTTAGCACTTATCGAAATCAGTTTCAAGAAAAATTCCACACGTTAACACGTTAAGTTGTTAAAAAGCCTATCTTAGTTAGATTGTTTCACAAACTTAATGTTAAACACCCTGTTCAAAAATGTTGTTATACTAACATTTTGAGACCTTTAATAAATTTTATTCTATCACAATTACACAAAGTCAGACTTTAAAAAATAATTTTAAAAAGTTAAGCTGTAAGAATGAACTTATAGTTACAAACTTTTAAATAAATGGTTAAACAGTTTTCAATTTTCATTTCTAATACAATATTTACTGTTTTTCAGCGGTTTCGATTATCCAGAATCAATCCTAATAATCTTTTCAAAAGTACTCCTTGCTTCCCCAAACAACTAGACCTTTCGTTTTAAAATCTATATTAGTAACGATACTTGTAAATTATGATAGAAAAGACTGAAGTAAAACCAATCTTTCTATATACTTCAATTTATTTAAAAGTAACATATTTGCTACTGTAGCATATATGTTACTTTTTACTTTTTTACAGAAAAAATTTGTACGAAAAAAAACGCTATTCAAATAATGAATAACGTCTTTTGAAAATATATAATATTAGT
>ERZ773265.1084-NODE-1084-length-15046-cov-11.641118_pt1 | contig 15046 bp, 9 predicted proteins | sample MGYA00580512_ERZ773265 | MGnify/ENA primary metagenome ERZ773265 (study PRJEB29015, sample SAMEA2738169) | human oral metagenome | biome: human oral; feature: human-associated habitat; material: saliva | place: China | collected 2183 ... | reverse complement strand
GCGGACTCCGAGGGCGCCGAGGAGGACTCGGGCCAGGGCGAGCAGGCGGCCGCGACCCCGGCTCCCACCGCGCAGCCCACGGCTCAGTCGACGGCGCAGCCCAGGACTCCCGAGGAGATCGCCAAGCAGCTGGCGGATGTCAACCAGGACGGCGTCATCTCCTCCGACCCGCTCCCCGCTCAGGACAAGACGAACTCGTCGGACTCCTGGATCACCGAGAAGCTCCTCTACGACGGCTACATGACCGACTGCTCCGACCCGAAGAACCTCACCGGGCAGACGCAGGACCCCAAGGTCGCCGTCATCTCCTGCTCCAAGGAGGCCGGCTCTCAGCACCAAGGCGCCTACATCCTCGGCCCGGCCGAGATCACCGGCACCGAGCTCAAGAGCGCCAACTCGGGCCTGGAGACCGACTCCCGAGGACAGGCCACCCAGCAGTGGGTCGTCTCGCTGGCCTTCAACGCCGACGGCACCAAGAAGTTCGCCGAGATGTCCAAGCGGCTGCTGGCCTACCGCGACCAGGCCAGTGCCGCCGGCGCCCAGGGGGCTCAAGGCGCTCAGAACCAGGACAGCCAGGCCAAGGCCCAGTTCGCCATCGTCCTGGACGGTCTGACCATCATGGCCTCCGGCTTCAACGAGACCGTCCACTCGCCGATCACCGACGGACGGGTCCAGATCACCGGTGGCTTCAGCCAGAACCAGGCCAACACGCTGGCCAACCAGCTCTCCTTCGGGTCGCTGCCGCTGAGCTTCACGGTGCAGTCCGAGCAGCAGATCTCCGCCACCTTGGGAACCGAGCAGCTGCGCAACGGCCTGATCGCCGGGCTCATCGGCTTCGCCCTCATCATCCTCTACCTGGCCTGGCAGTACCGCGGCCTGGCGGTGGTGGCCGTGGCCTCCCTGGTGGTGGCAGCAGCCGGCACCTACCTGGTCATCGCGGCACTGAGCGCGACCATGGGCTACCGCCTGTCCCTGGCGGGGGTGGCCGGACTCATCATCTCCATCGGCATCACAGTCGACTCCTTCATCATCTACTTCGAGCGCGTCCGTGACGAGGTGCGTCAGGGACGGACCCTGAGGACCGCGATCGATGAGGGATGGAAGCACGCCAGGCGCACGATCCTCGTCTCCGACGCCGTCAACCTCGTGGCCGCGATCGTCCTGTACTTCCTGGCCGTCGGCGGGGTGCAGGGATTCGCCTTCACCCTGGGGGTGACCACATGCGTGGACCTGGCCATCATCATCCTGTTCACCCACCCGATGATGGAGTGGATCGTCCGATTCCGCTTCTTCGGCGAGGGGCACCGCCTCTCCGGCCTCGACCCCGAGCACCTCGGGGCGACGTCCTCGACCTACGGCAAGGGGCGCGAGGCCGTCGCCGACCGCGTGGCCGGGTCCCTGGCGCGCCGCAAGGCCGAGGCCCGCAGGAACGCCGAGAGCCCGGAGGGCGCGACTGAGGAGTCCGACGGCGAGGCCTCCGACGATGAGGCTGAGCAGCAGGACGGTGACGCGGTCGATGCCGCGGCCGACAAGGGAAAGGACGGTGAGACGAAGTGAAGTCTCTCGCCACGCTCGGTAACGAGCTCTACTCGGCCAAGACATCCATCCCCTTCGTCGGTAAACGGAAGATCTGGTACCTCATCGCCGTCGTCGTCATTCTCGGCTCGGCCACGCTCCTGGGCACCGTGGGACTGACTCCGGGTATCGACTTCAAGGGCGGTTCGGAGATCACGATCACGGGGCTGTCCTCCCCCTCAGAGCGTCCCGCCAACGAGGTCCTCTCCAAGAGCGACCTGGCGGCCGGTTCCTCGGTGACGACCATGGGCTCGTCGTCGGTGAGGGTGCAGACCTCTGAGCTGAGCAAGCAGCGCCTCGACTCGCTGGCCGGTCAGCTCGCCACCGCCTACAAGACCGACGCCTCCAACGTCTCAGCGACGACTGTGGGACCGACCTGGTCCTCCGACGTCACGAAGAAGGCGGTTCGAGGACTGGTCCTGTTCTTCATCTTCGTCGGACTGCTCATCTGGGCGTACTTCCGCACCTGGAAGATGGCGGCGGCGGCCCTGCTCGCCCTGTGCCACGACATCATCGTCACTGTGGGCATCTACGCCCTGTCCGGATTCGAGGTCACTCCGGCCACGATCATCGGTGTGCTGACGATTCTGGGCTACTCCCTCTACGACACGGTGGTGGTCTTCGACAAGATCCGTGAGAACACCGAGGACTTCGAGTCGCAGAGCCGATCCACCTACGCCGAGCTCGCGAACCTGGCGGTCAACCAGACCTTCATCCGCTCGATCAACACCTCCGTGGTCGGCGTGCTTCCGGTGGCCTCGCTGCTGTTCGTCGGCGCCTTCATCCTGGGGGCGGGAACGCTGCGCGACATCGCCCTGACGCTGTTCATCGGCATGATCGCCGGAACCCTGTCCTCGATCTTCCTGGCCACCCCCCTCCTGGTGGACCTGCGCTCACGTGAGAAGCGCATCAAGGAGCAGGCCGCCAAGGTTGCCGCGGCGCGCCAGCACCGTCGGGACGAGGCCGGTGACGACGTCGAGGAACTGGCTAAGATTGACGCGGCTCCGGCCGCCTCACCAGTCACTCCCGGCCACCACCTCGGCGTGGCGGCTCAGCCGAAAAGGAAGAAGAAGCGCAGATGACCGCTCCCGTGGCCCATTCCGAGTCGGTGCCCGAGTCTCTGACCAGGCTGGTCATGAGCCACTTGCGCGAGATTCCCGACTTCCCCGAGCCGGGGGTCCTCTTCCGGGACATCACTCCGCTCCTGGCCGATGGTCAGGCCTTCGCCGCTCTCGTCGAGGGGCTGGCCGATCACTACCGGGGTCGGATCGATGCGATCGCGGGGCTGGAGTCGCGCGGCTTCATCCTGGCGGCGCCCTTGGCGGTTCGGCTCGGGGTCGGCATGATTACGGTGCGCAAGGGCGGTAAGCTGCCCGGCCCGGTCATCGGCGTGGACTACGCACTCGAGTACGGCAAGGCCCGGATGGAGCTGAGGCCCGAGACCGTCACCAAGGGCGCGCGCGTCCTGGTCATCGACGACGTGCTGGCCACCGGTGGGACTGCCGCCGCCTCCATCTCCCTCATTGAGCAGGCCGGTGCCACGGTGGAGGCCATCTGCATGCTTCTGGAGCTGTCCGATCTGGGCGGTCGCCGCCAGCTTCAGGGGCGTGAGGTGGACTCGATCGTCATCTTCTGAGGCGGTAGCTCGTCGCTGGCCTGCTGCTCGACGGGTGGCCGGGGCTGTTTCTCGTGCGGTGTTGTGATCCTGAAGGATGCGACCCCGCACGGTCACCGGCAGTGCCGGCACGCCTCGGTGTGCCGGCCGCTATATGATGCGTCAATGACGGAGACGAAGAACACCCCGGACACGTCAGGTGACAGTGTTGTCCCCGGCTCGCGCGTGCGCAGCCGTCTGGCGTGGTTCGGCTCCCGGGGGCACTCCACTCCGGCGGCCATCGAGCCGCTGCTGCGCGCGGTGCGCGCCAACCACCCCAAGGCCGACACGAGCCTCATCGTGCGCGCCTACGAGGTGGCGGAGAAGGCTCACTCCGGTCAGCGACGCAAGTCGGGGGAGCCCTACATCACCCACCCGGTGGCAGTGGCAACCATCCTGGCCGAGCTGGGAATGACGGCCCAGACGCTGGCGGCTGCCGTCCTGCACGACACCGTGGAGGACACCGACTACACCCTCGAGCGCCTGCGCGCCGACTTCGGCGACGAGATCAGCCTGCTCGTCGACGGCGTCACCAAGCTCGACAAGCTCCAGTACGGTGAGGCCGCCCAGGCCGAGACGGTGCGCAAGATGATTATCGCGATGTCCAAGGACATCCGGGTCCTGGTCATCAAGCTCGGCGATCGCCTTCACAACGCCCGCACCTGGAAGTACGTCTCCGCGGAGAACGCCGCCCGCAAGGCCAAGGAGACCCTGGAGATCTATGCGCCCCTGGCCCACCGCCTGGGGATGAACACGATCAAGTGGGAGCTGGAGGACCGGTCCTTCAAGGCCCTCTACCCGGGCGTGTACGAGGAGATCGAGCACATGGTGGCCGAGCGGGCCCCGGCTCGTGAGGAGTACCTGCGCCAGGTCCGCCTCCAGATCGAGGAGGACCTGAGGGTCAACAAGATCAAGGGCGCCGTGACCGGGCGGCCCAAGCACTACTACTCGATCTACCAGAAGATGATCGTGCGGGGGAAGGACTTCGACGACATCTACGACCTGGTGGCGCTGCGAGTCATCGTCGACACCGTCCAGGACTGCTACGCGGTGCTCGGCTCCCTGCACTCGCGCTGGACCCCCATGAGCGGGCGCTTCAAGGACTACATCGCCGTCCCCAAGTTCAACCTCTACCAGTCGCTGCACACGACTGTCGTGGGGCCGGGTGGCAAGCCGGTGGAGATCCAGATCCGCACCCACGAGATGCACCGTATGGCCGAGTACGGTGTGGCCGCGCACTGGCGCTACAAGGAGGACCCCAACGCCTCGGGCCCCAGCGCCCTGGGAGGCAGGCCCGGAGACTCCGACCAGGGCGACATGGGCTGGCTGCGCCAGCTCGTCGACTGGCAGAAGGAGACCCAGGATCCCACCGAGTTCCTCGACGCCCTGCGCTACGAGATGGCCGGGGACCAGGTCTACGTCTTCACCCCCCGGGGTGATGTCCTGGCACTGCCGGCGGGGGCCACCCCGGTGGACTTCGCCTACGCCGTCCACACCGAGGTCGGCCACCGCACCGTGGGCGCACGCGTCAACAGCCGACTGGTGCCCCTGGACACGCGCCTGGAGAACGGTGACACGGTGGAGGTCTTCACCTCCAAGGCCATCAACGCCGGACCCTCGCGCGACTGGCTCTCCTTCGTCGCCTCCACCCGGGCCCGCAACAAGATCCGTTCGTGGTTCTCCAAGGAGCGCCGTGAGGAGGCCATCGAGGAGGGCAAGGGCGCCATCGCCCGCACCCTGCGCAAACAGAACCTTCCTTTGCAGCGCCTCATGAGCCACGAGACCCTCATGAACGTGGCCAAGACCCTCGACAAGGTCGACATTGACGGCCTGTACGCCGCGGTGGGTGAGGGACACGTGTCGGCCCAGCACGTCGTCGACACCCTGGTGGCCACCATGGGCGGGGAGGACGGCGCCGAGGAGACCCTCGCGGAAGGGATCCTGCCCACCCGGGCCACGACGCACCGCCGGCCGCGTACGGCCGACGCCGGAGTCGTTGTCGCCGGTATGGACGAGGGCGACGTCTACGTCAAGCTGGCGCGCTGCTGCACCCCCATGCCGGGTGACCCCATCGTCGGCTTCATCACCCGCGGTTCGGGTGTCTCAGTGCACCGGGCCGACTGCCAGAACGTCGATCAGCTCCAGCGTGAGCCCGAGCGCCTCATCACCGTCTCCTGGGCGGATCACGCCCAGTCGGCCTACCTGGTCCAGGTGGAGGTCGAGGCCCTGGACCGTGGGGGCCTGCTCGCCGACATCACCCGAGCACTGGCAGACAGCCACGTCAACCTGGTGAGCGCCTCCATCGCCACGAGCCGTGACCGGGTCGTCACCGGGCGGTTCGTCGTCGAGCTGGCCGAGGTCGGGCACCTGGACCACACGCTGGCGGCCCTGCGGCGCATCGACGGCGTCTTCGAGGCGCGCAGAAGCCTGTCCACGACACGTCGTCGATGAAGAGGATCGAGGACGAGTGGGTGCCACGTGCCTACTGATCGTTACGTGACACTCAGTATGGCACTATTGAAACTTCGTAAATAGGACTCACCGGAGCCATTTGCAGCTGCCTCCATCACGGCAAGCTGGTCGGATTCATCCCATAAGGACGGCCAGCGATTCTTGCGAAGACGAAAGGCGATGACTGATGTCACATGCTCCCCTATGTAGTCTTTTGGGGAAAATTTAATTTTGCGTTGATCGAAAGAATGTATGACAAGGTTGCAGGTCTGCTGTCGATTAAGTGAGTAATTGTATGAATATGACGTTATGTATTCAAAGCTGATTCGGGTTGTCCTGTCAAGGAAGGAATGCTTCTCGATGTATCCTGGTCCGACCTCAACGTAGTTCATGATTGTTTGGAGGGTTACTCCAGATCCTAAAGTGATAATGACGATGGCGCACGCGAGCCATATGGTGGCGACACCGGCGTCATCGTCAGAAAATGAAGGGGCGACCCATCGTCTGCAGCCGAGCCAGAGGAAGACTAGACCGATGAATAACAGCCCTCCGCCGCCGAGCAACTGATACTGTGGCGGTCTTGATCGTGCAATGCCATTTTCTGTCATGTGGAGCCCGTCACTCGTTCGAAGTGGTCCAATCCCAGCCTAGTGGGGATACCGAGTATCCTAGCAAGACCGAGAGGGGATGGAATAGTTTTCATGTTATCAACATGAGTTTCGTCTGCTGGGGGCCGTGAATGACTTCACTGAAGGCGTCATGAAGGTTCTGACTGGTGCTCACGGTGGTGACTCGAATCAATTCTCTTTGAGAATGTGTCGTTGTTTACTGGTGGAATGCGACGGACTCGATGATGTGCTGCGCCCGCGGGCAGCCTCTGCTGGCTGCCCCACGACAGTGGTTGAGCGTGAGCAAGAGGCGGACTCGGCTCACTCCGTGGTTGCGGGCGGTCAGGATGGCTTGCACAGCCTGCACCGGTGTCCCCAGACGGGCGATGTCGACGGCGGCTCGGGCGATCGTGGCGCAGGTGATGCCCCCGATCACCGTCGTGTCGCAGTGGGGCAGCCGGCCTCGTCTGGTCACCAGGTAGGGCAGTCGACTTCGACGGCCTCCGGGCAGGCTCACCTCCAGGGCGTCGGGAGCTGGCCCGCCGACGTGCACCCACAGGGCGGTACTCGCCAGAAGCACACCCCGGCAGGGCATTGCAGCGGCAATGGCCCGCATACGTCCCTCGGCCGAGCGCAGAGTGTCGGCCGGTTGCAGGTTGCCCAGGATGTTGACCAGCAGCCGGGCATCGAGCCCGGCGCACCTGAGCACCTCCATGTCCTGAGGCGGAAGCGTGCCCAGAACTGGGGTCAGCGGGAGGGCGGACAGGTGGGCCACGGCGGCGTGGCCGGGTACCGGGACAAAACGAGCCATATGCCATCGTGGACGTCAACCGGCCGCGGGCGCCACAGTGAACCGGCCGCCTGTGGATAACCTCGTGGTGACCGCGCGGAGTTGACCCCCACGCGGCGGGAGGCTCCACGGTGGACGACACGCACCCGGACACGTGCCAGGTGGAGCCAGTACTGAGGAAGGAGACTACGGTGAAGGACCCTCAACACCGTCATGCCGGAGCTGAAAGGCCTGGCACGGCAGCCGAGGCCACGGTCGATGCCGTGTCCGACGACGCGGAGATGGCCATGACGGTCGGTGAGGTCTCAACGCTCCTGGGCGTCAGCGTCAGGGCGCTGCATCACTGGGACGAATCCGGCCTGGTGCATCCCTCCCAGCGCAGTGCCGCCGGCTACCGGCTCTACAGCGAGGCGGACATCATGCGCATCCAGCAGGTCCTCGTCTACCGGCAGACCGGCATGAGCCTGGCCGACATCAAGGCAGTCCTTGACGAGCCGGGCGCCGACGCACTGACGCACCTGCGCCGTCAGCGCGAGCTGGTGCAAGGACAGATCTCCCACCTGCAGCACAAGCTCAGCTCCATCGACATGGTGATCGATATACAGCAGTTGGGAGCGAGGATCTCCGTGGCTGAGATGGCGGAGATCTGGGGGACCGACTGGGACCCCGTCTATGTCGAGGAGGCCCGCGCCCGGTGGGGTGATACACCGGAGTGGGCCGAGTCCTACCAACGCAAGGCTCGGATGTCTCGCGCCGACTGGGAGCGGGCGCATGAGGAGACCGTCGCTCTGGAGTCCGCGCTTGCCGAGGCGATGCGCAACGGCGTCGAACCGGGCAGCCCCGAGGCCAACGCCCTGGCGCGGTGGCATCGCAAGGACTTCAACCGATGGTTCGAGGTCTCCACCTCCAAGCAGGTCATCATCGCCCGCAGCTATGTGGTGGACGAACGTTATGCCCGCTACTACGACAAGCGCGCGCCGGGTCTGGCGGCCTGGCTCAAGGACGTCATCGACGCCTGCGCCAGGTCCGAGGGGGTGGACCCCGCAACTGTCACCTGGGAGTAACAGATCGCTCGACCAGCGACACCAGGATGAGACACGAGGCGGGGCCGACACCGGTGGGTGGTGTCGACCCCGCCTCAGGTGCTCCTTCAGTCTCAGAGCTGAGCGGAAGGTGCTCGGGTCAGGCCTTGGCCGAGCGCAGCACCTGCTCGAGCCAGGCCCAGCGAGCCGTCAGCGCGGCCTCGGCCTCGGCGATCTTCTTGGCGTCACCGGCGGCCTGGGCGGCTGCCAGGTCCTTCTCCAGACCGGCGATCGCGTCCTGGAGCTGACCGGCCAGTCCCTCGGCGCGGGCCTTGGTCTCCGGGTCGGTGCGGCGCCACTCGGCGTTCTCGGCCTCACGGATCGCGTCCTCGACGGCGCGCATGCGGCCCTCAATGCGACGCACGGCGCCGCGGGGGACCCGCCCGGCCTCCTCCCAGGCGTCCTGAATGGGGCGCAGGGCCTTCTTGGCGGCCTTGATGTCCTTGATGGGCAGGAGCGCCTCGGCCTTGGCCACCAGCGCCTCCTTGACCTTGAGGTTCTCGGCGAACTCGGCGTCGACGGCCTCGTCCTTGGCGCGGCGGGCGTCGTAGAAGACCTGCTGGGCGGCCCGGAAACGGGCCCACAGGGCGTCGTCCTCCTTGCGGGAGGCGCGTCCGGCCTTCTTCCACTCGGCCAGCAGGTCACGGTACTTCGCGGAGGTACCGGCCCAGTCGGTGGAGGTCTGCATCTCCTCGGCGCGCTTGATGAGCGCCTCCTTGGCGGCCCGCACCTGCGCCTGCTTGGCGTCCAGCTCGCTGAAGAACTGGCGGCGGTGACGGTCGAAGGTGGTGCGCGCGTGGGAGAAGCGCTTCCACAGCCCGTCCTCGGTGGGACGGTCCAGGCGCGGCCCGCGCCGCTGCGCGACCTTCCAGGACTCGAGCAGCTCACGCAGCTCGGCTCCGGAGTTCTTCCACTGCGTACGGGCCGGGTCCTGCTCGGCGATGGCCTCAGCGCGCTCAACGATCGCCGTGCGCTCCTTGAGGGCCTGCTCCTTGGCGGCCGCACGCTCAGCGGATACGGCCTCGCGTCGCTCGGCGGCCACGGTCTTGAGCGCGGCGAAACGGGCCCGCAGTCCCTCCAGGTCGCCGACGGCGGCCGGCTCGGTGAGGGACTCGGAGATCGAGGACAGGGTCGAGTCGATCTCGCGGACGCTGAGCTGGGGCAGACGGGTGGCGAACAGGTCGATGGTCGCCTTGAGATCCAGGTAGCGGCGCACGTAGAAGGCCATGGCCTCGGCGATGGGAGCATCGGGGAACTGGCCGACCTCGCGCTCGGCGCCACCGTCCTGGACGTAGACCCGGCCCTCACCGTCCACGCGCCCCCACTTGGCGGCGTCCATGGCCTCCTGCGGGTCGACGGCCTGCTCTGCAGGCACCGTGGGAGCCGCAGCCGGGGCGGGAACCTCGGCGGGAGTCGGTGTGGCGTCCTCCTGGGTGGCCTCAGCGGCCTCGGGCTGTTGAGCGTCCTTGGCAGGTTGCTCGGTCGGCGCGGGATCCTCAGAAGCCGAAGAGACCGACTCGTCAGAGGCGGCCTGCGTAGGCTCCTCGGTGGGCAGGTCCGAAGGCTTGCTGAGCTCGGACTCCTTCGGGGCGGCGACGTCGGCCGTGGTGTCGGCCGCTACGTCGGCGACGGGGGAGGAGTCGGTGTCGGGCGCCGGCTCCGTGGGGGCGGGCGCTGCCGACTGGTCAAGACCGGTCGGCTGGATGGTCTGCTCAGCCTCGGGCTGGTTGTCAGACCGGTTGTCGGGCTGGATCCGCTCAGTCACGGGATGCTCCTTCATGGTTGACGGGGAGGGAGCGGCGTGACCGCTCCGTTCCGTTCGCGCCCGGCTCTCAAGCCGGGTGGTGGTGAGGTGCCGTCGGAGGACGGCAGTGCCGAAAGTCTACGTTCCCGCCGGCGGCATTCACCATCCTTCGCCCCACTGATTTCAGTTGATTCGTTGAGCGCCGGTGCCCCTCACTAGCGGGCCGGTGTCGGTTACCCCAACCTCGTCGACGGCTGGCGCTGTTAGCATGTGACCATGCTCGCGTGACTCGCCCCTGTGTCCCCACCGCCTCATGCCAAGGACGAGTCATGCCTGCGATCAGTTTCTCCCATGTCAGCTTCTCCTACACCTCCGCCCCCTTGCTGGAGGGCATCAACCTTACGGTCTCCGACGACGAACGCGTCTGCGTCGTCGGCCCCAACGGATCGGGGAAGTCCACGCTCCTGCGCCTGGCCACCGGCGAGCTGTCGCCTGACCACGGGACTGTCAGCGTGCCCGGGCAGCATGGCCCGCAGACGGCCGACTCGGAGGAGTCGACTGCCACGTCGATCGCGGGCTACCTCGACGCCGTCTGCGCTGAGACCCTGGACGCGCTTGATCGTTTCGAGCGCATGGGCGAGGCCATTGCCCAGGCCGGAGCTGAAACCGGCTCCCTCGCCGAGGAGTACGACTCGTTACTGACCCGGCTTGAGTCTCTCGATGCTTGGAACCTTCCGGCTCGACGGGCTGAGGCGCTCGCCGGGCTGGGACTGGGGCGCGTGGATACAGGCCGCCTCGTCTCCTCCCTGTCGCCGGGCCAACGGGGAAGGCTGGAGATCGCCGCTCTGCTTCTTTCATCCGGTCAGGCGCTGGTGCTCGACGAGCCCACTAACCACCTGGATGCCGGTAGCAGTAGCTACGTGAGCGAGATGATGGTGTCATGGCCCGGACCGGTCCTGTTCACCTCTCACGATCGTGCCTTCATTGACGAGGTGGCCACCGCCGTCGTCGACCTCGACACGGCGCCGTGGCAGGCACTGGCCACCGCCTCCGGGGACAGCGGCCCCATGGGTGCCTACCGGTGCTCGGGGCGATACAGCGACTACCTCGTGGACAAGGCGCACGCCAGGTCGTCCCACCGCAGTCTTCACCAGCGTCAGCAGGAGCAGCGGCGCAAGCTCGTGCGTCACCGTCGCGACTCCGAGATCGTTGGGCACAGCGGGGCAGCGCCCCGGACCGAGGCCCGCATAGCCCGGAAGTTCTACGCCGACCGCGCCCAGCGCGTCTCCACCCGGCGCCAGACGCAGGACGACCGCCGGCTGGAGGCGCTCGCCAGTACCGAGGTGCGCAGGCCCCGCTCCTACGACCTGCAGCTGCGTCTGACTGAACCGGCGCCGCGAACAGGGATGGCGGTCTCGGCCCGGTCAGCTGCCGTACCCGGGCGCCTTGCACCGGTCACGGTCGACGTCATGGCAGGCGAGCACCTGCTGGTCACCGGCGCCAATGGGAGCGGCAAGTCCACGCTTCTGACCTGGATGGGTAGGCGGTCAGCACCCACGGAGGACTCCGTCGGCAGCCTCACGGTATCCGGTTCGGTGCTCCGGATACCCCAGCACCTGCCGAAACTCGGCGACCCTGGGGTGGATGAGAACGTGTGGACCGAGGGGATCGGGGACCGCGGCCGGGGGTCTCTGCACCCGTGCCTGTGGAACCGTCCCATCAGCGAGCTCTCCGACGGCAACCAGCGCTGCGTTCAGCTGGCCCTGGCCGCTGCTGCTGGGCCTGAGGTGCTTGTCGTCGACGAGCCCACGAACTACCTGGACCTGGACGCCCTCGAGATGCTCGAGGCCGCTCTGAGGACATGGACGGGCACGCTCATCGTCGCCAGCCACGACCGCTGGCTCATTGAGCACTGGTGGGGTCGGCGGCTTCACCTTCGGTGAGCCGGCCGGGTCCTGTGGACCTGAGCAGCTCTTTGACCCGTATCGACACTGTTCCCAGACGGCCCAAGTAGGGTGGGGGCATGATCTTGGAGCGCACCATCGCACCCGTGTTCGCCGCCAACTGCTACGTCCTGGCCGCAGGTCCGGGCGAACCCGCCCTCGTCGTCGACCCCGGAGCCGGTGCCGCCCGCGGTGCTCTGGCCCTGCTTCGCTCCCATCGGCTCACCCTGAGCGCCATCCTGCTCACCCACGGTCACGCCGACCACGTGTGGGACAGCCAGGCGCTCATCGAGGCCGCCCACGCCGAGGGCCTGCTCACCAGTGACGACGCCGTCGACGTGCCGGTCTACATCCCCGAGCGCGACCGCTACCGGCTCGAGGAGCCCGACATCACCACCGGTATCAGCGCCAACGGAATGAGCTTCACCGACATGGCCGGCAGCGAGTGGAAGCAGCCCGCCGACATCCGGCTCTTCCCGGGAGACGGCTTCTCCCAGGCCATCGAGCTGGTCCCCGGCATCGCGCTGCGCGCGGTCCCCGCTCCTGGCCACTCGGAGGGCTCCACGCTGTTCTTCTTCGAGGCCCGCCTGGCTGACAACGCCCTGCTCTACGAGGCCGAGGTCATCGATGACGACCCTGCCGTCGCCGACGAGGAGCACACCTACCTCATGGCCCTCGACGGTGACGTCATCTTCAAGGGCTCCGTGGGACGCACCGATCTGCCCGGCGGGGACCAGGTGCAGATGCTCGCCACCCTGCGCTTCCTGGCCAACGCCGTCGACCCGGCCACCATCCTGTTGCCCGGGCACGGCGCAGTGACCACCATGGAGCACGAGCACCACGGCAACCCCTACCTCGCCGAGGCCAAGATCCGTGGGGGAGACCTCAAGGCCTGATGGCGCCAGGGCCCGACGGCGACGCGCAGGCTCACTGCTCGTCATGACACAATGCGGACCATGGCACAGGTACGACAAGCTCTCTCCTCACTGTCCGGCTTCCCCGAGTGGCTCCCCGCGGGCCACATCGTCGAGCAGCACTTCGTCGACATCCTGCGCCGCACCTTCGAGCTCCACGGCTTCAGCGGCATCCAGACCCGCGCCGTCGAGCCGCTGAGCGAGCTGACGAAGAAGGGGGAGACCTCCAAGGAGGTCTACCTGCTCAGCCGCCTTCAGGCCGATCCCGCCGACGCCGAGTCCGAGACGGATCCGCGCAAGCAGCTGGGGCTCCACTTCGACCTGACCGTCCCCTTCGCCCGCTATGTCGTGGACAATGCCGGGCTGCTGACCTTCCCGTTCAAGCGCTACCAGATCCAGAAGGTCTGGCGCGGGGAACGGCCCCAGGAGGGACGCTTCCGCGAGTTCATCCAGGCCGATATCGACATCGTCGGTGACGGCGCCCTGCCGCTCCACCACGACGTCGAGGTCCCCCTCATCATGCACGAGGCGCTCAGCGCCCTGCCGGTGCCCGCGGTCACCATCCACGTCTCCAACCGCAAGGTCGCCCAGGGCTTCTACCAGTCGATCGGCATCGACACGGACCGGCTCATCGAGGTCCTGCGCGTGGTCGACAAGCTCGACAAGATCGGCCCGGAGAAGGTGGCCGCCGAGCTCACCCAGAGCGTTGGCACCAGCGCGCAGCAGGCGGCGCAGGCCCTCAGGCTCGCCACCATCACCGGTACCGATGGTCAGGACGTCTCCGATCAGGTCCTGCGGGCGCTGGCAGGCGCCGAGCCCACCGAGCTCCTCATCGAGGGCCTGGCCGAGCTGACCGCCCTGCTCGAGGCCACCGGACGCCGCCGCCCCGGCGCCGTCATCGCCGACCTCAAGATCGCTCGCGGACTGGACTACTACACCGGCACCGTCTACGAGTCCTTCATGGCCGGCCACGAGGATCTGGGCTCAGTGTGCTCCGGAGGCCGCTACGACTCCCTGGCCACCAACGGCAAGCGCACCTTCCCCGGCGTGGGCATCTCCATCGGCCTGTCCCGGCTCCTGGCCCGCGTCATCGGTGAGGGCCTGGTGCAGCTCAGTCGACCCGTGCCCACGACGGTGCTCGTGGCCGTCACCGACGAGGCCCACCGCTGCGCCTCCGACGCCATCGCCGATGCGCTGCGCGCTCGCGGCATCAGCGCCGACGTGGCCCCCAGCGCCGCCAAGTTCGGTAAGCAGATCAAGGCCGCGGACAAGCGTTCCATCCCCTTCGTGTGGTTCCCCGGCGCCGAGGGAGCCCCCGACTCGGTCAAGGACATCCGCTCCGGCGAGCAGGTCGAGGCCGACGCCGCGACCTGGCAGCCGCCCACCGACGACACCGCCCCACGGATCACCGTCAGCCCGGCTGCGGACTGCTCCCAGGACGGCTGCGAGGTCGACTCAGCCTCATGACCCCTAGCCGGAGCGAGTCCAGCAGCACGCACCACGTCCATCAGGCGACCAGGGCACTGTCCGCCCTCCGGGACAGCCTGACGGCCCTGTCCATGCCCTACGTCCTTCAGGGAACCGCTGCGGCCTCGGACAAGGCCACGCTCATCCGCGACCAGCTCGGTGACTACGTCCTTCCCCGCCTGGCCAGCCTGGACGCACCGCTGCTGGCCGTGGTGGGCGGCTCGACCGGGGCCGGCAAGTCGACCCTCGTGTCCTCGCTCGTTCGCCGGCACGTGGCCAGGGCCTCGGCGATCCGCCCCACCACGCGCCGCCCCCTGCTGCTGCACGCACCGACCGACGCCGCCTGGTTCGACACCGACCGGGTCCTGGGCTCCCTGTCACGCCTGCGCGTGGATAGCGACGCTCCTGCAAGCCCCCTCACCGACCACACGCCGCGAGAGCTCGAGCTACGAGCCTGCAAGGGACTTCCCGAGGGGCTGGCGATCGTGGACGCACCCGATGTCGACTCCGTGGTCGAGGACAACCGGGACCTGGCCGCGACGCTCCTGGCCGGTGCGGACCTGTGGATCTTCGTCACCACGGCGGCCCGCTACGCCGACGCCGTTCCCTGGGAGCACCTGCGGGCCGCGGCCGAGCGGCACATCACGGCTGCCATCGTCCTGGACCGGGTACCCGATGGTGCGCAGGCTGAGGTGGAGGCCGATCTGCGGCGCAGGCTCGCGGAGGCGAACCTGGCTGAAGCCCCCGTCTTCACGATTCCTGAAACGGCTCTGGACGACGACGGCTTCCTGCCTGAGTCCTGCGTCTCACCACTGCGC
>ERZ773265.1078-NODE-1078-length-15092-cov-11.634701_pt1 | contig 15092 bp, 10 predicted proteins | sample MGYA00580512_ERZ773265 | MGnify/ENA primary metagenome ERZ773265 (study PRJEB29015, sample SAMEA2738169) | human oral metagenome | biome: human oral; feature: human-associated habitat; material: saliva | place: China | collected 2183 ... | reverse complement strand
TCCCAGCCGACGCCGACTCGCGCGACGAGGCCAAGGCGCTCATGGAGAGCGAGTGCGTGGCGCAGGTGCGTCAGAGCACCGGCGAGCAGGGCGAGATCACGGTGGGTGACCCGCGCAGCGTCTACACCTGGGCGTCCGGCTTCCTCGATGGCTCCCAGCCCTCCGCACAACCCGTCGACACCGGTGACTGGGCCGCGACCGTCTCCTCGGGCGGCAAGCCGGTCGGCCTTCTCGAGGTGGTCCATGACAAGGGGCACGCCACCTGCACCCCCGTCTTCGACGACGACCTGGCCACCGACGTCGACCAGATGGGCGAGGCCCACCTCGTCCACGACCGCAACGCCAACGCCTGGTACTCGCTGAGCGGCACCACGGTGACGGCGATGGGGGAGGCCGCCACGCGGCGCCTGGCCGGCCCCATCGAGCTGCGCGACTACGGAGAGATCCTGCGTGAACGCGCCGGGTCCAAGCCCAAGACCTCCGCCGCTCAGGGCGAGGAGCGCTCCACCACGGGGGGCTGGGCGATCTGGGGGCCGGTCCTGGCGGTCGTCGTCGTCGGGGTCATCACCGTCATCATCACGGTCCGTCACGAGCGCAAGGTGACCGCCCCGCTGCGCCAGGCCCGCAACCGCGCCGACATGGCCGAGCGCGCCGACCGGCTCAGCCGGGACGAGTCCGACACCCAGGGCGCCGCAGTACGCCGGGGCATCCCCCGCGCCGCTATCGACCTGTCCCTCCTGGGGGACGGGGCCGAGGACGACGCCGATGCGACCGCCGGCGAGACCCTGGGGGACACGATCCCCGAGAGCCGCGTCAACCTGCCACGAGACCCGAGGGCATAGGCTGGTCCGGTGCGAATCCTCTCCATCGACTCCTCCCTGGGGACTCAGCTCGCGGTCGTCGACGCCGCCCCCTCGGCCGCCGGCGCACGCGCCCTGCAGGTGCTGAGCCAGGACGAACAGGCCGATACCCGCCGTCACGCCGAGTCCCTCGGACAGATGCTCTCTCAGGCCCTGTCGGCTCCCGAGGTGGCCGAGCGCCCGCTGGACGCCGTGGTCGCCGCCACCGGACCGGCCCCCTTCACCGGACTGCGTGCGGGTCTGGTGACGGCCGGGGTCGTCGGGCGCACCCGGGGCATCCCCGTCCACGGGGTCTCCAGCCTCGACGCCGTCGCCCGCCGCGCCCTGGACGAGCTCGGGGCCCAGGAGGGGCAGACGGGGCCGGTCGTTCTGGTCGCCACCGACGCCCGCAGGCGCGAGGTCTATACGGCACTCTTCCGCGCCAACGGTCCCGACGACGTGACCCGCCTGACCGAGATCATCGTCTGCTCTCCGGCCCAGGTCGCTCAGCGCCTCGCCGAGCAGGCACCGGGACCGGGCGGGGGGAGTGGAGGCATCGACGTCGTGGCCGGCTCCGGTGCCTCCCTCTACCCCGAGCTGGCGGAGATGGCCTCCTGCCACGATGCCCTGGCCCCCGTCTCCGGTGATGCCCTGACCCAGGTGCGCATCGCCCTGGCCCGTCTCGAGCGCGGTGAGGAGCTGAGCACGCAGCCGCTCTACCTGCGCCACGCCGATGTGCAGGTGCCCGCTGCCCGCAAGCGCGTGCGCTGAACGTAGGCCCAGGGTGACTCAGATGTCCGAGGCGAAGAACGCAGGACGGGCACCCGGGCTGCGGGAGATGGCCGAGGGGGACCTGGATGCCATCGCCCGCCTTGAGAGCGAGCTGTTCGGGGCCGAGGCCTGGAGCCGTGACCTGCTGGCCGCCGAGCTGAAGGCCTCCCACGGGCCCCGGGCGGACCGCCGCTACGTCGTCGTCGAGTCCGATGCTGCGGATCGTGACGGCGGGGGCGGACTGGACGGGCCGCGGCTCCTGGGCTACGCCGGGCTCTACCACGCCGGTGGCCTGACCAGCGCGGACCTGCTGACCATCGCCACCGTCCCGGCGGCGCGCGGGCGAGGGATCGCCTCCCTCATGCTCACCGAGCTCGTCTCCACCGCCCGGGAGGTGGGCTGCCCCGATGTCCTGCTGGAGGTGCGCAAGTCCAACGAGGTCGCCCAGCGGCTCTACGCCAGGCACGGGTTCGTCCCCATTGGCCGGCGCCGCCGCTACTACCAGGCTCCTCCGGAGGACGCCGTGGTCATGCGGCTGACTCTGCGCCCGCGCCCGGGGCCGGTCGGTGCCGAGGCCGGTGATCCGGGCGAGGTCTGAGTCCGCGGAGCGACTCACCGGGAGCAATCCCTGGTGTCCGACTGGACGGATTGCGCTGGAGCCGTAGAGGCAGATAGGCGCCACAACGGCCGGAGATAAACACGGACCGTGGGGAGAGAAGGGGTAAGTGTCGGCCACTTCACAGATTTGGCTGACGCCCCCGTGACGAAAAGGAGGCCTCAGACGTCGGCGTCAGCATATTCCGCGGCGTTGAATGACGAATCGAGACCCGTTGAGATCCCCAGGATTCCGCGGATCGTCACACCAACATCGCTGGTGGAGCGCAGATCGCGCCTACGGGAGCCGGTGCCCGGCTAGCCTTTTGCCGTGGCCAAAACATCTGCTCCTTCCTTGAAGAGGCGGACCGCCTTCTCCACGACCGTCTTCATGAAGCGCATGATGGCGATCTCGGGACTGGTGTTCCTGTTCTTCGTCCTCTTCCACGCCTACGGCAACCTGCACTACTTCGAGGGTGAGGTCGCCTACGATCACTACGCCGTGTTCCTGCGAGCACTGCTGGTGCCGATCATGCCCTACGGCGGTGTCCTGTGGATCCTCCGCCTGGCTCTCATGGCCTGCCTCCTGGCTCACGCCGGCAGCGCCTTCCACCTGTGGGCGCGCAACAAGCGGGCCCGCGGCAACGACAAGTACGCCGTCAAGAAGCCCGGCGCCGAGTACTTCGCCTCCCGCTACGCCATGCGCACCATGCGCTGGGGCGGCGTCATCCTCCTGCTGTTCATCATCTGGCACCTCCTGCAGTACACCACCCTGTCACTGACGCCGGGGGGACACTACGTGCACGGACGGGCCTACCTCAACATGTACTACGGCTTCCAGCTGTGGTGGGTGTGGCTCATCTACGCGATCGCGCTGGCCGCCCTGTGCCTGCACGTGTGGCACGGCGTGTGGTCCGCCCTGCAGACACTGGGCGCGGTGCGCGGAAACACCATCCCCTTCATCCGGCTGATCGCCTTCGTGCTGGCCTTCGCGCTGTTCGCCGCCTTCATGGCTGTTCCGACGGCGATCCTCTTCGGCTATGTCGATGCCCCCATGGCCACTGGCGACTACTACCCGCAGTTCTGTGACGCGATCGGCTCCTCCGCCGAGCACTTCGCCGAATGTGCTACGGCGACCCACTGAGAGTGAACGACTATGACTGAACTCATCGACGGCCTGTACTACGAGGGCGAGAAGATCGCCGACACCAAGGCCCCCCACTCCGTCCCGATCGACCGGCGCTGGGAGCAGCGCAAGTTCGAGGCCAAGCTGGTCAACCCCGCCAACCGCCGCAAGCTGGACATCATCGTCGTCGGCTCCGGCCTGGCCGGCGGCGCCGCGGCCGCCTCCCTGGGCGAGCAGGGCTACAACGTCAAGGTCTTCTTCTACCAGGACTCGGCTCGCCGGGCGCACTCCATCGCCGCCCAGGGCGGTATCAACGCCGCGAAGAACTACCGCAATGACGGCGACTCCGTCTACCGGCTCTTCTACGACACGGTCAAGGGCGGCGACTACCGCGCCCGCGAGGACAACGTCTACCGCCTGGCGGAGGTCAGCGCCAACATCATCGACCAGTGCGTGGCCCAGGGCGTCCCCTTCGCCCGCGAGTACGGCGGCCTGCTGGACAACCGCTCCTTCGGTGGCGTGCAGGTCTCCCGTACCTTCTACGCCCGCGGCCAGACCGGCCAGCAGCTCCTCATCGGCGCCTACCAGGCCCTTGAGCGTCAGGTGCACGCCGGCACGGTCAAGGAGTTCCGTCGCCACGAGATGGTCGAGCTCATCATCGTCGACGGTCGCGCCCGTGGCATCGTCACCCGCGACATGGTCTCCGGGAAGATCGAGACCCACCTGGCCGACGCCGTCGTGCTGGCCAGTGGCGGCTACGGCAACGTGTTCTTCCTGTCGACCAACGCGATGGGTTGCAACGCCACCGCCGTGTGGCGCGCGCACCGCAAGGGCGCCTACTTCGCCAACCCCTGCTACACGCAGATCCACCCCACCTGCATCCCGCAGTCCGGGGACTTCCAGTCCAAGCTCACCCTCATGAGTGAGTCCCTGCGCAACGACGGACGCATCTGGGTGCCCAAGAAGGCCGAGGACTGCGACAAGGACCCGCGCGACATCCCCGAGGAGGCGCGCGACTACTACCTCGAGCGCATCTACCCGGCCTTCGGCAACCTCGTGCCGCGTGACATCGCCTCCCGCCAGGCCAAGAACATGTGCGACGAGGGTCGCGGCGTGGGACCGGCCATCAAGGAGCGCGACGCCAACGGCAACGAGCGGATGATGCGTCGCGGCGTCTACCTGGACTTCTCCGAGGCCATCAACCGTCTGGGCAAGGACGCCGTCTCGGCCCGTTACGGCAACCTGTTCGAGATGTACCAGCGCATCACCGGGGACGACCCCTACGAGGTCCCCATGCGCATCTACCCCGCCGTGCACTACACGATGGGTGGCCTGTGGGTGGACTACGACCTGGAGTCCAACGTCCCGGGCCTCTACATCGCCGGAGAGGCCAACTTCTCCGACCACGGCGCCAACCGCCTGGGTGCCTCCGCCCTCATGCAGGGGCTGGCCGACGGCTACTTCGTCCTGCCCGACACCATGAACGACTACCTGGCGGACATGCTGCGCCTGGGCAAGGTCGACCCCAACGCCCCGGAGATCGCCGAGGCCAAGCGCTCCGTCGAGGAGCGCGTCGCCCGCCTCATGGCCCTGCGCGGCACCCGCAGCGTGGACGACTTCCACATGGCCCTGGGCCGCATCATGTGGGAGTACTGCGGCATGGAACGGCGCGATGCCGGACTGCGCGACGCCATCAAGCAGATCCGGGCCCTCAAGGAGGAGTTCTGGCGCGACGCCCGCATCACGGGCCAGGCCGACGAGCTCAACCAGGCCCTGGAGAAGGCCGGCCGACTGCTGGACTTCTTCGAGCTGGCCGAGCTCATGTGCATCGACGCCCTGCACCGGCGGGAGTCCTGCGGTGGCCACTTCCGGGCGGAGTCCCAGACTCCCGAGGGTGAGGCCCTGCGGCACGATGACGAGTTCCTCTACGTCGCCGCCTGGGAGTGGGGCGGGGAGAACCAGCCGCCGATCCTCCACAAGGAGGACCTCGTCTACAAGGACATCGAGCTCAAGCAGCGGAGTTACAAGTGAACATCAAGCTCAAGATCTGGCGCCAGAAGAACAAGGACTCGAAGGGCCACTTCGAGGAGTACGCCATGAGCGGGATCGAGGAGCACATGAGCTTCCTCGAGGTCCTCGACCTGCTCAACGAGCAGCTCTTCGCCGAGGGCAAGGAGCCGGTGGCCTTCGACTCCGACTGCCGCGAGGGCATCTGCGGTCAGTGCGGTGTGGTCATCAACGGGCAGGCCCACGGGCCCATCCGCTCGACCACCTGCCAGCTGCACATGCGCCACCTGGCGGAGGACCCCTCCTTCAAGGACGGCTCCACCATCACGATCGAACCGTGGCGCTCCACCGGCTTCCCGGTGCTGCGCGACCTCATCGTGGACCGCTCCGCCCTGGACCGCATCGTCCAGGCCGGTGGCTACATCTCGGTCAACACCGGTGGGGCCCCGGAGGCCCACTCGGTGCCCGTGCAGAAGGAGAAGGCCGACGCCGCCTTCGAGGCTGCCGCCTGCATCGGCTGCGGTGCCTGCGTGGCGGCGTGCCCCAACGCCTCGGCCATGCTGTTCACCGGTGCGAAGATCTCGCACCTGGGTCTGCTGCCGCAGGGTCAGCCCGAGCGCCTGGCTCGCGTGGTGAGCATGCTCAACCAGCACGACGCCGAGGGCTTCGGCGGCTGCACGAACATCGGCGAGTGCGCGGCCGTGTGCCCCAAGTCGGTTCCGCTCGAGGTCATCTCGCGCCTCAACCGGGATCTCGGCCACGCCCTGTGGAAGGGCCAGCACGCCCACTGATCCACCCGCCTCACTCCATACCGAGCCGGGCACTTCTCGCGTCGTCCTCCAGACATTCTGCCGGGGGTCGCGAAAAGTGTCCGGCTCGGTGGTGTTATACGTGCATACCTTTTACCAGCGCACGCCGGTGGGGACTTTCTGCGCGTGCGGAGGCATTCTCTGCCGGACGGGGGCATGTTGCGCGTACGGTGACGGGATTGCTGTCCCCGACGGCGTCGAATGGCCCCGCCCGGAACGACACGCGCCCGGCCGCGTGAAATGTCCCCGCCCGCGAAGTGCCCGGCTCGGCGTTCATGGATGGTGAAGGTGATCCCGGTGAAGTCCGCGATGCGGGGGACGTGCGAGCTGGCCTCGGGGACGCCGGTCTCCTCCATGCGCACCCGCATGAGCGCGATCGGCGCGGAGGTCACCAGGGCCAGCGGAACGCGGGCATCGATCAGGGCTGTCATGAAAGCTGCGGCACCCGAGGCCTCGATAGGCTCCTGTTCGGCGTCCGTCTCTCCAGGCGATAGTCTGGCCCCGTGAGCGACCCCCTCATTCTCGGTATCGAGTCCACCTGCGACGAGACCGGCGTGGCCCTCGTGCGCGGCCGCGAGCTCCTCGCCGACGTCACCGCCACCTCCATGGACCAGTACGCGCGCTTCGGCGGCATCATCCCCGAGATCGCCTCACGCGCCCACCTGGAGTCCTTCCTGCCGACCCTCGACGCCGCGCTGGAGAAGGCCGGTGTCGACCTCAGTGAGGTCGACGCCGTCGCCGTGTGCGCCGGCCCCGGACTCATCGGCTCCCTGACCGTCGGCATCTCCGCCGCCAAGGCCCTGGCCGCGAGCCTGAACCGGCCGATCTACGGCGTCAACCACGTCATCGGCCACCTGGCGGTCGATGAACTGGTCGACGGCCCCCTGCCGGAGCGCTTCGTCGGACTCATCGTCTCCGGCGGCCACTCGAACCTCCTGAGCATCCGCAACGTCGCCACCGACGTCGTCGAGCTCGGCGGCACTCTTGACGACGCCGCCGGCGAGGCCTTCGACAAGGTCGGCCGCCTCCTGGGCCTGCCCTACCCCGGCGGCCCGCACGTGGACCGGCTCTCCCAGGAGGGCGACCGCGGCGCCATCCGCTTCCCCCGGGGGCTGGCCGCGGGCAAGGACAAGGAGCGCCACCGCTACGACTTCTCCTTCTCCGGCCTCAAGACCGCCGTGGCCCGCTACGTGGAGTCCCTGGAGGACTCCGACCAGAAGGTGCCCAGTGCCGACGTCTGCGCCGCCTTCTCCGAGGCCGTCAACGACTCCCTGACGGCCAAGGCGGTCCAGGCCTGCCTGGACACCGGCTGCGACACGCTCGTCGTCGGGGGCGGGTACTCGGCCAACTCCCGCCTGCGCTCCCTGGCCGCCGAGCGCTGCGAGGAGGCCGGCATCACCCTGCGCCTGCCACCACTGCGCTTCTGCACCGACAACGGCGCCCAGATCGCAGCCCTGGGGTCAGCGGCCGTGCGGGCCGGTGTCGCCCCCAGCCCCATGGACTTCGCCCCGGACTCGGGGATGCCGCTGGACGTCAGCGTCGCCCACTGACGTCGCCCCCTGACGCCCGCTGCCCTTCGGTATTCGTTGCGCTCGGGGGCAGGCCGGCGGCCACTCCCCGGATGATGATCTCGATCTTGCGGTCCAGGCCGCCGCGCTCCAGCCAGCTCTCGTTGGGTGTCAGCGCCTCGGGCAGGGCCGGTCTGTCGGCTGCGGCCGCGAAGCGGCTGGTCTCCTCCAGTCCCGTGGGTCCGCCTGGCCCCGAGGGGGCCACGGGGGAGCGCATGACCTCGATCTGCGCGTGCGTGGCGATGACGGTGTCTCCGACGAAGTCCAGGACCACCCCGGCCTCCTCGACCCTCAGGCCGCCGTCGACCAGGACCTGGCACGCCTGAGCCACGGGAGCAGCGAAGAGCTGGTGGGCCCACGGCACCCCCATGATGACTCCGGCCAGGCCGGGGTAACGCTCCAACATCACCCAGATGGCCTCGGCGTGGGCCCGCACCGCATCGGGCCAGCGCCTCCCGGCCGCTGGGACATCGACCTCGGCGGCGATCCTCTCCAGGCAGGCAGCCAGCAGATCCTCGCGCGAGGAGATCGTGCGGTACAGCCCGGAGACCGCCACCCCCAGGTGCTTGGCCACCGCCGTGAGCGTGAAGTCCGCGATGCCGATCCCGAGGGCGGCATCGACGACGTCGTCGCGCGAGAATCCCGGTCTCGGTCCGGTCGGTCGGCCCAGTCGCGCAGGTCGTGTCATGGCAGCACCGTAATGGTCCGCGGGGGCTGTTGCCCGAGGTTCAGCGGCGAGAGTAAGGTGGACCTCACTAAGTTCTGAAAGCCATTCAGAATTAGGGTCGACGGAAGGTTGGAACACCTGATGAGCACGCGGACACAGTCATCAGCTCCGGAGGCATCGTCGCACTCATCGCCCGCGCTGTCGTCTCCGCCCTCAGCCGGCGCAGCAGCGCCTGACGACGCCGCTGAGCCGACCCCTCAGGGCAACGCCCAGCGCTCGCGCGAGGGGCAGGCAGCCATCGCCCGCCTCGGCGCCCCCGTGCGCACCCGCCTGCGGATCGGTCAGGTCCTCGTCCTGCTCTCCGCGGTCCTGGCGGTGGCCCCCTACATCGCGCTGGTCCAGCTCGGCGACATCCTGCTGCGCGCCCACCGGGCGGGGCTGAGCCCAGACACCCAACAGGTGTCAGGCGTGGTCATGGTGCTCGTGAGCGCCTACTCCACCCGCCTGCTGCTGTACTTCCTGGCGCTGCTCATCACCCACCTGGCCGACCTGTCCCTGCGCGACCGCCTGCGCCGCGACATCGTTGCGCGCATCTCCCACGCCCCGCTGTCCTGGTTCACCGCCTCCACCTCCGGGCGCCTGCGCAAGGCCGTTCAGGACGACACGACCCTCGTCCACACCGTCATCGCTCACGGCCCCGTCGAGCGCCTCAACGCCATCGTCACCCCGCTGGCCCTGCTGGGCTGCGCCTTCTGGATCGACTGGCGTCTGGCCCTGCTGGCCGTCTCCACACTCGTCCTCTACGTGCTCACCTACTCGGTGTCCATGCGCGGCATGAACGAGAAGACCGTGGAGATGGACCGCAAGCTGGCCGCCATCTCCTCGGCCATGGTCGAGTTCGTCTCCGGGATCGGCGTGGTCAAGGCCTTCGGACGCGTGGGACGAGCGCACTCGGCCTACCTCACCGCCGCGGACGAGTTCTCCGCCTTCTACCGCGCCTGGGCGATGCCCCTGGTGACCGTCACCTGCCTGTCCTTCACCTGGGTCTCCATCCCCGTGCTGCTCCTGGTCAACCTCGGCGGCGGGGCGCTGCTCATCCACGCCGGGGCCGTCACCCTGCCCCAGGTCCTGGCCACGACCCTCGTCGCCCTGGTCCTTCCCGCCGCCCTCATCACCATCGCCTCGATCTCCTGGTCCTACCAGCTCGCCGGCGCGGCGGCCCTGCGGCTGTGCGAGGTCCTCGACACCCCCGTCCTGCCCGCCGCCGACCGGCCCGGACGGCCCCGCGAGGTGCGCGTCGAGATCGACCACGTCTCTTTCTCCTATGGGGAGGTTCTCGCCGTCGACGACGCCTGCCTGACCCTGGAGCCGGGAACCGTGACCGCGCTGCTGGGCCCCTCCGGCTCGGGCAAGTCGACGCTGGCCACCCTCATCGCCCGCTTCGCCGACCCCGACGCCGGCGCCGTACGCATCGGTGGCGTGGACCTGCGGGACATGGACGAGTCCACCCTGTACTCCACCGTCTCCTTCGTCCTCCAGGACGCCCAGCTGCTCGCCACCACCGTGCGCGAGAACATCGCCCTCGGGCACCCCGAGGCCGACCTGGCGCAGGTGCGCGCCGCCGCCCGCGTGGCCCGCATCCACGACGAGATCATGGCGTTGCCGCAGGGCTACGACACCGTCCTGGGGCAGGACACGGCACTGTCCGGTGGACAGGAGCAGCGCATCGCCATCGCCCGCGCCATCCTGCTGAACACCCCCGTCATCGTGCTCGACGAGGCCACCGCCATGGCCGACCCCGAGTCCGAGGCCGAGATCCAGCAGGCACTGAGCGCCCTGGTCAAGGACCGTACCGTCCTGGTCATTGCTCACCGGCCGGCCGCCGTGCGCGGCGCCGACCGCATCGCCGTCATGGACGGTGGACGCATCGTCGCCGCCGGCGCCCATGATGACCTGGCCGATGAGCCCCACTACCGGGCCCTGCTGCGCCAGGCCGGCGAGCTCGAGGGTGCCACGGGATCGAACGTCCACGAGACCGCCACCAGGACGGACGGCCCCGTATTCGCCGACGGCGCGGCTGGCAGGCCGGATGACGGTGTGGCTGACAGTGCGGCTGACGGCAGGGGCTTGGCGGCGCCGCCCTCCCGCGTCGATGACCGGGATGGGCGGACGGGGGCCACGCGTCCGGTGCCCTCCATCCCCGGCGAGTCCTCCCGGCCGGTGGAATCCCTGCTGTCCCGCTTCCGCCGGCTCATGACCGACACCTCCTGGAGGCAGACCCGAGGGTGCATCGCCCTGGCGGGAGTCAACGGGGTCCTGTCGGGACTGGCGCTGCTGGTGCTGCTGCCCGCCTCAGTGGCTCTGGCGACCAGTGCGCCCCGATGGGGGCTGTCCTTCGGCGGCTGGCTCATCGTGCTGGTCGTTCTCGGTCTCGGCGCGGTCGTCTGCGACTTCCAGGGGCGGCGCATGGGTATGTCGGGGGCGCTGGGCTTCATGCACGACGTCCACCACGCAGTGGGCGACCGGATCGCGCGCCTGCCCCTGCGCTGGTTCACCGCCGACTCCGCCGGCACCCTGTCCCGGGCCGTGAGCCAGGAGATGGTGGCCCTGGGGGAGTCCGCCGCCCACTTCTTGTACCTGCTCACCTCCACCGCTGCCGCATGCGTGGTCGTCGGGGTCGGCTCCTGGGCCTGGGACTGGCGCCTGGGGCTCCTGCTGACGCTGGCCGCGCCCCTGTTCACCGGACTCGTGAGCCTTTCGCGCCGTCTGCTGGACCGCGGCAAGTCCATCTCCGAGCCCGCCGAGCGCGAGCTCGCCACCCGCATCGTCGAGATCGCCCGCTGCCAGGGCGCCCTGCGCTCCTGCAAGGCCGCCTCGGGCTACAGCCGCCTGACCGCCGCCTTCGACGACGGGGTCCGCGCCTCCAGACGCGCCCTGTGGTGGGAGTCCGCCGGCAACCTCGTCAACGGCGCACTGAGCCAGATCGTCGTCGTCGCCATGATCGTCCTGACCTCCTCACTGGCCGCCTCCAGCGCCATGGAGCCGCTGGTGGCCATTGCCGTCATCGGCATGTGCCTGCGTTTCACCACCATGCTCGACGACATCGGAGCAGCCGTGATGGGCGTGGAGGAGCGGCGCCAGATGATGAACCACCTCGACGCCGTCATGGACGCCGAGCTCATGGCCGAGCCGCGGGAGCCCAGTGCGCTGCCCGAGCCGGGCGCCGTCGAGCTCGACGACGTCGTCTTCGGCTACCGCCCCGACGCTCCCGTCCTGACCGGGGTGTCGATGAGCCTGCCCGCACGCACCATGTGCGCCATCGTGGGCCCCTCAGGCAGCGGCAAGACGACCATCGCCCGCCTCGTCGCCCGCTTCTGGGATGTGGACTCGGGAACCGTGCGTGTCGGCGGCACCGACGTGCGCGACATGCCGACCTCCCAGCTCATGGAGCAGCTCTCCATGGTCTTCCAGGACGTCTACCTCTTCGACGACACTCTGGCCGCCAACATCCGCATCGGCAACGCCGCAGCCGACGACGCCCAGGTGCGCTGGGCAGCGGGGCTCGCCGGCGTCACGGAGATCGTCGACCGCCTTCCCCATGGCTGGGACACGCGCGTGGGTGAGGGCGGACGGGCCCTGTCCGGTGGGGAGCGCCAGCGCGTCTCCATCGCCCGCGCCCTGCTCAAACGAGCCCCGATCGTCCTGCTCGATGAGGCCACCAGCGCACTGGACGCCGAGAACGAGGCCAATATCGTCGCCGCGATGCAGGAACTGAGCCGCACGTCGACCCTCATCGTCATCGCCCACAAGCTCGAGACGATCGCCGCCGCCGACCAGGTCGTCGTCCTCGATGACGCCGGGCGTATCGCCCAGCGGGGACACCACGATGAGCTTGTGTCCGTCGAGGGGCCCTACCGCAGCTTCTGGGAGCAGCGCACCCGGGCCCGCGGATGGGAGCTCGTATCGAGGCAGGAATGATCGCCCCGGGAATCGCTGATCGTCGGGCGAGACTCGGGACCGTGCCGGCTCGCAATAGCAGTGGGGCACGGGCCCGGATGTCAGGCTGACTTCTCAGTTATCGGCGGACTCGGCGGCTCAGGGGACCCATGAGGCCGTCAGAGGAGGACCGAGAAGGAAATGAGGTCAAGGGTGCGAATGTGGGATGCGCTTTATTGAAGCACAATGTTTTGGAGAATTGTGGCGGCAATGGCGTGATGACTTGGAAGGTATGTGCTGTGGGCGGGGAGGAAAATGCTCTGATGTGCCCCGGGTATTGAGCTCCATGTTCTGTTAAGGCGACAGCGCACGTTGTTCTCTCTTGCATTCTCCATTGTTCGTTCCACAGGAGGATAAGGTGAATTCGTGTCCACCTCCTCCGCTGCGGCGCACGTCGATCCCTCCGCACGGGTCCTCACTGTTTCCTGGCGGTCCTTCGAGGAAAGCTCGGAGCACTGGTCGTGTTCGTGGTCGCCTGGATCGTGAGCGTGTGCCTGTGGGCGGGGTATCCGGTGGGGCTCATGTCGCAGCACCGCAGGCTGCCCGTGATCGCGATCATGGGCATGGTCGACCGTGCCGTCGGACTGTTGCTGAGCCTGGCCGACCTGTAGGGATACCTCCCCGTCCCCAAGCCGATCCTGGCGATCGACTCCGCGGGTGGTGCGCAGGCGGGAGAGGAGGTTCTCCCACGGTCACACGAGGATCCCGCTTCCCGCCCGGCCGGGGAGCCCCGACGCCACCGACCACAGGTGGGTCGCCGGCGCTCCGCTCAGGACTTGGCCGCCAGCGAGAGCACCTCGGTGGGACGCAGGGGCCTGCCCGCCCGGGCCTCGGCCAGCAGCAGCCTGACGGCCGCCTCCCGCTGCCCTCCGTAGGCCCCGACGGCGGCGATCTGACGCTGGTAGGAGGCCCCCGTCTCCAACGTGGTGCGTACGGAGTCCAGCTCGGCGGCGCAACCGAGATCCTCTGCGACAGGGGCGAGCTCGGTGAGCATCCGCTCAACCGTGTCTCCCACCAGCTCCTCCTCACCGGCGGAGTTGACGATGAGGATCGCGTCCATGCCGTAGCGGGCTGAGCGCCACTTGTTCTCGGCGACGTACCAGTCCGGCAGCGCATCGAGCTCCTCGCCCCGGTCCAGGGTGCGGGAGAAGGACTCCACGAGGCACTGGGTCAGTGCCGCCATGCCGGCCAGCTCGGTCAGGTTCGTCGCGGCGTCGCAGGCCCGCACCTCGATGGTTCCCAGGCGCGGCGAGGGGCGCACGTCCCAACGGATCTCGGTGAAGTCCTCGATGACGCCGGTGTGGACCAGGTCCCCGGTGTAGCTCTCCAGCTGCTCCCAGGTGCTGAACTGCTCGGGGGCGCCGGCGGTGGGCAGCTGTTGGAACATCATGGCGCGGTTGTCCGCGTAGCCCGTGTCGGCCCCCGCCCAGAAGGGTGAGGAGGCACTCAGGCACTGCAGGTGGGCGGTACGCGTGAGCAGGGCCTTGAGGATCGGCAGGACCTTGGAGCGATCCTCGACGCCGACGTGCACGTGGGTGCCGAAGATGAGCATCTGGTGGCCCCACAGCCGGGTGCGGTCCACCAGGCGTGCGTAGCGCTCGGCGTTGGTCACCTTCTGCACCAGCGGGTCGGCGAAGGGGTGGGTCCCGGCCGAGGCCAGGTCCACGCGCAGCGGGTCGGTGACGGGAAGGACTCGGTCGAAGGCGAAGGCGATGTCCTCCATGCACTCGGCCACGGTCCTGCGCGCCCCGGAGACCAGCTCGATGGTGTTGAGCATCATCTCGCCGTGCACGTGCGGGTCCGGGCCCACCTTCTGGAGGATCTCCTCGGCGCACTGGCGCAGGTCGAGGCTGTCGCGGTCGATGAGGGCCAGCTCCCACTCCACCCCCAACGTGGAGCGGGCCGAGTTGGCGAAGTCAAGGGACTGGGGGCGGCGGGCCGGCGGCAGCTGAGCGTCGGCGGACGCGGCGTTCGGGCTCGTCGTGTCAGTCGTGTTCTGCATGTCCTGGCCTCCTCGGGCTCCCCGGTTCCCTCGCGGGTGCTGACCGGGGGTCTGTCGTCGCGGGAATAATGGGGGTCTGTTATGTCGGTGAGTGAGCTGATGAGGCGCCGGTGATCGGTTCGACGACGAGGACGGCGCCCTTCGCCTTGTCTCCCACCCGGGTCAGGATCCAGGTCTCCGACTCCTGGCCGCTGAGCCTCAATGAGGCGCGCAGGGCGTCGGGGGAGACGTCGACTCCGCGCTTGAGGATCTCCAGGCGCCCGATGCCCAGTTCGCGGCTACGGGAGCGCAGGGTCTTGAGTCGTAGCGGCAGGACCTCGGTGAGTCGGAAGGAGCACACGAAGGGGGCAGTCGCCTCATCGGGGAGGCGTTCTCCCGTGAGGTAGCCGATCCGGGGTCCCACTGGCCTGGCGTCCAGGGTCTCGCACAGGTGGGCGATGAGTCCGGCGCGCACGGCGGCGCCGTCGGGAACGTGGATGATGCTGCCCAGGTCGTCGGGTGAGCCGATTGGATCGACCTGGACCGGCGGCTGCGAGGGGTCGGTGGTGCTGGGATCGACCAGTGTGCAGGCGGTTGTGCCCTGTGCCCCCGAGCGCAGGATCAGTGCGGAGCGCCCGGGCCCCTCCGGCGCCAGCGGTCCGCACCAGATGGCCGCCTCGACGACGTCGCCGTCCACGCTCACCCACTGCGTGTGGGAGCCCGACGGCAGCGCG
>ERZ773265.1073-NODE-1073-length-15146-cov-12.522232_pt1 | contig 15146 bp, 9 predicted proteins | sample MGYA00580512_ERZ773265 | MGnify/ENA primary metagenome ERZ773265 (study PRJEB29015, sample SAMEA2738169) | human oral metagenome | biome: human oral; feature: human-associated habitat; material: saliva | place: China | collected 2183 ... | reverse complement strand
GTCCCATCGCCCGGGTGGGCACCGACCTCGCCCAGCGCCTGTCGCTGCGCGGCGGTGAGGAGGTGACCGTGTCGACCGCCACCGGATCGATCACCCTGCCGGCCGTCGTCGGCGGCGTCAGCGACGGCACCGTGTGGCTGCCCGAGTGCTCGGCCGGCTCCACCGTCCACCAGACCCTGGGCGCCGGGCACGGCTCCCAGGTCACCGTGACCCATGCAGCGGAGGTACTGAGGTGAACCCGATCTACGCGGCTCAGGCCGCTGCCGACGACGCCCTCCCCAACGGGGGAGTGACCGCCGACTTCTCCGCCGAGACCTGGTGGCTGACCCTCATCAAGGCCGTCTTCATCGTCGCCTTCCTCATCGTCAGCGTCATGATGGCGCTGTGGGTGGAGCGGCGCGGCCTGGCCCGCATGCAGACCCGCCTGGGTCCCAACGTCAACGGCCCCCTCGGCCTGCTCCAGGCGGTCGCCGACGCCGGCAAGCTCATCATGAAGGAGGACTTCTGGCTCAAGGGGGCCGAGAAGGTCATCTACCTCCTGGCGCCGCTCATCGCCGCCTTCAGCGCCTTCATGGTCTACGCGGTCATCCCCTTCGGGCCGCAGGTGAGCATCTTCGGCCACTCCACGCCCCTGCAGCTGACCGACTTCCCGGTGGCGGTCCTCTACATCCTGGCCATCACCGCCTTCGGCGTCTACGGGATCATCCTGGGCGGCTGGTCCACGCACTCCACCTACCCGCTCTTCGGCGCCGTGCGCAGCGCCGCTCAGGTCATCTCCTACGAGCTGAGCATGAGCCTGTCCATCCTCACGGTCTTCCTGGCCTCGGGGACCATGTCCACCTCCGGGATCGTGACCGCCCAGCAGCGCATCTGGTGGGCCGTGGCGATGCTGCCCAGCTTCATCATCTACGTCATCTCCATGGTCGGTGAGGTCAACCGCCTCCCCTTCGACCTGCCCGAGGCCGAGGGAGAGCTCGTCGCCGGCCACATGGTCGAGTACTCCTCGATGAAGTTCGCCTGGTACTTCCTGGCCGAGTACATCAACATGTTCAACGTCTCGGCCGTGTGCGTCACCCTGTTCCTGGGCGGCTGGCGCTCGGCGATCCTCAGCCTGTTCTGGGAGGGCGCCAACTCCGGCTGGTGGCCGATGCTGTGGTTCGTCGCCAAGGTCTGGGCCGTCATGTTCTTCATGATCTGGACCCGCGGAACCCTCGTGCGCATCCGCTACGACCACTTCATGAAGCTGGGCTGGAAGGTCCTCATCCCGATCTCCCTGGTCTGGTTCGTGCTGGTGGCGGTGGTGCGCGCCTTCCGCACCTTCTCGGGCGCCTCCGTGCAGGCCCTGCTGCTGCCGATGGCCGTCGTCTTCTGCGTCATCATGTTCATCCTCTTCCTCATCCCCGACAAGGAGGAAGAGGAGGAGATCTACGAGGACTATGAGGACGACGACGAGGAGGACGCCGACGACGAGGACGTCGAGATCCTGGACGCCGAGGACGACCACGTCGCCTTCCTCGAGGGCTTCCCGGTCCCGCCGCCTCCGGGCACGTCCCTGCCGCCCTCACCACGGGCCCGCCGCGCCGCCCTGGCAGCGGAGGAGACTACTGCGGCCGATGACTCCCAGCCCGGGGCGGCCACCGCCGTCGGCCTCCTGGAGGACGCCGACGTCGAGGACGACGACCCGACCGGTTCCGCAGACTCCGCCGAGTCCCCCGACTCGGCAGGTGTGGCCGGCACGGCAGCTCCGGCCGGTAAGGACGCAGCCACCGCCCTGCCCACCTTCACCCTTGACCTCAAGGCCGACCCGGCCGGCGGCAAGGACACAGACACGGCCGCTGAGGCACCCCAGGAGGGAAAAGATGACTGATCGCCCCCACCGTTCCCGGGGCTCGCAGCACGATAAGTGGCTGCGTGACGCTCCCTCCGCCCTGGCCCGCGCCTTCGCGCCCGTGGCCGGCTACGGGGTCACCATCTCCTCGATGTTCCGCCCGGTGGTCACCGAGCAGTACCCCTTCGAGCCGCCGCAGGTGATGCCCCGCTACCACGGCCGCCACCAGCTCAACCGCTACGACGACGGCCTGGAGAAGTGCATCGGCTGCGAGCTGTGCGCCTGGGCCTGCCCCGCCGACGCGATCTACGTCGAGGCCGCCTCCAACGAGCCCGGCGCCCAGTACTCGCCCGGCGAGCGCTACGGGCGCGTCTACCAGATCAACTACCTGCGCTGCATCTTCTGCGGCATGTGCATCGAGGCCTGCCCCACCCGGGCCCTGACCATGTCCACCGACTTCGATGAGCTCGTCGGCCCCGGCCGCGAGGGCCTCATCTACGAGAAGGAGGACCTGCTGGCCCCCGTGCCCGAGGGCGCCGTGTCCGCGCCCCACCCCATGGTCGAGGGCACCGAGGACGGCGACTACTACCGCGGGAAGGTCGTCGGCTCCACCCAGGCCCAGATCGATTGGGTGCGGAGCCACCGGCCCGAGGACCCCAGCCTGGAGTCCGCCCGCGCCAAGGCCGCCCCCGCCTCTGGCCGGGACAGCCGCCACACCGTGAAGGGAGCCCTGCGATGAGCACCCTGCTGATGACCGGAGCCTCCGCCGCCGTCCCCACCGCCCTGACTCAGGACGGTCACCTGGGGCTGGGCGAGGCCATCGTCTTCGGCGTCGTCGCCCTGGTCACCGTGGCCTGCGGCATCGGCGTCCTGACCGCCAAGCGAGCCGTGAACGCCGCCATCAACATGATCGGCATCATGATCTCGCTGGCCGTCCTCTACATCGTCAACGAGTCGCCCTTCATGGGCATCACCCAGGTCGTGGTCTACACCGGCGCCGTCATGACCCTCGTCCTGTTCGTCATCATGCTCGTGGGTGTCGGCGGTGACGAGCCGGTGGGTGCCGCCGGTACCGTCATGAGGCGCCCGGTCCTCATCCTCCTGGGACTGGGACTGGCAGGAGCCCTGACCGCCGTCGTGTGGCGCTCCACCCTGCCGACGCCGGCCGGGCTCAAGGACAGCGCCAAGGCCGCCCCCGACCTGCTGGCCGTCACGCTCTACCACGACCATGTCGTCACCATGGAGCTGACCGCCATCCTGCTCATCGTCGCCGCCGTCGGCGCCCTGACCCTCACCCACCGCCAGCGCATCCGGGCCCGGCTCAGTCAGCGCGGGGTGGCCGATGGCAAGATGCAGGACTACGCCACCAAGGGCACCCACCCGGGCCAGAAGCCCATGCCCGGCGTCTACGCCTCCACCAACTCCGCCGCCGCCCCGTCCCTGGACGCCCAGGGCGAGGCCGTCGAGGAGTCCGTGCCCCGGGTCCTGCGGGCCCGCGGACAGGGGCTGGAGCTGTCCGACGTCTCCCCGGAGATGGGACTGGCCCAGCGCTCGGGCACGATCGTCTCCCGCCTGGCCGGGGCCAGTGAGAATGGTCAGGCCGACGGCCCTCGGGACGCCCGCCGCTCCGGGATGCCCTCCATGCCCGGCGCCGCCGCCCCCACCGTCAAGCAGCCCGTCCTCAGCGATGACGGGGCAGCCGACTCGGCCGCCCCGGAGCAGAAGGAGGAGAAGTGAGTCTCCCCATCACCGTCTACCTCATCCTGGCCGGGGTGCTGTTCACCCTGGGGGCACTCACGGTGCTGCTGCGCCGCAACGCCATCATCGAGCTCATGGGGGTTGAGCTCATGCTCAACTCCGTCAACCTCGTCCTGGTCACCTTCTCCCGGATCCACGGCAACCTCACCGGCCAGGTCTTCGCCTTCTTCGTCATGGTGGTGGCCGCCGCCGAGGTCGTGGTGGGTCTGAGCATCGTCGTATCCATCTTCCGCACCCGCAGGTCCACGTCGGTCGACGACGAGAACCTGCTCAAGAACTGAGGGGAGAGACCACCGACATGCTTCCCGCTCCTGTCACCGCCGTCGTGACGCCCCTGACCGAGGCCACCGGCCTGGCCTCCTGGGCCTGGCTGCTCATCGCCGTCCCCGCGGCCTCCGCCGCCTTCCTGCTGCTGGCTGGCCGCCGCTCCAACGCCTGGGGCCACTGGCTGGGCCTGGCCGCCTCCTTCGCCTCCGCCTGCCTGGGCGTGGGCATCCTCGTGCAGGTCCTGGGCCTGCCCGCTGAGGAACGCGTCATCGGCCTGCCCCTCTACCACTGGTTCTCCGCCGGGAACCTGAGCGTCGACGTCGGCCTGCGCCTGGACCCGCTGTCGCTGACCTTCGTCACCCTGGTCACCTGCGTCGGCTTCCTCATCCACCTGTACTCGGTGGCCTACATGGCCCACGACCGCGACCGGCGCCGCTTCTTCGCCTACCTCAACCTCTTCATCGCCGCGATGCTCACCCTGGTCCTGGGCGACTCCTACATCGTGCTCTTCGTCGGCTGGGAGGGCGTGGGCCTGGCCTCCTACCTGCTCATCGGCTTCTGGAACACCGCCGACGCCGACGCCCCCCAGGGCGAGCAGGCCACCAGCCGCGAGAACGCCGCCGCCGCCAAGAAGGCCTTCATCATGAACCGCGTGGGCGACGTCGGCCTCCTGCTGGCCATGATGACGATGGTCGGCCAGATCGGCTCGGTCTCCTTCGACGCCGTCTCCGCCGCCTCCCTCGACGGCTCGGTGAGCACCGGCTGGCTCACCGCCATCGGCTTCTTCCTGCTCCTGGCGGCCTGTGGTAAGTCCGCACAGTTCCCCCTCCAGGCCTGGCTGGGTGACGCCATGGCCGGCCCCACGCCGGTCTCGGCCCTCATCCACGCCGCCACCATGGTCACCGCGGGCGTCTACCTCATGGTCCGCTCCGCCGCCGTCTTCGAGGGCGCCCCCAGCGCCCAGACGGCCGTGGCCGTCATCGGCGCCATCACCCTGCTGCTGGGGGCCGTCATCGGAAGCGCCAAGGACGACATGAAGAAGGTCCTGGCCGCCTCCACCATGAGCCAGATCGGCTACATGATGCTGGGCGCGGGCCTGGGCCCGGTCGGCTACGCCTTCGCCATCTTCCACCTGCTCACCCACGGCTTCTTCAAGGCCCAGCTCTTCCTGGGGGCCGGCTCGGTCATGCACGCCATGGGCGACCAGGTCAACATGCGCCGCTTCGGCGGCCTGCGCGGCGCCATGACGATCACCTGGGTCACCATGGGCATCGGCTGGCTCGCCATCCTGGGGGTGCCGCCCTTCTCCGGCTTCTGGTCCAAGGACCGCCTCATCGAGGCCGCCTTCGTCGGCGAGGGCGCCAAGCCCTGGATCCTGGGGACCATCGCCCTGCTGGGCGCGGGCCTGACCGCCTTCTACATGTCCCGCCTGTTCTTCATGATCTTCCACGGCAAGCAGCGCTGGACCACTAAGGACGACCTGGAGGGCGAGGTCCACCCCCACGAGTCCGGCTGGCTCATGACCCTGCCGCTGATCGTGCTGTCCGTGTTCTCCGCCGGCCTGGGCGGGCTGCTGACCTACAACAACATGTTCGTCACCTGGCTGGAGCCGGTCACCGGTCACGCCGAGCACGGCGAGCCGGTCCTACCGGCCACCGTCATCATGGGCGCCACCCTCGCCCTGGTCGTCGTCGGGGTTCTCGTGGCCTGGTGGATGTACGTGCGCCGCCCGGTGCCCGTCGTCCTCCAGCCGGCCAACCCCCTGGTGGAGGCCGCCCGCAAGGACATGTACCAGGACGCCATCAACGAGGCCCTGGCCATGCGCACCGGCCAGGGGCTGGTCCTGGCCACCGACGCCGTTGAGCGCTACGTCGTCGACGGCGCCATCGAGGGTGCCGCCGCGGGCACCGGCGCCCTGGGGCGCCTGACCCGCCGTACCGAGTCCGGGTACGTGCGCTCCTACGCCGGCTACATGCTGGCCGGAACGGTCCTCGTCCTCATCGCCGTCCTGGCCGCCAGGTTCTGAGAGGACACGACACATGCCGACTCTTCCCGCATCGCTGCCCGTCCTGACCGTCATGGCGGTCACGCCACTGGCCGGGGCGCTCCTGCTGTGGCTGGTCCCGCCGCTGCGCCGGCTCCACGCCCGCGCCGTGGGCCTCGTGTTCTCCCTGGCGGTCCTCGCCCTGGGCCTGTGGGCGCTGAGCGCCTTCGACCTGGCTCAAGCCAGCACCGTCCAGCTGACCGACACCCACTCCTGGATCCCCGCCATCGGCGCCTCCTGGGCCCTGGGCGTCAACGGCCTGGGCCTGTCCATGGTGCTGCTGGGCGCCTTCGTCACGCCCCTGGTGCTGCTCGCCTCCTGGGGTGAGGTCCCCGCCGACCGGCAGGGCCTGTTCACCGGGCTCGTCCTGACGCTGGAGTTCTTCGTCGTCGTCATCTTCTCGGCCCGGGACCTGCTGCTGTTCTATCTGTGCTTCGAGGCGATGCTCATCCCGGTGTACTTCCTCATCGGCTGCTTCGGCGGGCAGAATCGCCAGCGCGCCGCCCTGAAGTTCCTCCTGTACTCCCTGGCCGGCGGGCTCATCATGCTCATCGGTGTCATCGCCGTTTACCTGCACTCCGCCAAGAACGGCACCCCCAGCTTCCTCATCGACTCGGTGGCCGCCAACCTGCACGTGTCCACCTCCGCCGGTCACTGGATCTTCCTGACCTTCTTCATCGCCTTCGCCATCAAGGCACCGCTGGTCCCGGTCCACACCTGGCTGCCCGACACCGCCGAGCAGGCCACCCCGGGCACCTCGGTGCTGCTCATCGGCATCCTGGACAAGATCGGCACCTTCGGGATGATCACCCTGGTCCTGCCGATCTTCCCGGAGGCCTCCCGCTGGGCCGCCCCGGTGATCCTGGTCCTGGCGGTCGTCTCCATCATCTACGGGGGCCTGGCCGCCATCGCCCAGGACAACCTCTACCGCCTCATCTCCTACACCTCCGTGAGCCACTTCGGCTTCATGGTCCTGGGGATCTTCATCGGCAACCAGGTGGCCGCCAACGGCGCCATGGTCTACATGGTGGCCCACGGGCTGTCCATCGCCGGCCTCTACCTGGTCACCGGCTTCATGGCCCGGCGCACCGGGACGGTCGCCATCAGCGAGCTCGGCGGCATCGCCCGGGTCATGCCGCTGGTGGCCGGCACCTTCCTGGTCAGCGGGCTGGCCTCCATCGCCCTGCCGGGCCTGAGCGGGTTCGTGCCCGAGTGGATGGTGCTCACCGGCACCTTCTCGGTCTCGCTGGCCCTGGGCGGTGCGGCCGTCGTCGGCGTCGTCATCGCCGCCGTCTACATGCTGCTGCCCTACCAGCGGGTCTTCACCGGGGCGCCGGCCCCCGAACGCGTGGGCAGCCCCGACCTCGACGGGCGCGAGCGCCTCGTCGTCGTCCCCATCATCGCCGCGATGCTCGCGCTCGGACTGGCCCCGGGCGTCTTGACGTCCGCCTTCGACGACGTCGCCCGGCAGGTCGCGCTCACGGTCACCAGCTCCTCGCAGGTTGAGGCCTCAGCCCGCGGCGCCGGTGACAGCCCCGATGCCGGCGGTGCGACTGACGCTCCCGCCGCCTCCACCGCTACGGAAGGGAACACCAAGTGAGCCCCTCAGCCACTGCCCCGATCGTCAACTGGGACGCCCTGACGCCGGTCCTCATCATCCTGGGCGCCGGTGTCCTGGGTGTCCTCGTGGAGGCCTTCATCGCCCGTCCCGCCCGTCTGGCCATCCAGTCCACGCTGAGCTTCCTGGCCATCCTGGCCTCCGGGGTCTCCCTGTTCCTGCGCTGGGGCGAGGTCAAGGCCGCCGGGGCCGCCGCCGCGGCCGTGCCCCAGTTCCAGCTCCCCAAGGGCTTCCTGCCGGGCGCCCGTATGTCCGCGGGCCTGACCGAGGACCCCTTCTCCATCGCCGCCCAGGGCATCCTCCTGGTCATCGGGCTGCTGGCCGTCCTGGTGATGGCCGACCGCACCTCCGTCGGCGACGGGGCCTTCGCGGCCCAGGCCGCCGACCGGCCCGGCAGCGCGGAGGAGAGCGAGTCCATCCTGGCCGGGTGGACCACGACCGAGATCTTCCCCCTGACCCTGTTCTCACTGGGCGGCATGATGCTCTTCGGGGCCAGCAGCGACCTCATCACGCTGTTCGTCATCCTGGAGATGATCTCCCTGCCGCTGTACATCCTGGCGGCCACCGCCCGCCACCGCCGGCTCCTCAGCCAGGAGGCGGCGCTGAAGTACTTCGTGCTGGGGGCCTTCGCCTCCGCCTTCCTCCTCATGGGCTCGGCCCTGCTCTACGGGGTGGCCGGCGCCGTCGACTACAAGACCCTGGGCGAGGCCGTGAGCAGCGCGGCGGGGCAGGACTGGCTCATCCTGGCCGGCCTCATGCTGGTGATCGTCGGCCTGCTGTTCAAGGTGGCGGCCGTGCCCTTCCACGCCTGGAGCCCGGACGTCTACCAGGGCGCCCCCACCCCGGTCACCGGGTTCATGGCCGCCGGGGTCAAGGCCGCCGCCTTCCTGGCCCTGGTGCGCTTCTACTACCTGATCGCCGGCGCCATGGGCTGGGACCTGGCCCCCGCCCTGTGGGCCGTGGCGGCACTGACCATGCTCCTGGGCACCGTCGTCGGGGTGGTCCAGCGCGACGTCAAGCGCATGCTCGCCTACTCGGCCATCGCCCACGCCGGCTTCATGCTCATCGGGATCGGGGCCTACTCCAAGGCGGCGATCTCCGCGCTCAGCTTCTACGCCCTGACCTACGGGATCGCCACCGTGGGAGCCTTCGGCATCATCACCCTGGTGCGCTCCCACCGCGACGGCTCGGTGGGCGGTGAGGACGGCGACCTGGATGCCTTCAAGGGCCTGGGACGCCGCAGCCCCTGGGCGGCCGGTGCCATGACCGTCTTCCTGCTGTCCTTCGCCGGAGTGCCCCTGACGGCCGGCTTCATGGCCAAGTTCCGGCTCTTCGCCACCGGCCTGAGCGGCAGCGGGATGCCCTTCGTGATTCTCGCCGTCGTCTGCTCGGCCGTGACCGCCTTCTTCTACATGAGGCTCATCGTGCTCATGTTCTTTGATGAGCCCGACGGCGAGCGCGCCGTGGTCGTGGGCAGCCGCGGCCCGATCATCCTGGCGGTCAGCGTTGCGGTGATGGCCACAATCGGGCTGGGCATTTTGCCGCAGACCGCCTTCGACCTGTTCGACCAGACGGCTATGCTCCTTCCGTGATCGGATCACTGCCGCTGAGCGCCCCCGAGCTGGAGTCGCGCATCATCCCCGCCCTCCAGACCATTGAGGACCGCCTCATGGAGGTGGTCACCAGCGCCGACGAGACCATCAACCCGCCGACCTCGCACCTGGCCGAGGCCGGGGGCAAGCGCCTGCGCCCGGTCCTGGCCCTGCTGACCGCCCAGCTCGGCGACCCGGCCCTGGCCACCGGTGAACAGATCCGCGACGCCGGGGTGGCCGTGGAGCTGACCCACATCGCCACCCTCTACCACGACGACGTCATGGACGAGGCCCCGCTGCGCCGCGGCGCCCCGAGCGCCCAGACCGTGTGGGGCAACTCCGCCGCCATCCTCACCGGCGACGTCCTCGTGGCCCGAGCCTCCCAGCTGGTGGCGGCCCTCGGCCCGGAGGCCGTCATGGCCCACGCCAAGACCTTCGAGCGCCTGTGCATGGGCCAGCTTCACGAGACCCTGCCACGCCCGGTAGGTACCGATCCGGTGGACCACTACATCCAGGTCCTGGCGGACAAGACCGGCTCCCTCATCGCGGTGTCCGCCCGCTACGGGGCGATGCTCACCGGTGCCGGGGCGCGCACCGAGCAGATCGTGGAGGAGTTCGGCGAGCGGATCGGTGTGGCCTTCCAGCTGGCCGATGACGTCATCGACCTCATGAGCGACTCGGCCACCACCGGTAAGACCCCCGGCACCGACCTGCGCGAGGGCGTGGACACCATGCCGGTCCTCCTTCTGCGCAAGGCCCTGGCGGCCGGCGAGCTCGACGCCGCCGGCCAGGCCATCCTCTCGTGCCTGTCCACCGGCGACCTCTCCGATGACGCCTTCCTGTCCGACGTCGTCGCTCGCCTGCGCGAGCACCCCGTCCTGGCCCGTACCCGCGAGATGGCCATGGACTGGGCCGCTCAGGCAGTGGAGGGCCTGGAGGGACTGGAGGAGGCCGTTCTCGACGGAACCCGGCAGCGCCTGGCCCAGACTGGCATCGAGGGCGAGGCCGCCGCGGCGGCTATGACTGATGCCGGTGAGCGGGTGTCGCAGGTGCGTGCGGCCATGGAGGACTTCGCCCGCATCCTCGTGGACCGGGCCGCCTGAGCATCCGACCTGGGAGCTGATGAAGCCTCCCAACTCCCCATGACTTCCCGTGGCGAGTCGAGAAGATACGGGTCGTTTCCCAGCGTGTGAGATGGATCGCGGCGTATAGGGTGTCAGGTACGTGTTCCCAATGCGTTGAAAGGTCCTCGACATGTCGTCCTCGACGCCGCTGCCCCCTGACGCCTGTGCCCAACTGACCCGACGTGGTGTCCTGGCCCTGCCCGCCCTAGCCGGTGCGGGGGCCGTCCTGTCGGGGTGCGGGTTGCTCAAGAAGGGCGATACCGCCTCCTCTGGGAAGAGCTCGGGTGCCGCGTCCCCACGTGCGGTCGCGACTGCGACTGGTCCCCATGGCGGGGTGGTGCTCAGTACGGAGTATCAAGGTGCTCCGATGACGGTGGAGGTCGGGCCGGTCGCGGTGAAGGGAAAGTACACGGTGGCGAGGTTTCACATCTCTACCGACTCAAAAGAAGATGTGTACCTTTCCCAGGCATTCGCCCAACTGGAAAACGTCGGTACGACTGCTGATGTCCGGATGATGTCACTGGAGCAGAGTCTGGTCTACGTCGAGCTTGGAGGGAACACTGAAGACCTCTCCGGTGCGGTCACAAAAGGTGCCCCGAAGGATGCTTTCCCTGTTTTCGGCGCTCTGAATGATGGAGTGCATTCTGTGGAGATGCTGCTTCCCAACATGGGTGTTGTTGTTGGTGTTCCTGTGGTGAAGGAGTCGGAGGTGGATTTCAATGTCGATGACGTGATCGCTAAGGCCAACCTTCAGGGTCCCGACCCTGGTCCTTTCAAGCTCGAGCGGGCGACCGTGTCGATGGATGGGTCGTCGGATACGAAGCAGGATGAGAAGTCGACGACGGTGACGGTGGCTGGGGATGTCACGTTTGCGACAGACTCCGATCAGCTCTCGGCTCAGGCTGACAGTGTGTTGGCGACTGTGGTGGAGCAGATCAAGAAGTTTCCCTCTGGTGGAGAACTGACGATCACGGGCCATACCGATGATGTCGCTGATGACGCACACAACCAGGATCTGTCGGAGCGGCGGGCCAAGGCGGTGTCGGAGCGTCTCAAGAAGCTGACGGACTTGTCTGCGTGGAAGGAGTCGGTCTCAGGCAAGGGAGAGTCCTCGCCGCGGGTTCCGAACGACACTGACGAGCGCAGACAGATCAATCGCCGTGTGGAGATTACGCTGACGCCCTCTAAGGCCGCCGAATCCAGTGCGTCACCAAGTGCGAGTGAGGCACCGTCGTCGGTGACCGTGCCTGACCCGGCAGGCCCTGTAGGTAAGGGCCCCGAGGGTGTCGATGTGAAGGTCAGTGGTAAGACCATGCACATGACGATTGACCATGTAGTTAGAGTAGGGGGCTACCTGACTGGAAAGGTAGTTCTCACCTCTAGTGAGGCGGTCAGTATGCCGGTTGCTCCCTTCGCATTGCCGGGGAAGATGATGGAAATGCGCGGCCTGTCTGGAGTGTGGTATGTGAGCAGCTTAACCATCCTCAGTGATGGGTTGAGGTATTTGGAAGCCGACTATGCGTACCCCAATGGGAATCGAGTTCCCTTGGCGAATAACTTTGTGTACAGTCTCGAGCCCGGGGCTTCCCAGTCCCTCCCGGTTGTGTGGCCAGATGTCGGCGAGGATAGCATCACGATTGATATGCCAGCAGGTGAATATCTTTATACGAAAGAGCGAGTCGTCGCTCGCCTCACAGACATCCCGGTCGTCAACGCGTAGCGGCCCGGTCACTTAGAAGGGTGGGGCTTGGTCGATGAGGGGTGCGAGTTGGAGGGTGTGGGCGGCTTTGGGGTAGGGGGTGGTCTCGTAGGCTCCGGCTTTCTGGCCGGGTTGGGGGCCGCGGGTCTCTAGCCGTGCCCTGCCGTTGGTGTTGGTGCCGAAACGGGCGTGGTTGTGGGCCTGGTTGTCGAGTGTTCTGTCAAGGGCTCGGTTGAGGCGGTTGAGGATGTCGTGGCTGATCTGCTTGCTCAGGTCGGCTGGTATGACGGTGCCGGGGACGTGGTGCTGGTGGGGGCCGGTCTTGCGGGGTAGGCGGGTGATGGTGCCGTTGGGGTGGCGCTGGTAGACGGTCTTGTCGGGGGTGTGCCAGGACAGGATCCCGCTGGCCTGGTCTCGGGTGAGGGCCCATCCGGGGGTGTGCTTGAGGCGGTGGTGGGCCTCGCACAGGGTGGCGAGGTTGTCCAGGCTGGTGGTCCCGCCCTGGCTCCAGGCGGTGAGGTGGTCGATGTCGCACCGCTCGGCGGGGGTCTGGCAGGTGGGGAAGACACAGGCCCGGTCGCGGGCGCGCACCAGGTCGGCCAGACCGGCCGGGGGACGGTACCTGGTGCGGCCGACGTCCAGGACGGTGCCGCTGGCGGGGTCGGTCACCAGGCGCCTCCAGGTCCCGCCGGCGGCCAGGGCCCAGGCAGTCATGGCCGGTACCGCTGCGCTGCGCGCCCCGATCCTCACCTCAGCGACCTCTACTGGTGTGGCGGAAAACGGGGAGACGAGCTGGGCGGTGGGCTGGATGGTGGGAGCAACCGGGGCGAGTTCAGGCAGACTCCTCCCTCTAGGCCCGGGCAGACTTCTCCCACCGGGGGTGGGCAGATTTCTCCCGCCGCTCGGGGAGTCTGCGCTGTTGAGAGGCTCGGGCGCGGCGGTGGAGCATTCGCCAGGGCAGGCTCCACCTGGATCAAGACAGCGGGGGTCGTCGGGGCTCTCGCTGTCCCCAGGACCACAGCCCCCAGAAATGCCGTCCCGGAGCCGGTTGTCTTCGGATGTGGTGCCGGGGCCGCCGCCTCCGGGATCGCCACTGCCGGTGGGGCCGTCGTCGGGCGGAGCCAGATCAACCAGGCTGTTCAAAGGAACGATGACGTTGACGTCGATGCGGATGCCTTCTGGCAGAGGAAGGTGACCGGTGGCTGAAGGGGTCCACAACGGGCTGGTCGATCCCACCAGGCCGCTCAAAGCGCTCAGGAGCCCTTCCAGAGGTACCCCGTCAGGCAGCAGCCGCCCCGGGGAAGGAGACTCAAGAGGAACCGAGGACGAGAGCACTGAACCCGGCTCACTCAAACCACCACCACAGATGCCGTCATCACCGCTGGCACCGATGCCGCTGCCGCAGATGCCGCCGCCGAGGCTGTACCCTCTGTGATTGTCGTTGTCGGTGCCGCCGTCGCCACCGCTGCTGCCGTCGTGATTCGTGCTTGCGGGGGCGGTGGGGCCTTGCGCGGGCACATGGTAGGCGGCCTGCTGGCTGGTGCGCAGTGTTGAAAGGGTCATCGCGGTGATGGCATCGGCTCGCAGCTGACCCAGGGTGCGCTTCTCGCCGCAGGCCCGCGCCGAAGCGGCGATCGCGTCCAGGGTGGCGTCCAGTAGCAGGGCGTCCATGGTTGGCAGCAGAAGCCGGATTTGGCAGAGGCCCTCTCCCGCGGGCCGGGGGCGCGACACACACCGCTGCTCGGTATTGTTCTGGCTCCGCTCAGCGTGGCCGTCAGGGTCGATCTCCATCAGGGCACGATCCAGATCCCTCCCCACCTGCGACACGCTCCGCCTAGGCGCCTGAGGCAGAACCTTGTCCTGGACCGCAAGCGCCACCGGAGTGGGTACGTCTTCCAGACGGCGGGTCACCAGGAACGCCTTCGCCGAGTCCAGGACCCCGCAGCGTTCCATGGCCTCGACCGGGGCGAAGCCCATGCTCATGAGGGCCTGGCCGTGATCCACCATCTGACCGGCCCGAGTCCGAGAGATGCCCAGGCGGGTGGAGAGCAGGCAGGTGGCATTGAACCGCCGCTCCTCATAACCCACTACCGGAGAGACCTCACCATGCGGGCCCCACTGGCCCGGGTGACTCGACAGCTCAGGGCACCCGGTCAGGCAGGCCGCCGCCAGGGCCTCGCCCCAGGTGGCCCAGGCCGCCAGGCGGTGGCAGGCCGCGGCCAGCTCTCCCAAACCCGAGGCCCCCAGAGCCATGAGCCCTGAGGTGCCGACCTCCTCCACGCTCATTGTTCGGCGCTGTTCGGAGGCGGCCACCAGCGCCACGTCAGTACCCGGCTCCTTGGTGAAGAGGGGTGGCGCTGCATCCCCATCAGCGGTGGAGCCCTCATCGTCGGCGTCCTGGGCAGTCACCAGCAGGTGGGCCAGCAGCCCCTCCACCACACCGGCCAGCGCCTGGCCCGCACCCAGGGAGGCCAACAGGCCTGCCGTCTCCTCTGCCGAGACCTGCGGTATCGACGTGGGCGCTCCGCCAGGCGCACCCAGCATCCCGACCGCATCACCGGCCGGGACCCGAGGAAGCACACCACCTTCGAACATATGTACAGTATAGCAAGTGGTGCCCGTGCCCCGCACGCTGAAGCAGGCTCCAGAATCACTGGAACAGCAACGATTAGCCGCATATCTGGCGCCTTTATCGCTGGCGCCTTCTCCTCTCGGAGCCGGCCTGAAGGCCAGCCGAGATCGCTCGAACCTCGCTGGGCTCTGCCGACGTGACCGGTCTCGCCCGCCCGTGGGGCGGACGCCGCCGGGTGCCACTGCTGGTGGGCGATAGGCTGTGCCCCAGCACCAGGAAGCACGAGTAGGAAAAGAGCGCTGCCGCGATGTCAGAGAGAACCGCACCGGTCGAGTCCGACACCCCCTTCCGCTACACGGCGGAGCTGGCGGACTCCATCGAGACCGCCTGGCAGGACCGCTGGGAGGCCGAGGGCACCTTCAACGCCGACAACCCCGTCGGCGCTCTGGCCGGCCCCGGGGCGGACAAGGAGAAGTTCTTCCTGCTGGACATGTTCCCCTACCCCTCCGGCAAGGGCCTGCACGTGGGCCACCCGCTGGGCTACATCGCCACCGACGTCGTCGCCCGCTTCAACCGCATGACCGGCAAGAACGTCCTGTACACGATGGGCTACGACGCCTTCGGCCTGCCCGCCGAGCAGTACG
>ERZ773265.1068-NODE-1068-length-15195-cov-3.622655_pt1 | contig 15195 bp, 9 predicted proteins | sample MGYA00580512_ERZ773265 | MGnify/ENA primary metagenome ERZ773265 (study PRJEB29015, sample SAMEA2738169) | human oral metagenome | biome: human oral; feature: human-associated habitat; material: saliva | place: China | collected 2183 ... | reverse complement strand
TTCCGCACAAGAAACCCGGTATCCACACGAAATAGATACCGGGTTGAAATCACTTGCAACCTGCGAACCGCCCGCACACGGCGCTGACCTGCAGCGTTGCCGTCGTTGCGCCCGCGCCTTACTTGAAGTACTCGACGCCGCCCTCAATCAGAGGCTGGAACTGGTCACCAACGGTGAGCTCAGGGATGTTCTTGTAGAGGCCTGCACCGGAGCGCTCTGTGTGACCCATCTTGCCTAGGACGCGACCATCGGGGCTGGTAATGCCCTCGATAGCCAGGACGGAGCCGTTAGGGTTAACGGAGAAGTCCATGCTTGGAGTGCCTGTTGCGTCAACGTACTGCGTTGCAATCTGGCCGTTGGCCTTGAGCGTCTCAAGCAGCTCGTCGGAGGCAACAAAACGACCTTCTCCGTGGCTGATTGCGATGGTGTGGATGTCGCCAAGCGCGCACTTGGAGAGCCATGGCGACATCGTGGATGCAACGCTGGTACGGACAAGCTGGCTCTGGTGGCGGCCGATGGTGTTGAACGTCAGCGTTGGGCAGGTGTCATCCATGGGTCGGATATCGCCGTAAGGAACAAGGCCCAGCTTGATGAGTGCCTGGAAGCCGTTGCAGATACCCAGCATAAGGCCATCGCGCTGCTGCAGAAGCTCGCGAACAGCCTCGGTTACCTGAGGTGCGCGGAAGAGGGCGCAGATGAACTTAGCAGATCCGTCTGGCTCGTCTCCGCCGGAGAAACCGCCTGGAATCATGACAATTTGGCTCTTCTTGATGGACTCTGCCAGCGCATTTGCGGACTCAACAATGTCCTGAGGTGTCAGATTGTTAATGACCAGCGTGGTTGGATCAGCGCCCGCACGCTCAAAGGCACGCGCAACGTCGTACTCGCAGTTGTTACCTGGGAATACGGGGATGATGACGCGTGGGCGAGCAGGTGCGATAAGGGCTGGGCCAGCATAGGAGTGTCGTGTGGATGCACCGTCGAAGCTGATTTTCTCCACAGCCTCGTCGGAGCCTCCGCGGTACGGGAAGACCTCCTCAAGTGGGCGCTCCCATGCTTCCTGAAGCTCGGAGAGGTCGATCTTCTCGCCACACGCGCTGAAAGCGTACTCGGACGTGGTGACGCCCAGAGGAGCCACGCATACGCCGTCGACGTCGTCAACGGATACGCCGTCTGCCAGCTCAACGATGAAGGCACCGTAGGTTGGCGAGAAGAGCGCGTCGGCAGAAATCTCTGGGACCAGCTCAACGCCCAGCTTGTTGCCCAGGCAACTCTTGAAGAGAGCCTCGGCCACGCCGCCGTAACCTGGTGTGGTGATGGCAAGCGCACTCTTGGACTGGACCAGGGTGCTGACCAGCTTGTATGCGGTGAGCAGGGACTCGTTATCGGGGAGAAGGCCGCTCTCGTCGTAGGACGGGACAATGGAGATAAGCCTGTGACCTGCACCCTTGAACTCGTTGGAGACAATCTTGTCTACCTTGGTAAGGCCGGTAGCAAACGAAACCAGCGTTGGTGGAACGTCCAGGTCCTCAAAGGTACCGGACATGGAGTCCTTGCCTCCGACAGCAGCAAGACCAAGGTTGACCTGTGCCATCAGTGCACCAAGAAGGGCCGCTGCTGGCTTGCCCCAACGGTTTGGATTCTGACCGAGCTTCTCGAAGTACTCCTGGAAGGTGAGGTAGAGGTCCTGGTACTTAAAGCCGGTAGCAACCAGCTTGGAAACGGACTCAACAACAGAGAGGTAGGCGCCGCGGAATTGGTCGGCTTCCATGAGGTAGGGGTTAAAGCCCCAGGCCATGCCCGAGACCGTATTGGTCTGGCCCATAACAGGAAGCTTAGCCACCATAGAAAGGGCAGGGGTCAGCTGGCGAGCGCCACCGAATGGCATAAGGACGGTACCTGCGCCAATGGTAGAGTCAAAGCGCTCGGAGAGGCCCTTGTTGGATGCAACGTTTAGATCGTGTACCAGCGAGTGGAGTTTCTCGCCAAGAGTTGTGCCTGCCCAGGTGCGCTGGTAGGCAAGAGGCTTGGCCAGGCGTACGGTGATTGATTTAGGTGCGCCGTTTGAGGCGAGAAATGCGCGGCTAATGTTGACAATCTTCTGACCGCGCCAACGCATGACCAGGCGAGGGTCCTCGGTGACCGTTGCCACAATGGTTGCCTCGAGGTTTTCTTCGCGGGCGTATGCGCAGAACTGATCGACGTCTTTTGCCTCAAGCGCAACGGCCATGCGCTCCTGAGACTCGGAGATTGCCAGCTCAGTGCCATCAAGGCCGTCGTACTTCTTAGGGACAGCGTCCAGGTTGACGTCAAGGCCGTCGGCAAGCTCGCCAATAGCAACAGAAACACCGCCTGCACCAAAGTCGTTGCAGCGCTTAATGAGCTTGCAAGCGTCTTCACGGCGGAAGAGGCGCTGAAGCTTGCGCTCAACAGGGGCGTTGCCCTTCTGGACCTCGGCACCGTCGCGCTCAATGGAGCCAGCATCGTGTGCCTTTGAAGAGCCGGTTGCGCCGCCAATACCGTCACGTCCCGTGCGACCGCCGAGAAGAACGATGATATCGCCATCTTCTGGACGCTCACGACGAACGTGACTTTGAGGAGTTGCGCCTACAACAGCACCAATCTCCATGCGTTTTGCAACATAGCCTGGGTGATAGAGCTCAGAAACCTGGCCGGTAGCAAGGCCAATCTGGTTACCGTAGCTGGAATAACCCGCAGCTGCCGTGCGAACAATGGTGCGCTGAGGAAGCTTTCCAGGAAGTGTCTGGGAAACAGGAACGGTTGGATCTGCGGCGCCGGTGACGCGCATTGCCTGGTAGACGTAGCTGCGTCCAGAAAGGGGATCGCGGATTGCGCCACCGATACAGGTAGCTGCGCCACCAAAAGGCTCAATCTCGGTTGGATGGTTGTGGGTCTCGTTCTTGAAGAGGAAGAGCCAGTCTTCATCTGTACCGTCCACGTCTACCTTTACCTTTACGGTACAGGCATTAATCTCTTCTGACTCATCAAGATTGGTGAGGACGCCCTTCTCGCGAAGGTACTTGGCACCAATAGTTGCCATATCCCAAAGAGACACGGCTCGATCTTCTCGCCCAAGCTCTTTGCGCATGGAGAGATACTTCTCAAACGCGGCCTTTAACAGGTCATCATCAATCTGCACGCCGGTAATTCCGGTGTTAAAGGTGGTGTGGCGGCAGTGGTCAGACCAGTAGGTGTCAATGACGCGAATCTCGGTGATGGTAGGATCGCGCTGCTCTGTGATGAAGTACTGCTGGCAGAAGGTGAGGTCAGCCAGGTCCATAGCAAGGCCGTGAGAAGCAATGAACTCCTTGAGGCCGTCCTGGTCAAGGGCATTAAAGCCCTCAAGAACCTCTACGTCTGCAGGCTCTGGAATGGAAATCTTGAGAGTCTCGGGCAGCTCAAGGGAAGCCTCGCGAGCCTCAACGGGGTTGATGAGGTAGTTCTTGATGGCGGCAACGTCTGCCTCTGTGAGGTTTCCGGTTAGCACGTAAAGGCGAGCAGAGCGCACAAGTGGACGCTCTCCCTGGCTGATGAGCTGCACACACTCAGCTGCAGAGTCTGCGCGCTGGTCAAACTGGCCAGGCAAAAACTCAACAGCAAACGTATGAACAGCCGCACCTTCAGAAGAAAACTCTGGCATGGTACGGCTGGCAAGATCGGACTGTGGCTCTGAAAAAACGGTGGGGATACAGGACTCAAAGAGTTCCTCTGAAATTCCCTCAACATCATAGCGATTAAGCAGGTCAATGCGTTGTAATTCGGTAATACCAAGAAGGTCTTTCACTTCTTTGAGCAGGGCTTTTGCCTCGCCCTCGAAACCAGATTTTCTTTGGACGTAGACGCGCAGGACCATGGGGCCACCTTTCAATGCAAGCCTTGAACGCTTTTACTGGCTTTATTGTACGTTACTTAGGTGGACAAATTGGCGCTTGTCGAGAAAAGAAAAATGGGTTGTAACAGAGCGTTAAAAATACAAATTTTTTAGTTAAAAGTTTTTAGGGCAGCACAAAGATAAAGGCGATAAAACAAACTGTGACGACCAGGGCAATTGCCTCGCGAGCGCCAAAGGTTGACTGATGCCAACGAGTGCGAGAAGCCCCTGCTACATAGTGTCGAGCATCAAGTGCCTTAGAAAGGTTGTTGGCATGCCTGAGCGAGCTGGCCAGAAGCGCTACCACAATGGAGAAGGTCGCACGGAGTCTTTTGGGCAGCGAACCTGAAGCAACGTCTCCTGCGCGAGCAGTTTGAGCCTCGGAAATGGATACGGCGTCGCCCGCAAGCGTTGGAATAAAGCGCAGCATAAGCGAGAAAATCATGGCAATTTCTTTACCAGGAAGGCCAATTTTTGAGAGCGGTGCGCAAGCTGCTTCAAAGGCATTGCCTAGATCAGTTTGAGTTGTGGTAAGCAGAAGCAGCGCACCCATCAAAATTGCAGCTAAAATGCGCACAGGATAGAGAAAAGCGCTCCATGCTCCCACATCAGTGATGGTAAAGATTGACCAGGAAACAAGCACAGTTCCTTCTCGCGTAAGCAACAGGTTAAAGAGCGAGAGGAAGATGAGCAACCAGGCAAGTGGGATGATTGATACAAGCACTTGTTTGACGGGAATTTTTGCCAGAGCTAGTAGGCCAAGCGCACCTACTATCAACAGTGCAAGCTGTGGTGCCGTGCGGATAAAAAACGTTGTGAGCATCAAAAGAAGCGCCGCCAGGCATTTAACGTTGGGATTAAGCCTGTGGATGGGCGAGTTTGCGTGGTAGTACTGACCGACAGAAATCTTAAGCGCCATAGCGGCCTCCTTGTGTGAGGTCGTTGGACTGTGCAGCGTCGCTTGGCTGTGCGGTGCCGCTGGTTTGAGCGGCACTAGGGCTGGTCGTCACCACATCTACCAGCACATCTACCAGAGCATCTACCAGCTCAGACAGAGTTAAAGGTTCTCCCAGATTTATTCCTGTATCGTGGGACAGGCGTTGCGCCCAAGCAAGCGCATGAGGAATGCCCAGTCCAAGCTCCTGGAATTCTGCCTCTGAGAAATGAGTAAATGTTTGATGTGGTGTACCAGAGAAAACCAGGTCACCCTCATGAAGCACGATAATCTGGTCGGTTTCTGCCGCATCCTCCATCGAGTGTGTGAGCTCAATAACGGTACAGCCGTCCTCAAGAACGGCGTTGATAATTTTTCTGAGCTCAGAGCAATAGTGGGGATCAAGTCCGCTGGTAGGCTCATCGAGCACAAGTACCTTTGGATGCATGGCAATAACGCCTGCAAGTGCGCAAAGTCTCTGCTGACCACCAGAAAGCTCAAAAGGGGATGCGTCTGCCTTGTGGGAAAGTCCCACAAGTTCCAGAGCAGCATTCACAGCGCCTGTGACGTCGCAGGCAGAAAGGCCCAGGTTAGTGGGGCCAAATGCCACGTCTTCGGCAACCGTTTGTGCAAAAAGCTGGCGCTCTGGTCGCTGCATGACGTAGCCAACAATGCCGTGGAGTTTTCTGCGATTTTGCTTCTGTCGAGTGTCCAAACCAGTTACGCAAAGGATGCCGGTGTCAGGCGTATCAAGTGCGCAAATCAAGCGTGCCAGGGTAGACTTGCCGGAACCAGTTGAGCCAATCACGGCAACATGCGAGCCTTTTTGCACGTCAACCGAGATGTTTTTAAGCACGGGTTTCTGGTACGAGAACGTCACGTCGCGCACAGAAACTGCTGCTTGCTCGGACGCGCAGTCGGCTGCAGCCACGCCGCCACAACTCGCGGCCATCGCGTCGCAGCTTTCAGCCACGCCGCCCTTCTCGCCTCGCGACCCCGTGGCGAGAAGCCCCGTCAGCTCGTCAAGCACGCGCTGAGCCGAAGGGGATTTGCACACGACAACTCCGCGGTTGTTGAGCGCCTGCGCCTCCTGATAGGCAAACGGCTCCTCAAGATGCAGGCATTCAACCAGCTCATGCTGTTCAAAGAGGGCTTCAGGCGTTCCTTCAAACGCAACGCGACCGTCGTCCAAGGCAATCACGTGGTCAGCGGAAACCACTTCGTCCATGAAATGCGTTACGTGAACAATAGTCTTTCCAGCTGCACGGAGTTTCTCGACAAGGCCCATGACGTTATTTCTATGCACAACGTCAAGAGCTGCGGAAGGTTCGTCAAGAATCAGAATCTGCGGCTTCATGACCAGCGCGCCCGAGATGGCCACGCGCTGCTGCTGGCCGCCTGAAAGCATCTGTGGATTTTCTGACGCAAACTCGGTGAGAGTGCCAAGTTCAATCTGCTGTTCTACCAGCGGTGTTATCTGATCGCTGGGTACCTGAAGGTTCTCTAGACCAAAGGCAATATCGTCTGCGACCACGCTGCAGATAATCTGATCTTCAGGATTTTGGAAGACTAGGCCCAGCTGCGGACGAATAGTTTTGTACGCTTCAAAGTCAACCTTGCCATCGTTGACAACGGTGGTTCCCAAAAAGGTAACGGTGCCCTCGTCAGGCGCGGTAAGGCCAGAGAGAATCGAGGCCACGGTGGACTTGCCCGATCCGTTCGCGCCAACAATACAGGTACGTTTACCTGCAGGAATAGAAAACGAGACGTGGTCTAAGGCAACTACGCCTTTTGCGTGCACAAAGGTCACGTCCGAAAGCGTCGCAGCTACAGGCAGGTCCTGAGTTTGTGCGGTGCTTTCAGACGTGTGTGTATCTGGGGAGTTGTCGAGCAGACTACTCACCGTTTTTGATGCTCTCAAAAAGTGAGGTAGCTGAGCGCATAATCACAACAAAGATAATGCTGTTGACAGCAACCTTTACCACGTTGAAGGGGAGAAGAGCAGGGACAATCAGTCCGCTTACTGCCTCCACGCTCATGCCGGTGTAGATTGGGGTAACTACAAGGTTGCCCAGAATGCATGCGACAACGCTGACAACACTGCCCACAATCAGGGCAAGTACCAGCTGCTTGATCTTCTCGGAACGGTTGTACACAATCAGCGAGACAGGCAAAACGTAGGTAAGCGTTGCCAGAATTGCCATGATAGTGCCGTAAATTCCGGACTCCGTAGTGAGGTGCATAAGGTAGGGAAGCACCGAGACGATCGCGCCTGCAGCAGGGCCAAAAGCTACGCCTGCGAGCAGGGCAAAGACGCCCGATGGATCGTACTTCAAAAACGTCACGCCTGGGATCAGAGGGAACTGAAGCACCATGGTGCTTATTGCAGCAGCTGCACAAAGCATGGCGAGAATAGCGATTCTCTTGGTAGACCAGCCGTTAGAAGATGCGGTTGTTGCATGGGTTGAGTGGGATGAAGCCATAAAAGTCTCCGTTTCTGACATCCGGACTGTACCGTTGGTCCTGGACTTTAACCAGGTTAACCGCCTTTGCGGGTCGCGGACTTGATGGCTCTTTGAGCTGGGCTGTTATAAACCCTGAAGCTCGGCCACCTTACCACCAGTAGGTAATTGCAACCATTTCTGAAACATATCGATACGTACTATAGCAGAGTTAACAGCTGATAACACGCAAAACAGGATGGACATTTATTCGACAGAAATGAGAGATAACCCCAAAATAACCCAATAGAAATCTAAAAACATTTTTGAGACATAAGGCGTTTATCTTCCTCGACTCCATGTTTTTCTCGCTTGCGATAAACTATAAAAAGTAACTTACTAAGGAGCGTGTTACATGTCTGAAAGTGGCTATGACTTACAAAGCCTGGCCGGAAAGCTTTGCTCGATTGTTGGAGAAGAGAACGTCCTGGTAGACGAGCCAATGAGTGAGCACACCACTTTTAAAGTGGGTGGACCCGCAGATCTCTATGTCATCCCTGATGACCCTGATGAGGTTAAAGAGGTTCTCCTTGCGGTTAAAGACGCAGAAGCTCCTTATTTTATCCTTGGCTACGGCTCTGACCTGCTTGTTTCCGACGCAGGTTATCGTGGTGTGATCATTGCTGTTGCCGATGGTCTCACCGGCGTAAGCATCGACGATACCGAGATGACCTGTCAGGCCGGCGTCGGCCTTAAAGAGGCGTCCGAGATGGCCTGTGAGCTGGACCTTTCTGGACTGGAGTTTGCATGCGGCATCCCAGGTTCTGTGGGCGGCGCATGCTTCATGAACGCAGGCGCTTACGACGGCTGCATTGCTGACGTGCTTAAATCCGTCCGTGTTCTTCTGGCCGACGGCACTTTTGCTACGCTGGACGCATCCGAGCTTGACCTAGGTTATCGTCACAGCAGAATCGCTGATGAAGGCATGATTGTGCTTTCCGCCACGTTTAATCTTCATCGCGCTGATGGCGAGAAGATCCGCGAAAAGATGGAAGAGTTCACGCGCGCTCGCGAGGAGAAGCAGCCTCTTGAACTGCCTTCCGCTGGTTCAACTTTCAAGCGTCCTGAGGGCCACTTTGTAGGCAAGCTTGTTACCGATGCTGGTCTTAAGGGCTATCGCTTTGGCGGCGCTGGTGTTTCCGATAAGCATGCTGGTTTTGTGGTCAACTACGACAACGCTACCGCTGCTGAGGTTCATGCAGTTATTGAACACGTTCAAGCCGAGGTCAAGCGTCAGTTTGATGTCGAGCTTCACCCAGAGGTAAGGTTCCTCGGGGAGTAGTGAGCCGCGGCTCACACCCATCCGCAACGGATTGCACGCGTTTGCACGAATCACACGCGTCCGCGCGGCGCTGTTTCGTCCGCAACGAATCGCTACGATAGCTCCGCAAGAAAACGGGGAAGTCCGTCGGTAGAAATCGGCTTCTCCATACCTGCGACAAGAGGACGCAGATAGGTCAGGGCAGTGTCGGTAACGTTGAAGCCGTCTTCGGAGATCATTTCTCGAGGTACAAGCTTTACCTTGTTGGCAACATTTGCAACGGGGGTAGTGCGAATCTCCGTGGCATAAGGTGCATCTGAGATTCTATGCACACCAACCATAACACCTGTTTTACCTTGGAGAACTGCTTCAACTCCCGCAGTGCCGAGCGCCTCGGCTTCGTCTAAGTCAACCTTACTAGCAGCATGCGAAGCACAACGCTGCAGTGTATTGAGCTCAATGCCGCGAGACTTTACGCCCAGTTGATCCTTGGCTAGCTGCGACAAGTATTGAGCCGTTCCGGATTGTGCCGCGAGATGGCCAAACGTGTCAATCGCAACGGATTTTGCATCAAAAAGGAAACTACCATCTGCGTGATGAACGCCCTCGCTAACAACTACGATCACGTTGTTTTTCTCGCGAAGTCGCTGTTCAATGGCGGAAAGTAGCGCGTGTTCATCAAGCGGAACCTCGGGGAGAAGTACAAAATCTGGGGCGGTTCCGCAAATATCTTGCGCCAGTGCACCAGCCGCCGTGAGCCATCCTGCGTCGCGACCCATGGCCTCAATAAACGTGACGTTTTTGCTGTTGTAGACGCCGCCGTCGCGGGTGAGCTCGGCGGTTACGGACGCAACGAATCGCGCCGCGCTACCAAAGCCGGGGGTGTGATCGGTGCCCTCGAGGTCGTTGTCGATGGTTTTTGGCACACCTACAACGCGAACATGGCTTTCCACCTGGGCAAAGTATCGAGACAGCTTGTGCGTGGTGTCCATGGAATCGTTGCCGCCGATGTATAGCACGGCGTCTACCTGGTATTTCTTGAGCTGCGCATCAATCTGCTGGTAGATAGGAGAGATAGCTGTGGATTCCGAGTTGTCAGCAATCTCCGGTAATTTAAAGCGGCAGCTACCCAGCCAGCTCGATGGCGTTTTTCTTAGGAGCTGAAGGTTTTTCTCGCCAGGATTTGTGGATGCGTGGTTGGACGATCCCGATTCAGATGCTATAAATTCAAGTGCTTCCACCAGGTCAACGACGTTACCCTCAAGAAAGCCCTGGATTCCGTTGCGCATTCCGAGCACTCGGAGGCCCTGGGCGTGAGCTGCGCGAACAACACCCGCGAGCGATGCATTAATCGCGGCAGTTGGTCCGCCCGACTGTCCGACCAGGATTGTGTGAATTGCATGCTCTGTTGTGGTGTTCATAGCGCCTCGGATTCTTGAAAGTTGACGTATCAAGTATAACCGCGGTAGGCAGCTGCGGTGCTGTTATATCGACTGACGAAAAATCCTCAAAAAACTGCAGATAAAGTCAGGCTTAATAGCCCAAATACATCGTGGATTAGCTTTTGTTATAGGATTTGAATTTAATCAGGTACGTTCAATTCACTATTATGCATAAGTTCTATCTGATATACATAATTATGAATGAAGATATATCAAAGATTTAATTACCCTAAATTTCAGAGTTAAGCAAACACATCTATGTCAGATAATCTGCAAAATCAAGAATCAAAAACACATCTAATGACGATATTCTGCATGAGACAAGCGTTTTGAGCGAAATGTATACGCATTTTCAGCAGATTATCTGACATAGGTGTGTTCGAGCGTTCCGAGGCTAGACATGAACGCGCTTTTAAGACCCTGTTCCCACTAAGTCACCGCGTGCAGCGAGAAACCCGCAGGTCTCGCAGTCGTTCCCAGACCCACACTCGCACCCGCACCTGGACTCGCGCCGCACTTGCACCCGATGTCCGCGCCGCAGCACCCGTGCAGCACCCGCGCGCACAAAAAAGCCGCACCTCAAATGAGATGCGGCTTCGTAGCTTCTAGCAGCCTAAACGACGTTGCAGCTCGGTCGGGCCGGACGCACGCCGTCTAGCCCACAACCTGCGGGTTTAGCGAAGGTTGTAGAAAGCGTCCATGCCCAGGTACTCAGCACCCTCAGCGAGGTCGTCCTCGATGCGGAGAAGCTGGTTGTACTTAGCAACACGCTCGGTACGAGCAGGTGCACCAGTCTTGATCTGACCAGCGTTGGTTGCAACAACAAGGTCAGCAATGGTGGTGTCCTCGGTCTCACCGGAACGGTGGGAGACAACTGCGGTGTAACCTGCGCGCTTAGCCATCTCGATAGCCTCGAGGGACTCGGTCAGGGTACCAATCTGGTTGACCTTGATGAGGATGGAGTTACCAGCGTGAACCTCAATGCCCTTCTTCAGGCGCTGAGTGTTGGTAACAAAGAGGTCGTCGCCGACGAGCTGGATCTTCTTGCCCAGACGCTGGGTAAGAATCTTCCAACCGTCCCAGTCCTCCTCTGCAAGGCCGTCCTCGATGGAGACGATTGGGAATTTCTCAACCATTTCCTCGTAGTAAGCAACCATTTCCTCGGAGGTAAGGGAGCGACCCTCGCCCTTGAGGTCATACTTGCCGGTCTCCTTGTTATAGAACTCAGAAGAAGCTGGGTCCATAGCAAAGCGGAAGTCCTTGCCAAGCTCAAAGCCAGCAGCCTTAACAGCCTCGGAAAGAAGCTCAAGTGGCTCCTCGTTGGACTTAAGGTCTGGAGCAAAGCCGCCCTCATCGCCAACACCGGTGTTGAGGCCCTGGGACTTCAGAGTGTCCTTGAGGGTGTGGTAAACCTGTGCGCACCAACGAAGAGCGGTGGTGAAGTCAGGAGCACCAACAGGCATGATCATGAACTCCTGGAAGTCAACGTTGTTGTCAGCGTGGACGCCACCGTTGAGGACGTTCATCATAGGAACAGGAAGAGTGTGAGCATTTGCGCCACCGAGGTAAGCGTAAAGTGGAAGCTCAGCAGAAGCAGCTGCAGCGTGAGCAACAGCAAGAGAAACGCCGAGAATAGCGTTTGCGCCGAGGCGACCCTTGTTTGGAGTGCCGTCAAGCTTGATCATAGCGAGGTCAAGGCCGCGCTGATCCTCTGCGTCCCAACCAATAACGAGGTCACGGATCTCGGTGTTGACGTGCTCGACTGCCTTCAGAACGCCCTTGCCCAGGTAACGGCTCTTGTCGCCGTCGCGAAGCTCTACAGCCTCGAACTCACCAGTGGAAGCGCCGGAAGGAACGATTGCACGACCAAAGGAGCCGTCGTCAAGAACAACCTCAACCTCAACGGTTGGATTGCCACGGGAATCGAGGACCTCACGTGCGTGAACATCAAAAATCTGGCTCATAGCTCACCTTTCTTTAGGTTTAACATTTTGCCGATTGCACAGACATAACTAGTATACCCATTCTGTTATGAGGTGTGTATGGTAATTACACATAGCATTTGGCCAGAAGAAGCTAGTATTTGACCAGGCAGAGATACTGTTCGTCAGTGCAGAGATAGTATTTGACCAGGCAGACACGCTGTCTACCTGGCCAAATAGAAAATACCTGCGGAATTATGCAGAATTCTGCGGAATTGTTAGGTAAATATATAAATTATTTCTGCGGATACACAACAACCAGCAGCATCTTAAACTCTTCTGGAGCCTGAAGTGCATGTGGGTGACCAAGTGGCATCACAATAGACTGACCAGCTTCAAGGGTGTAGACGTCGTCATCGATGGTAATGCTTGCGCGTCCCTCAAGAATGGTGACAAATGCGTCGCCGCCCGCGCGATGGCTTGCAATCTCTTCACCTGCGCCAAAGCCAAAAAGGGTAACGCTAACGGCATCGTTTTGCGCAAGAGTCTTGCTGATGACCTGGCCAGGAAGGCATGCAACCTGGTCTTTAAGGGTTACTACAGTCTTTGCGTCGATGTTCTTCATGACACCAGGAATCAATTCTTCGGACATACTAACCTCCAACGGTAAATGTTATCGATGACTAGCATTTACCCGAACTAGCCGTCTTCAATCAGTAAATTTCAAAAAAATCGCAGGTAGAAATTGCTTTTTTTAAAGCAATTTGCTGAGCAGCGAAGTCATCTTTCCCTGAGAGACCACCATCACGTGATGCATCGCGCGAGAAAGGGCGGTATAGAGCCTACGGCGAGAAATTCCGTCTGCTTTATACACTTCCTCTTGTGCATCGGCAACAATGACCTGATCAAACTCAAGGCCCTTTGCAAGCGCAAGGTCGAGAAGAACAACGCCCTTCGCAGGGAGGGAATCGTGGCTGGTGAGTACCTTGGCCGCAGAGCCTTCCAGCTCCTTGGCCAGCCAGCGAACACGAGATTTCTCGGTGCACACAATGGCGGTCAGCCCGTCAAATGCTTGCGCCTCCTCAATAAGGGACTTCATTGTCTGCAGGTACTCGCCGCGCTCAGCATCTTTGTCGTCGGCTATCACCTCAAAGAACTCGGGTTTTTTGCCGCCGCGTTGAACGGAGCTTGTCTGGCCACGTTCTTCTTCGCTCAAAAGCGAGGTAAACAGTGCAGTAATCTCGGGAGAGGAGCGGTAGCTGGTCAGAAGCTTACAGGTAGAAACAGCGCCCTCGCCGTGTGTTGCGCCAAAGATCTTCTCAATCTGCTCAAACGTTGCGGTATCTTCCCAAATTGCCTGGTTAGAGTCACCTAAAAGCAAAAAGTGCGCGCGCGAGAAGTACTTTCCAAGTACCATAAGCTGCGTCTCGGTATAGTCTTGCACCTCGTCGATCATGACAAACTTGACGTTTTTCTCGCCAGCGCCTGTGATAAGAAGACGCAGGTAAACACATTCGGCGCCGCTTAGCGCGGAGGCGTTGAGCATGCGCATGCCAATGCGGTCGATGCGCAGCCAGGAAGCGGACTCGATGATCTCGTGTGCAGAGGCAAAACGCCAGTTGAGGAACTCGCGGGTGCGCGCCAGAACTTCTTCCTCGTCGGAAGGGCTGATGGTGCGTCCAAAGACCTCAAGCTGCTGCTCAACGTCAAGGGAGAGCATCTCTTCTTGGATTTCGTCGTTGTGAGCCATCTGGCCAAGTCTGCGCTCCAAGCGGGTGTGGAGCTCGTCTTTGGCAAGCGCAATGAGGCGCGGACCCACAGGAAATTGCGAGAACTTTGCCACAGAACTAGCCACCTGAGCTGGCTTGATAAGCGTAGTGCCCTCAACAGAAATGGCCTTAAAGTCATCCTCGTAGAGCTCAAGCGAAGCAAGCTGCTCCTCAAGCTTCTTAAGAGAATCGGGGTTGTTGTGGGCGCCCGACGCGTGGTCGGCCAGACCCAAAGCCTTGAGGAAAGAATCCCAGGTAAATACCTGCGGATTGTGCTCGCCCATGCTGGGCAAAACGGTATTAATGTAGCGAGAAAACATCTCGTTGGGAGTAAATAGATACACCTGATCTGCAGTGAGCGTAGTGCGCTGCTGGTAGAGAAGGTACGCGATGCGCTGCAGCAAAACGGACGTTTTACCCGAGCCTGCAATGCCGTTGACCAGCAGAACCGGCACGTCCTCGTGCCTGACAACAACGTTTTGTTCGCGCTGGATAGTTGCGGTGATGGCCTGCAGCTTCTCGGTGTGCTGACGCTTCAGAGCCGCAAGCAGCAGAGAATCTTCGATGGCAACCGTTGTGTCAAAATAAAGGTTCAGCTTGTCGCGCGTGATGTCAAACTGTCGGCGAAGCTCCAGTTCAACCGTTCTTTTCTTGCCGTCTACCTGGTACGACGTAGTACCCATCTCTTGGTTGTAATACGTCTCGGCAACGGGGCTGCGCCAGTCAACAATGAGCGGCGTACGGTCTTTGTCCGTAATGCCTGCCGCACCAATGTATACATCGCGAGAAGGACGTCCAGGTCGCATCTTGAGCGTGACCTTGGCAAAGTAAGGCTGCCTCAAAAGGATTTCGACTCGACCGAGTTTCTCGACAGTAAAATCGTGGTACTGATTGTACGTATCAATAACGCTGTTGAGCGTCTCAATCGCCGCAAGGGTCTCGATGGTTTCGTCCGCTCCGCCAAAGTCTGGGCGGATTTCTTCACTCATCTGACGAAGGTCTCTAGCTGCATCTTTTTGCGTAGTGTTGAGCGTTGTGTCCAAATCCTCACGAATCTCAACAAGCTTTTGATAAACGTGGGAGAGGTGCTCTTGCTCTTGCTGGTGGATTGGATCCATGATGCTCCTAGATAGTTGCGTCTTCGATGCGGCGACGCAACTCGTCAATGCCCAGGCCGGTCTCGGATGAAGTAATAATGGCCTGTTCAGGGGTGATGTGGAATGCTTTGCGCAGGGCGGCCGCGGCTTGATTTTGCTTGCCGCGTGCAATTTTATCTGCCTTGGTAAACGCAACTACAAAGGGCAGCTCAGCCTCTTGAAGAAAGCTAATCATCTGCAGGTCAAGCTTTTGAGCCTCGTGTCTGATATCAACAAGACTAATAACCAGGTTAAAGCTACGTTCTTGCTCAAAATAGCCGCCAATGAGGTCTGCCCAGCGTTGCTTTTCTTGGCGAGAAACTCGTGCAAATCCGTAG
>ERZ773265.1067-NODE-1067-length-15225-cov-7.252208_pt1 | contig 15225 bp, 13 predicted proteins | sample MGYA00580512_ERZ773265 | MGnify/ENA primary metagenome ERZ773265 (study PRJEB29015, sample SAMEA2738169) | human oral metagenome | biome: human oral; feature: human-associated habitat; material: saliva | place: China | collected 2183 ... | reverse complement strand
CCTAAATGTCTTGGTGGGAATTTAGGGGATTTTGGGGAATTTTGCAAAGGTCTCTGCTTTTGAAATTTAGCTTTGCCGCTTACCGTTTCATCCGTTTTCAGTCTGCCCAACTTCAACGGTATTGCGCCGTTTTCTCCAGTAAAAACTCAATCACCGCCTGCACCTTTTTTGTCCGCTGGCTGTATTGCAGATAATAAAGATACAACGGCGGATACTGCCGCCAGTATTTTTGCAGCACGGGTACAAAATCCGTATGGTCGGGCTGTTGCTGCATATTATGGGTAAACGCCCGCCCGATACCCAAGCCTTGGCGGGTGGCATCCAATAAGATTTCAGGGTCGTTGCAGATAAGTGGCGTATCCATTTCCACGGCGGTTTCCTGCCCGTTTTGCGCAATCACCAGCGGCTCGATTTTGTTGGACGAGATAAAGCGGTAGCCGATGAGTTTGTGGGCGGGCAAATCCTTGGGCGTTTTCGGCGTACCGTGTTGCGCGGCGTAGTGTTGGCTGACGTACAGCCCTTCCTGCGTGCCGTTCAGCAGCTTGCGGGCAACCATGCCTTCATCCAAACGGTTGCCGAAGCGGATACCCAAATCGATACCATCCTCAATCAGGTGCGAAAGCCCGTCATTTAGCGAAATTTCCAGTTGAATTTGCGGATAGCGTTGGTGAAATTCCGCCAAATGCGGGCGCAAAACAAGCTGATACATTACCCGCGCCATGGTAATCCGCACCGTTCCGCTCACCTGCTCGCCAAAATTCCGCACTTCCTCAAAAGCCTGATGCAATGTTGCCATGGCTTGTTCGGTACGTTCTAAAAGCTGCCTGCCGGCATCGGTGAGCTGGATATTGCGCGTGGTACGGTGAAACAGCGGCACACCGATTTTCTGCTCCAATAACTTTAATGCTTGGCTCGCTGAAGGTACGGCGATTTCCAGTTTGCGTGCCGCCGCCGAAATACTGCCTTCTTGGGCGATGATTTGGAAAACGTTGAGCTGGCCGTAGAATGAATTGTCCATCGTTAGATTATACCTAATAGTGATTTAGTAATTATGCGTCTAATCATAACAATTATTCTGCGTATAATACACCCCATCAGCAAGCGATAAAGCTTAAAAACACTTTTCCGTTAAACCTATACAAGGAAGCCGAACATGAAAAACATCCTGATTATTTCCGGACACCCCGATTTGCAACATTCCCTGGCCAATGCCGAAATTTTGGCGGAAGTGGAAAAATCCCTGCCACAAGCCGAAATCCGCAAACTGGACGCGCTGTATCCGAACCGTCGGTTTGATATTGTCGCCGAACAAGATGCGCTGCTGAAAGCCGATGTGATTGTGCTGCAATTCCCGTTTTCATGGTATTCAGTGCCGGGTTTGATGAAGTTGTGGATTGACGAAGTATTCGTACACGGTTTTGCGCACGGCTCGACCGCGAAACTGGGTGGCAAAAAGCTCATCGTGTCATTTACTACCGGTGCGCCCGCTGCGTTGTATCAAAAAGACGGCTTCTTCAAACACTCGGTGGAAGGCTATCTGCCGCAGTTTGAAACCTTCGCTGCCTTGTGTGGGCTGGATTATCAACAACCCGTGTACACCTGCGGTATCGGCTACACCGACCGTGGTAACGAAGAAGCCGTCAATGCCCAAAAACAACAGGCGCGCGAACATGCGGCGCGTTTGGTGGCTCAAATCAAAGCTGCTGCGGCTTAATCGTCAAAGGTCGTCTGAAAACGGCGGGCAGGAACGTCCGCCCAACAAATCCATTCAATATTGAGGAAAAATTATGTACATCATCGACATTGCTGTAAACGAAGACATTACACCAGAACAACACGAGGAACTATTTCCAAAACATGCAGCATGGTTTGCCAAATACCATCAGGCAGGCAATTTCTTGATTGTCGGCCCGTTCACCGACCGCGAGCGTGCCGGCGTAATTATCGCCCAAACGGAAAATCGTGCGGAATTAGACCGCATTTTGTCTGAAGATTCCTATTATCCGAATTTGGCAAATTACGCCATTCACGAATTCACGCCAAAAATGGTGGCAACGAATATCGAACAGTTCAAAGCCTGAATAAAAAAACGATGAAAAAACAGACCGCACTTTTTGGGGTAATCATGGCATTGAACGCGCAGGCTGTGCCCTTGATGAATTTGTTTGAATTGGGTGTGGCACAAGGTAAAACGGCGAAATACGACCAAGTCGCCGAGCATAATATCGGCACGTCCATCGCCAATGAAAAAGGCACGCTGGCCATGTATTCCGTGAAACAGCAAGACAATCCTGAAATGGCGTATATGGTGGAAATCTACGCCGATGACGCAGCTTATCAAATCCACCGCAATTCGCCGCAATATCAGGCGTTTGTCAAAGTATCGCCTGAGATTTTGACCGCACACAAAAAACGTATGGCGTTGGTACCGCAATTCTTGGGCGATAAAAAGGTAAAACAGACCGCCGCAACGCAAGCCCGTTTGGTCAGCGTTACCGTCAAACCTGAACACAACGCCGCATTCAGCAAAATCGTCCGCGCGGAAATGGCGCAATCACTGCAAGCGGAACATGGAGTGTTGGCAATGTATGCCGCCACCCGACAAGACGTGTCAAACCAATGGATATTTTTTGAAATCTACGCCGACGAAGCCGCCTATCAGGCGCACCGCGAAACGCCGCATTTCAAAGATTATCTGCAACAGGCCACCGATATGGTTGCTGACAAGCAATTCACCGCCGTTCAGACGACCTATTTGGGCAATCAAGGTCAATTACATTTTATCCGTTAATTAAGGAGAATATTATGCAAAACGTAGCAAACAAAGTTGTCATTATCACCGGCGCATCCATGGGCTGGGTGCGGAAACCGCCCGCCATTTGGTGCAGGCAGGCGCAAAAGTCATCTTGGGCGCGCGCCGTTTAGACCGCCTGCACGCCCTTGCTGACGAATTGGGCATCTCGCACGACCACTGCGTGCAAACGGATGTCACTAAATTAGGCGAAGTTCAAGCCTTGGCACAACGCGCGTTGGATTTATACAGCCGCATCGACGTATTGCTCAACAACGCGGGTGTCATGCCACTTTCCTTATTGGAGGAATTGAAAGTGGATGAATGGAATCAAATGATCGACATCAATATCAAGGGCGTCTTACATGGCATTGCAGCCGTTTTACCGACCATGAAAACACAAAAGAGCGGTCAGATCATCAATGTTTCTTCCGTAGCCGGACACGTTTGGGGGCCATTATGTGCTGTTTATTCTGCGACCAAAACCGCGGTACGCGCCATTTCTGAAAGCCTGCGCAAGGAAGTTAAACCTTACAACTTGCGTACTACTATTCTCTGCCCGGGTGCAGTTGAAAGCGAATTAAAGCATGGCAGCAGCTCTGAAATGGCTAGCGGCGCAATGGAAAACTTCTATGCTCACAATGAGATTCCCGCTTCCAGTTTTGCCCGCACCGTCCTGTTCGCAATCAGTCAACCTGAGGAAGTGGATATAAACGAAATCATCTTCCGGCCTACTCGCCAGGAAGTTTGACGGTTGTTTGAAAAATGGAAAGGTCGTCTGAAATTAAAGTTTCAGACGACCTTTGTGCTTGGAGGGTATCGACAATAAAAGCGCAGTCAAATTTCAAAGCATTTTTGTAAATGGCTTTCAAAGTCTGACGGATTGCTTTCATCCAATACGGATACCCAATCTATCCTCAAACCTCGGCGGTTTGTATCAAGCAATATTGTTGGGTTGTTTATATAACTCAGAACGGTTGTTTCTATATAAGGAAAGAATGAAAAAATAAAACTCTAATTATTTCAACTTGTTGCAATCAAATATTGATGACTTTCTTAAAAATACGTAAAAATAACCCCGATAACAGAGTAATTATATCATTATATTTTACAATATTAACGTAAAATTTTTACACATTGCTTTCAAGAGCCAACCATTTATGTTCTCTGTTTTACTTTTTGAAAATAAAACAGAGGACTTCTATATTTTGGTGTAAATAATTCTCTTGAATAAATTTCTGTTCTATAGCTATGCTCTATTTTTGAGTTTCAAATGTAGTATGGAGCTATCAAAATTGACAACTCCATAAATAATATTCTTATTCTTTGTTTAATCTAACAAGAAAATGCTTAAATTGTTCTTCGTCGTTATTCAACTTTCCGAAAAATAACTCATCAATTTGCTCAATTAACGGAACAGCTGTTTGTAATATTTCTTCTCCTTTTGAGACCTTTGCAAAATTCCCCAAAATCCCCTAAATGTCTTGGTGGGAATTTAGGGGATTTTGGGGAATTTTGCAAAGGTCTCATTTTAAGATAAACAGGTCGGTGTTTGTCGGGCATCAATGCCCGACCTGCAACTGTTTTCAGACGACATCAACACCTATTCAAACGCCAAATCCCCCACCAGTTCCGCCAGCGTGTTCAGCCGCTGTTCCGATTTTTCTACAAACGGGTTTGCCGTATCCCACGCATAGCCCGCGAGAATGGCGGAAATCATGCGGCTGATTTCGGGCGCGCGGTTGGGTGCGTACACCACGTTTTGGAAACGGTTGTCGTACCAGCCGTCCACATAGGTGCGAAAAGCGTTTACGCCCACCATCAGCGGCTCGGCGAACTCGCGCTGCCAGTCTGCCGCTTCACCTTTGAGCTGGCGGGCAAGCAGGTCAGCGGCGAGTTTGGCGGAATGCAGCGCGATGGTTACGCCCGATGAGAACACGGGGTCAATAAACTCGGCGGCGTTGCCTAACAGCGCGAAATGTTTGCTGTGCAGGGCTTTAACATTGGCGGAATAGCCTTGGATGCTGCGGTAGGGGAAGCCGTTTTCCCATTCGGAATGTTTAAAAAATTCAACCAGATTGGGGCATTCTGCCACTATTTGTTTCAACACGGCTTCGGAATCGCCCGCCAGTTTGTCGGGTGTGCCGACCACGCCGAGCGAGCAGGTGTTGTCGCCGAAAGGGATTGTCCAAAACCATACGTCGCGGTGCTGCGGGTGGGTGGTAATCAGGATTTTGTTGCGGTCAAAATCGGCTTCGGCGGCGATGTTGTCGGTGATGCGCGTGAAATGCGCCATGCGAATGCTGCGCCGTTTTTAAACTGAAAGCCTTTCTCGGCGCGCACGGCATCGGCAAAACCGGCTTCTTCCAGCATTTCCATGCAGTGCGGCAGCAGGCTCTCGCCAATCACAAAGCGCGGAAAATGCTGTTTTTTCCAGCGCGCATGCTTTGAAGCCCTGTTTGTTAAGCAGGGCGGAGGCAACCGAGCCTGACGGGCCTGCGCCGATGACGGCAACGTCAAATTGGGTGTAGGACTTTCGCAGATAAATGGTTTGGCATAAAAACGTAATTATAGAATTTTACAAGGCAGCCTGAAAATGGGGGAATGGAGTTTGAGGCTGCTTTTTGTTGAGTGGGTTGGGCAATTGATGCACGGATAATGCCCGATTTGCTTTACTTCAATAAAAAAAGCAGTCTGAAAGGCCGTCTGAAAACTTTTCAGACGACCTTTTACCTTACTTCGTAGCAATGTTCACTTCCGCCGACATCCCCGGCGCGAGGCGTTCCAAATCCTGTTGCCCTGCGTCAAATACGATTTTTACGGCGATGCGTTGGGCGATTTTGACGAAGTTGCCCGTGCCGCTGTCGGCTTTAATCAGGCTGAATTCGGAAGCGGTGGCGGGCGAGATTTCGGCGACTTTGCCGCTGAACGCCTTGCCGCCGAGTGCGTCGATACTCACGCTGGCACTCTGCCCGATTTTCACGTTGGCCATATCGGTTTCTTTGATGTTGGCGATGATCCAGCGTTCGGGCGGCACGACGGACATCAGCTGCGTGCCCGCGCTCACAAGCTGCCCTTGTTTTACGCTGACTTCGCCGAGTTTGCCGCTGGCGGGCGCGTAAATCACAGTATGCCCCAAATCCTGTTTTGCCAAGTCCAGCAGGGCTTGCGCGTTGGCGATGCCCGCCTGTGCGCCCTCGCGCCCTACGCCCGTGTTGATGATGTTCTGCTGCGCCACGGCGTATTGCTCCTGCGCCTGTTTCAGGCCCGCTTCGGCTTGTTTAACGGCGGTTTGCGCGGCATCGCGGCTGCTTTGCGACACGGCATCGGCACTCACCGCCTGTATGCGCTGCCATTCGCGGCGGGCGCGGTCAAGCTGGGCGCGGGCGTTGTCAATCGCGGCTTGGTTGGCTTTGGAGACGGCGAGGGCGGAGGCTTTGTCCTGCGCGGTTTTGTTCAACGCCGCCTGCTGCCCCGCCAGCCCAGCTTCGGCTTGGGCGACTTTGGCACGGTAGGGCGCGGGGTCGATTTCCACCAGCGGCTGCCCTGCTTTTACGTTGTCAAAATCGCGCACCAGCACTTTCTGCACATAGCCGCCCACGCGCGGGCTGACGGCGGTTACGCTGCCGCGCACATAGGCGTTGTTGGTGTAAACCTCGCCCATGCCGAAGGGCGGCAGGCGGAAGGCATACAGGGCAAGCACCACGCCGATTGCGCTGGCGGCGAGTATGCCGATGCTGCCGAAACGGTGTTTTTCAGGCTGCCATTGGGCGGGCTCTTGCGGCTCGGACGGGGTTTCAGACGACGTTTCAGGCTGCATCTCGGGCTGCGGCACGGCGGTTTTTTGGGATTCGGTGTCGGGTTGTTCGGGGGTGTCGGGTTGGGACATTTTTTGCTTTCCGTTGATTTGGGGGTTGATTCGGTTAATGGGTTGGTGCGGTGGTTTTCAGGCTGCCTTTAATGCCGTCTGAAACACTATTTCCCCAACGCCGCAAACACTTTCGCCTTCTCCGCCGCCAGAATATCAATCTTGTAATAACGGCGGTACAGCCACAGGGCGACGGCGACGAGGGTCGATACCGCCGCCATCGCCGCCAGCAGCGCGAACAGGTCGCTGTATGCCGCCACCGACGCTTCTTTGCCCGCCTGTGCGGTGATTTGCGAGACGGCGCGGCCTTGCAGCAGCACCGGGTCGGAGAGGGTGGCGGAGAGGGCGGCGGCGTTGCGCTGGATGTCGGCGGCGAGCGAGGGGTTGGAGAGGGTCAGGTTTTGCGCGATGGCGGCGAGGTGGTCGCGGGTGCGGTAAGTTAAAAACGCGCTGAATGCCGCCGCACCCGCCAGCCCGCCGAGGGTTTGCGACAGGCCGAACACGGCGGAGAAGCTCATTATGTGGTCGGGGCTTTTCGCCAGCGCGCGCAGTGCGCCTTCAAGCATCATCGGCCCCATAAACAGCAGCGAGGCAAAGGCAACGATAAACTGGCTGAAATAAAGTTGCGCGGGGCGGGTCTGCATGCCCACGCCGATTTCCAGCCACGCACCGAGGGCGAAACAGGCGAGCGCAACCATCACGGGGCGGCGGATGTCGTTGATATCCAGCAAAATCAGGCTGCCGACCACACCCGCCAGCATTCCGCCCGCAACAATCAGATAAAACGTGCTCATCTGCGCGCTGCCCACGCCCACCGCGCCCATCAGCCCCGCCGCGCCGACGGTCTGCTCCGAGGTCAAGAGCCGCGCCATCACGCCCATCACGGCGAAGATGAGGATTTGCGGCACGGTCATCCAGTGCCAGTCCAGCATCGGCTTGTGCCGCGTCGATTCGATGTACAACGCCAGCCCCGTCAGCCCCACTCCTCCCGCGAGCAGCCAGCCGAGCCACTGCGTCGTCCACCACACCGTGCGCCCCTGCACGAGAAAGGCGCACAACAGCGCGATGCCGGAGGCGAACAGGGTAAAGCTGAGCGCGTCGGTCAGCGTGAACGATTTGCGCACGGTGATGCCGGGCGGCAGCGGCAGGGCGAACAGGCAGGCGGTGCAGGCGAGCGCGAGGGTAGCCTGAAAGACGAACACGCCGTTGAGGTCGCCGTCGCCATACAGCAGCGGCACGAGGCTCTGCGCCAGCGGCGTGCCGACCTGCATCAGACCCAGCCCGAACACCAGCCCGGCCAGCTTTTTCGTGCCGGTAAAGCCCTGCATCATGTAGTAAATCGACAGCACCAGCAGGCCGCTGGCGGCGATGGCGGCGGCAACACACGCGATGAGTTGCACTTCGTAATGGTGATAAACCAGTTGCAGTAGGCTGGCGGCAAGCTGGGCGAACAGGGTGATGCGGACGAAGCGTTGCAGGCCATACGCCTTGCGGACTTTGAAAAAGAGGACGCTCATGCAGGCGTAAGCCATGAAATACGCCGCCTGAATCCAGCCGCCCTGCTGCAAATCGAGCGACAAATCGCCGCGCAGCTGCGGCAGCGAGGCGGTGAGCAGCCCGTTTTGGAAGCCCGACGACAGCGCGAGTAATAAACCGATGGCAAGATACGCGAGCCGCCGCTTTTTCGGATGCTCGGGCGAGGCGGGCGAACCCGGCATAAAGGGCATTTCATGCGGCTTGAAGGTGTAGCCGCCGGATTGCAGGGGCATGGGGTTTCCTTTGGTGGGGTGGACGGGACAAAGTTTTAGATTTTCAGGCTACCTCAGCATGCAGATTAAAAATACCGCCGTTCTTTTAACACGGCTTCGATTTGCGTTTTCAAAACGGCTTTGAGGTTTTGATAGCCTTGAAACTCGTGTCGCAGTTCGTTGTGGTAATCCGATTTCGGGGGAGTTGGGTTTTTATCCTTATTTAACAGCAAAATATAGTCTTTTCCCTTGCCTTTTGCGTATCCAAATTCGTATAGCACATTGGCGTTATTGGTGGTGATGTCGGCGATAAAAATCGAGCAGCGGTCTATTTTTTGGAAAATATCCTGTATCAAGTCGCCAGTTGGGGCATTTACCCGCATAATGGGGAATAATTGGACATTTAATCCGTGTTGAGCGGATAACTCAGTGCAAGTCTCCTCAATACTGGCATTATAGTCATCAACTGTGCTGTCATCGTAATACGGCATTGCCACGAAAATTTTGATCTCGTTGCTGTAAATCTGCTCAAACAGATCAATCATACTTTGCGGATTGATATTTTGAAGTTGATACAAGCGGTTGCCTTTTATCCAGTTGATAAATGCGGTAAACCATTTTCCATTGTCTTTTACGGCAAAGATGCACATAACTGTCAGCAGACTAACCGAAAGATGATTTTTGATGTCTTCGCTGTTTGCGATGATATCTTCTACTTTGTGGATTTTTGACTTAATTGTAGCGGCGCTGCAATTTTCCCCTAAATGCTCGTTCAATAGTTCGGTAATATTTTTGAGCAAACTGCAACGGCATTTTTCTTTTTTGCAAAATTCTGCGATATGCGGAATATGGTCAAAATCAATGGAATCAAACAAGTGCTTGGCAAGCAGGAAGCCCTCACCAAAATGCCTTCGTATTTCTCCATCTTCAAATTTGTCTTTTTGAAAAACGGCAAGCAGGTTTTCTTCAAGTGTTAGGGGTAGCCCACGGGAGTTGATATAATGGAAAATCACGCTTTGCTGTTTGTTATCCATATCATTATCTGAAAACAAAATCAGGCAAAACGGAACTTGGTAATCCCGTTCGTCAGACTGATCTATGGCACTCAAGCGGTGGTTGCCGTCGATTCTGAGTAGCAGGCTTTCCTTTTCAATGGTAAACGAAGCCAGTTTTAGATTTTTAAATGCGCCTTTGCGGGATTTCGCTTCAGTGAGTGCAATATCAATCGGATAATTTTTCTTCTCCCCAATATTGAGTAATTGGGATTCATCTTGTGCCAAAGCAATCGGCGCATCACTGGCTAATCTGTGTCCGAGAATGATTTCAGGGAAAAACAGATATTCTCTCTGCCCCAAATAATATTTAATCTCCTCAATGTGCTGTTTGTTCAATTCCCGCTGATACGAAAATTCCGCACGGGAATGTTTTGCCAATTCTTTAATGCTGGCAAAGCCCCGCAGGCAGGTGAAGCCGCCTAACGAGCGTTCTAAAATACCTGTGAGCGTCATCATTGTGCGCCTCCCAAAATCATCTGTTCAATCTCGGCTTTGGCTTGGCTTAAAAGCTGTTCGGCTTCGGCTTGCAGGGCCGTGGCTTGGGCTTTGATGGCTTGGATATGGGCGATGATTTTTTGTTGCGTGGGTTTGTCGGGCAAAGGAATGTTGAGTTTTGCCAAGTCGTTGGGGTAAACGTGCGGCTGCCCTGCGCCTTTTTGCAACAAATAAATTTCCTGCTGTTTCACTTTCAGCACTTCTGCCAAAAATTCAGTGATCAGTTTATTTTCATCTTTGGAAAAAATGACCGTACAGTCAGAGGCAAAAATCGAGTAATCGTGATACCAGACATAGCCCGAATATGCACCGCTGGCACTGACGGTAATCACGTTGCCTTTGTGGTTGCAGACGTTGTGGCTGTACGGGCTGCTTTGTCCGCCTGCGATCACGGGGTAATCACCGCTGACGATGTCGTCTGAAGTAATGCTTTGCCCTTTTTGCAAAAAGGCGATGTTGTCCAAACGCTCATTGGGGTATTTGCCGCCTTCGATGCGGTAATGTTTGTTGAACTGGGTAAACGGGTCAAATGCACCCCCACCCACTTCGCTCATCTGCACGGTAAATATACGGCTGTTTAGGCTGTTGTCGGTTTCGGGCAGGGTAATGCCCAGCTCGCCCAACAGGTAGTCGTTGATACTGGTTAGCAGGGTTTGGGCTTGTTTTTGTTTACTGTTGCGTGCCAACAAGGCGTTTTCATAGATACGGATAATTTCGTCTTGAACGGCAAGCGGTGGGATAACAATGGGAACAGGGGCTAACTGTTGATAATTGATGTTTTTCTGTGCCGCTTGCGGAGCTAAATCTTCCAAAAACGATTTGATGAATTTGAAATAGATATTGATGTATTCCAGTCGCAAATCATCGGATTTTGGCGTGAGTGCAATCAGACTGTCAGGGTAACAGGCGGGATAGTCCAAAATGGCGGTATCGCCGATATTGGCTGCAATCGTTAGGATAACGGCTTTTTCTGTTTGTAGACGGCTGGTTTTCAAACCTAGTTCGTTTAAGGTTTGGCTATAAGTAATTTTTCCAGCATTTTGGCTGGCTTTGACAATATCGCCTGTTTGGATAAACGGGTAATCTCCGCCGTATAGTTTGGGATCGTTTCTTGGTCGATGTCCAAAACGTCCCCGTTGCATATCGATACAATCCACCATTTTGCTGACGGTGTATTTTTTCTGTTTGGCAAAAATGAAATTGTGAATGGTCTGATAGTAAAGTGGATCAATCCGCCCCTCAATTTCAGACGACCTGACTAAAAACATCTCGCCGAAAGGCAGTTTTTCTGAAAAATCAAACGTTGCCATGGTTCACCTCCTCGATAAAGCGGGCGAGTTCGGCGGCGATGGTGTCCAACTCGTTAATTGGGGTGTCTTTGCCCGTAGCGTCGTAGCCGATTTGTTCGGCAATCGCCATAAAAATCGGGTAGTCGGGGAGCTGGCGGCGTTTTTCTTGCAGGTATTCTTCGATCATCTGCTCTTTGAGTTCGTTGATTTTGTCGCTGTATCCGCTATTGATTTGGGCTTTCCATTCGGCGTAGGCATCGGTTTTTTTGAAGTCGGCAAGTGTGCCGCTGTATTCGATGCCTGTGGCTTTTTTCAGAACCTCTTTTTTCTCGCTGTCCCAGTTTTTGAGTTGGCTAATGTAGTTGTGGCGGTTTTTGAGCGTGTTTTGAATGTCTAGTTTCAGGTTGCGGATGCGTTCGCTTTCGGCTTTGGGGTATTTGCGTAAAAACAAAACGCTGCTTTTTACGCCTGCGCCGGTGGCGGTAAAGGCGGTTTGCGGCAAGCTGACCACGGCAATAATGCGAAAGTCGGTTTCAATTTGATCGCGCACGTATTGCAGGCTGCTGTTTGTCAAAATGCCGTCTGGAATCACAATTGCGAGATAACCGTTTTCTTTGAGAAAGTTGCGGCATTGTTCGATAAACAGTATTTCGGTTTTTTGGCTTTCACGGTTTTGTACGCCGCTGTTTTTGGTATCCAGCCAAGACACATCGCTCACGCCGAAGCCATAGGTGGCAAGATAGGCTTGCTCGTTTTGTTTGACGGTACTGCCAAAGGGCGGATTGGTGATGATGAAGTCAAAGTGGTTGTATTTGAAGCCTAAATTGTTACTTTGGTTTTGTAGAGCTTTGTCGCTAAGCAAGCCGTCGGCAGTGATGATATTGGTATGGCCGTCATCATGAATAATCATGTTCATTTTGGCGGCACGGCTGATTTGTTCATTGATTTCGATGCCGTAAAGTTTTTTTTCGGCAAAATCGTGCCAGTGGCGGAAGTGATCAGCGCTGCCTTCGCTGTAGTATTCGTCGGCTTCTCGGCGCACTTTGTCTAATGCGTGCAGCAAAAAGCCGCCGCTGCCACAACTGGTATCCAGCACAAAATGGTCGTGGCTGATGGGCAGGACATCCACGATGAATTTCACAATGCGGCGCGGGGTGAAATATTGTCCGAAGCTGCCGCGAAAGAAGGAATCCATAAAGGTTTCAAAGGCGCGACCTTTGCTATCAAGGTCGGTTTTGCTCAGGTTTACGTCTTGCAGGTAGCCGACGATGGTGCGCACGCGCTCGGGCGTGAGGCGGATATTGTCTTTAAATACTTCGGCATCTTTCAGACGGCCCTCTTCATAAAGACCGATAACGCGCTTGAATAATTCTTGTGTATTCTGCGCACGGTTCTTCTGCTGCTGTGTTTCGCTGCCCGCACCTTCATCTGCGGTAAGGATGATTTGAAAATCATAGGGCTCGCCATTTTTGCGCGGTTTGCGCTCGTCCCAGATTTTGCAGAAGATGAGTTTGTCGAGTTCGTCAAAGGCCTCGGAAGGATTGAGCTGGCCGCCTGCCCACAGGGCGTTGTGGGCTTGTTTGAAACGGCGGGTAAGGTCGGCTTCGTCCACAATCTGCAAATCGAAAAACTGCTGTTTGCCTGCGCCGCTGTTTTGTGTTGCGCCTTTGACGTATTTGTATGGGGCGAGTTTGTTTACACCGAAAGGCGGGATATCGGGTAGGGTGGAGCGGCTGTTGCGGTTTTTATCAACGGAAAAATATTCGTTTCTGATGGAAGATGTTACCCATACATATTTGACGTTGTTGGGCAAGGCAAAGGCGTAGGAATAGGCTTGTTCGACTGCTTGGATAAATTCGGCTTCGCTGACTTCGGCCTTTTTGCATTCCACCAAAATATGCGGCATCAGGCACTCGTCATCACGATAAACCACAATGTCCGCTTCTTTTTTCTCCGACCCCATGGTTACGGACACGAAATTGCGGACACGCTTTTGGGGATAGCCATATTGGAGGATCAGGCGGCAATAGGCTTCGGCTTGAACTTTTTCTTCAGGATTACTGAAATTGCGGGAACGTTGTTCAAAGACGTATTCGATACGGTCGGCATCGGTCAGACGGATAAGGTTGGCTTGAATGCCTTGTTTGATAAAGTCAGTTGTTTGGTTCATATTAAATCCTGTATGAGTAGGGCGGTTTGCGCGATATTTTAGCCAAGAAGAGATTACTGGGATGGGATACTTATATTTGACCTACACGGTTTCAGATTTTCAGGCTGCCTTATTTGTCCGCCGCAAAACCTCCGCCAAAGGCGGTATTTAACGCCAGCCACGCGGTAAATAGCTTCGCCTGTGCCTGCGCCAGTTGCGCTTCGTTTTGCAGGGTTTCGTCCTGCGCGGCGAGCCAGTCAAGCTTGTTGTCCAGCCCCGCGCGGTAGCGGCTTTGCGCGGCGGCGGCGTTTTTGCGGGCCAGCGCGGTCATCTCGGTTTGGTCGCGCACGGCTGCGGCAGCGGTTTCGTATTGCGTCAGCGCGTCGGCCGCCTCGCGCAGGGCGGTGTAAACGTTTTTGTTGTAACGCGCTGCCTGCTCGTCAAACTCAGCTTCCTTGCGCGACAGGTTCGCCCGCAACGTGCCGGAAGTAAAAATCGGCAGGCTCACGCTCGGCAGCAGTCCGGCGAGAAACGACGACGAATGCGGCAGGTTGCCGATTTCCACATTGGACAAGCCGGCCAGCGCCTTGATGGTAATGTTCGGATAAAACTCGGTTTTCGCGCTGGCAACCAGATGGCGGCGGGCGGTCAGTGCCTCGCGCTGCGCCGCCAAATCGGGGCGTTTGCCGAGCAAATCGGCGGTGAGCTGCGACACGGGCGGTGCGGGGGTGGTGGTGGCGGGATTGGGCGTGAAAGTGTCCAACGCCTGCGCCGGTTGTCCTGTCAGCGCGGCAAGCGCGTGGCGCACTTGGGCAATATTGCCGTCCAAATCTGACAAGGCAGCCTGAAAACGGCTGTTGCCCTGTTGCACGGCATAGAGTTTGCTCGGTGCAAGTTGTCCTGCGCGAATCAGCTCGCGCACCACCTGCTCGCGTTCGCGATTCAACTGCGCCCGCTGCGCTACGCGCTGCCGCGTTTCCAGCAGCAACTGCCATTGGCGGTAATACGTCGCCACGCCCTGCGCCAGCAGTAGCCGCGTCTGCGCAATTTCGTATTCCACGGCGCGTTGCTGCCCCAGCGCAGCTTCCAGCTGGTGCTTGTATTTGCCGAACACATCGGGCGACCATTGCCCTTGCAGTTGCAGCGATTCATAGGTGATATTGGTGCCGTGGTCGCCCAGCAGCCGCTTTTCCAAATCGCTGATGAGTTCGGGCTTCTCGCGCTCGTTTACGCCGTCGCGGTGCAGCAGTGCGCCGCTCAGCCCCAATCCAATCTTCACGCCGCGCTGCGAATCCGCCAAATCCGCCCCCGCCTGCGCCTGCCGCAAGCGCGCCTGTGCCGCCGCCAAATCGGGCGAACGCGCGAGGGCGGTGTCAATCAGGCCGTCGAGCTTGGCATCGTTGAGCGCACGCCACCATTGCGGTGCAATCGGCGGCTGCGAGCTGGCGGGCAGTCCGAGCGTTTCGGCGGTTTCCACGGCGGCGGGGGTGTGCTTGGGATGAGTGGCGCAGCCCGAAAACAGCGCGGCACAGAGGAAAAATAAAGGGAAGCGTTTGAACATTTTGAAATATATATAAACAGGAATCGGGATGATTATAACGAAAAGCGTATCGGGCGCGGGTTGGAAAACTTCAACGCAAAAGGCAGAGACCTTTGCAAAATTTCTTTTCCTCCAACAACCGAAACCCAAAAACAGGTTTTCGGCTGTTTTCTCCCCCAATCACTCCTAATTTTACCCAAATACCCCCTTAATCCTCCCCGGATACCTGATAATAAGGCATCCGGGCCGCCTTTTAGGCGGCAACAGGCACACTTAGCCTGTTAGCCGCT
>ERZ773265.1064-NODE-1064-length-15265-cov-5.043655_pt1 | contig 15265 bp, 14 predicted proteins | sample MGYA00580512_ERZ773265 | MGnify/ENA primary metagenome ERZ773265 (study PRJEB29015, sample SAMEA2738169) | human oral metagenome | biome: human oral; feature: human-associated habitat; material: saliva | place: China | collected 2183 ... | reverse complement strand
CGATATTTTCCATCTCGGTGTCCGTGAGTCGGTCGTCGGGATGCGGATTGAGCGAAACGTGTAATACGGGCTTTTCTGTCCGAATTCCTTTGGGTAAGAGACCATCGAAATCCTTGAAAGTTCGTGCAAGGTCGATCTTTCCCGTGCAGGCATCGAACACCCCGTTTACGGCAAGGAGTTTTCCTTCACCCGCATTTACCTTCTGCGCGTTGTAGGCAAGTACGCCGTAGAGCGAACTGCCGATGCTTATCTTTGCGACCATTGCTGCTCGAAGGTTTGGGTGAGACAGATGATTTGCTGCGTGATGAGCACCAATTCCTGTGTACATTTTTCCAATTTATAGAGCAATGCCATCGCCTTTTTCTCGGAAAAATGTACGCGCAGTTCCTTGACGACTTGGTTGTAGTTGTTGCCTACGGCGCGATATTGCGCGTGAAAAGACGAGAGCTTGGTGTAATAATCGAACAACGTCCTGTCTGTTTTTATCACACGGAAAGGCTGCGAAAAGAACTGCTGTTTGATAAAAACGGAACGCGCGGCTGCACCGGACTCATCGAACATTGAGAGGAAACGTACATGTTCCTCTGCGTTAAAACGAACGGTGTAGCGGTACACCGCCGGATCTTTCTTGGGATTTCTCCCCGTTTTCTTTTTGTTTTCTGTCATTTTAATATGGATTTAGTGATGATGCGATTTGGACTGCCGTCGTATGTTCTTTACCGTCAGGTATTCTTCTTGGACTTCCGACTTCGGAGGTAAAGCCCGCCCCTGCCAAGGGCAAGGCTTTTCAGGGATGCTCGAATCGTTTCGAGCGGCTGAAAAGATACCTTGCTGTGTCTTTGAGGACACAAACATCCGCTTTCGGACGGATGAGGGGGTTACCTTCAGAAGCCGTCAGGGAGAACACCGACCGACAGAGCTCGTCGCTCGGGTGCAAAATTAGGCAGAATATCCACCCGAAAACCGATAGGAACGACGCCACAAGCTGCCACAACGACGCCACAAGCTGCCACGTGGCTGAAAAACAATATAAGTACCGACATTTTGTTGTTTATTTGCACCGACAAACCAAAAGACGTCAGTCAATCTGCCAGTTGGTCGGTTGAGAGAGACTCATGCCCCAATGGCCATTGGTTGGTTGCAACCGACACTTGGTTGTCCGTTTCTCCGGCAGTATCTCTGCAAGGAGAATAGGCGGTCACAACCGACGGACGGCGAGAATATGGTTGGAACATCAAGCGGAAGAACCCGACAAACAAATGTATCAATATATGTATCATCCATAAAACCAAGAAGACAATGGACAAACAAAAAGACAAACCACTGTATGTTGCTTTCTCCACCCAGAAAGGCGGAGCGGGCAAGACCACGCTCACGGTGCTCATGGCGAGCTACCTGCATTACGTAAAGGGATATGACGTCGCCGTCATCGACTGCGACTTCCCCCAGTACAGTATCCATGACATGCGCAAGCGCGACATGGACACCATCATGAAGGATGACTATTACAAGGTGCAGGCGTATGACCTGCTCAGACAGCTGGGCAAGAAATACTATCCCGTCGTCTGCAGCCGCGCCGAGGACGCCATCTCCTCCGCAGAAAGCCTTTGCAGAGGCGGGAAGATGCCGGACGTCATCTTCTTCGACCTGCCCGGTACCATCAACAATGCCGAGATCGTCAATACCGTATCTCGGATGGACTATATCTTCACGCCCATCATCGCCGACCGTGTGGTGATGGAAAGCTCCATCAAGTTCGCCACCGTCATCAACGAGCAGATGGTCGTCACGGGCAAATCCGCCATCAAGGGGATTTACCTGATATGGAACATGGTGGACGGGCGCGAAAAGACGGAGCTTTACGGAGCTTATGAAAAGGTGTGCGCGGAGTTCGCCCTGCCCATCCTTTCCACCCGACTTCCCGACAGCAAGCGGTTCCGCAAGGAGATGGCATCCGAGCGCAAGGCGGTGTTCCGTTCCACGACATTCCCCACGGACAAGAGCCTGCTGAGGGGAAGCAATGTGGACAGGCTCGCAGACGAAATACTTGACATTATAAACCTCAAAAGATAAAGACAATGGCAAAGAAGACAAGAGTGGAAGACATCGACAGCAATTTCATCATCAACTCGTTCCGTCGGGACGACATGAGCATCCCACCCAAAGCAAGGACGAACGGAGTGGAAAGTGAAAAGCAGGAAGAGTCGGAAGATGAGTCGCCTATGGGAAAAGAAGCGGGCAAGGAAGAAGAACAGAAGACGGAGGGAATGCCGGCACGCCGCAGACGGTCGAAAGACAGGGAGCAGGAATACCTTGCCGCCTTTCACAAGGAAGTGGACATCCCTGCCCGTATCGGCAAGACAGTGTACATCCGCAAGGAGTACCACGAACGGATACAGCGTATCCTGCGCATCATCGCCAAGGACGAGGTTTCTCTGTTCAGCTATATAGACAATGTGCTGACCTACCACTTCGAGCATTTCGGCGAAGAAATCAAAAAGTTATATGAAAACAACAGTTCAATATTCTAAAAACAAAAGACAATGGAAAAGAAAGACAACCTCTCCCTTTACAGGGAAACATTCTTGAAGAAGACGCATTACACGGCAAGAGACGGCAAACAGGTGTATATTCCGGTCATCTATCATGAGAAGATGCTCAAAATCGTACAGCTTATATGCAGCAACAGGGTTAACGTCTCGGATTTGCTGTGCTACATGCTCGAAGAACATTTCAGAACGCACGGCGAGGAGCTCAAAGCCCTCTATGAGGAAGCCCTGCTTAAGAACATGGAGCTATGACGACCTTTCTCATCATTGCCCTGCTGGCATACAACGCTTGGCTGGCCTATCACCTTTTGAGCCGACCGTCCGCCGTCAAAGAGCAAACGGCTTCAGAGGAAGAAACCAAAAAAAAGCGCGAAGCGCAGGACGAGGCTGCTGATGTCGTGGGTAAGAGCCGTTTCAAAATGGAGACTTCCGTACCCGCACAACAGGAAAGGACGACGCCACTCGCTGCCACTACGGCGCCACAAGCTGCCACGCAGGAAGAAACGGAGGCGGTAGACATCGAAGACACTATCTTTGCCGACGAAACGGACGAGAAGCCTTCCCGGCAAGTTCCCACTGACCGCCTCGACGAAGCCTTTACCGACATCAGGATAAATGATGTTGCAGGCGAAAACGAAGACGCAGAGGACGGAGAGTCCGACATGCCCGCGGCAAGGGGTACGAGCTTCGAGGACATCGCCGAGACGGAACTCTTTCAAAAGCTCACCGAGAGCTTCGCCGGCATCTCCGACAGGGTGGACGAGGTCATCGACCTCTATACTGCCCGTGCCGAACAGGAAAAACCGCTCGTCCTGCCCGCGCGCATCGAAGACTTCGATATCCGCGATTTTGTATACCCCGTTAACAAGAAACGACAATGAAAGAAAAGGACTACGGATAAGGCGCACCCGCTGCCACTATATCCACAAGAAAGTTAAGTAAGACAATTTCAATCCAACCCCGACGGGCGGCGCATGACCGTTTTTCATGCACGCCCGTCACTAAACAAAGCTTTATGAACAACAAGCAAAAACCATTTCTCTCGGCAGTATTGCTTTTTACTGCCGCTTCCGCCCTTGCGCAGGGCAACGGTCTTTCGGGCATCAACCAAGCCACGAACATGGTGACCTCGTACTTCGATCCCGCCACGAAACTCATCTACGCCATCGGTGCCGTGGTGGGGCTTATCGGGGGAATGAAGGTGTATTCGAAGTTCTCGTCCGGCGATCCGGACACCTCGAAGACCGCTGCCTCTTGGTTCGGTGCCTGTATCTTCCTCATCGTGGCGGCCACCATCCTGCGTTCCTTCTTCCTCTAAACGACGAAAGGAATAGGAACGATGGCTGAGTTTTCAATCAACAAGGGGATCGGGGCGTCGGTCGAGTTCAAGGGGCTCAAGGCGCAGTACCTTTTCATCTTCGCGGCGGGACTGCTCACGCTGTTCGTCCTGTTCGTCATCCTCTACATGACGGGCATCGACCAGTGGTTCTGCATCGGTTTCGGGGTAGTCTCCGCCTCCGCCTTGGTGTGGGGTACGTTCGCCCTGAACCGCAAGTACGGCGCGCACGGGCTCATGAAGCTCGGTGCCGCCCGAAACCGCCCGCGCAACCTGCTCCACCGCAAATCCCTTCCCCATATCATCAGACACAAGAAACTTAAAAAGAAAGACGAAAATGAGGAACATTCTTAAAGCCACTACGGTGGAGAATAAACTGCCGCTGCTTGCTGTGGAGAGCGGGTGCATCATCTCCAAAGATGCCGACCTGACGGTCTGCTTCGCGGTGACGCTGCCCAAACTCTACACGGTCACGGCGCAGGAATACGAGGCGATACACGCCGCGTGGTGCAAGGCCGTCAAGGTGCTGCCCGACTTCTGCATCGTGCACAAGCAGGACTGGTTCATTAGGGAAAGCTACCGCCCCGATTTGCAAAAGGAGGACATGAGCTTCCTTTCCCGCAGCTTCGAGCGGCACTTCAACGAACGCCCGTACCTCAAGTACACCTGCTACCTCTACCTCACCAAGACGACCAAGGAGCGCAACCGCCGCGAGAGCAACTTCTCCACGCTCTGCCGCGGACACATCGTGCTCAAAGAAGTCGACAAAGAGACGGCAGGCAAGTTCTTGGAGGCTACGGAGCAGTTCGAGCGCATCATGAACGACTCGGGCTTCATCACGCTGAAGAGGCTCTCCGACGAGGAGCTTGTCGGTACCGACGACACGGCGGGCATCATCGAGCGGTACCTCTCCCTGCTGCCCGAGGGCGACACCTGCCTGCAGGACATCGACCTCTCACCGCGTGAGATGCGGGTGGGCGACAACCGCCTATGCCTCTTCACTCTCTCCGAGCCGGGCGACCTACCCGCCAAGGTGGGCACCGACATCCGCTACGAACGGCTCTCCACCGACCGCTCCGACTGCCGCCTGTCGTTCGCCGCGCCCGTGGGACTGCTGCTGCCCTGCAACCACATCTACAACCAGTATCTCTTCCTCGACAACAGCGAGGAGAACTTGCAGAAGTTCGAAAAATCCGCCAAGAACATGCAGTCGCTCTCACGTTACAGCCGCAGCAACGCCATCAATCAGGATTGGATCGAGGAGTACCTCAACGAGGCACGCTCCTTCGGGCTGACCTCCGTCAGGGCGCACTTCAACGTCATGGCATGGAGCGATGAGGAGGAGGAGCTCAGGCACATCAAGAACGACACGGGCAGCCAGCTGGCGAGCATGGAGTGCATGCCGCGCCACAACACCGTAGACTGCCCGACGCTCTTCTGGGCGACCATGCCCGGCAACGGTGCCGACTTCCCCGCCGAGGAGAGTTTTTACACGTTCACCGAGCAGGCGGTGTGCCTCTTCACCGAGGAGACCAACTATCGCAGCTCGCCCTCGCCCTTCGGCATCAAGATGGTCGACCGCCTCACGGGCAAGCCCCTGCATCTGGACATCTCCGACCTGCCCATGAAGCGCGGCGTCATCACCAACCGCAACAAGTTCGTACTCGGTCCCTCGGGCAGCGGCAAGTCGTTCTTCATGAACCATCTCGTGCGCCAGTACTACGAGCAGGGCACGCACGTGGTACTCGTGGACACGGGCAACTCCTATCAGGGGCTCTGCGAGATGATACGGCGCAAGACAGGCGGGGCGGACGGCGTCTACTTCACCTATACGGAAGAGAAGCCCATCTCGTTCAACCCTTTCTACACAGACGACTACGTCTTCGACGTGGAGAAGAAGGACAGCATCAAGACGCTGCTGCTTACGCTGTGGAAGAGCGAGAGTCAGGAAGTCTCCAAGACAGAGTTTAATCCGGCAAAACGAAATGTACCGCTTTGGTAAAACGAAATGTGTTTTTTTTCGAGCGCATACGTGCAAGAAACACCTCAAAAAATCTTTTGTTTTGAGGCGTTTTTCTATTACAAATCTCTTCGAACAACAGCCCTATCGTCTTTACTTTCGAACGACATTCTGTTTCTGAAGAGGTGTTGGAAATGTAGTATTCGCGCCTCGATGCATCTGTAGGCCACAGGTCATATCGCCCCGATTGAAACACAATAGCCTTGCTTTTCCAACGCTTGCAGTCGGCAATCAAGGTTTGCAAACGTGCCGTCTGGTCTTCGTAGGTGTTGGGATGCACACCATAATCGGCCACAAACAGCGTATCATGGAGTGCAGCTTGCGCAGAAATCGTTATAAAAAACAAGCATACATTCAGCAACAAACGCAATCTATTCTCCTTCATCATCTGTAAATTCTCGTATTTTCATGCAAGGTTCATCGCCAATAAAAAGGTGACGATATGAGGCAAAGATAAGCATTATATCTGATAATCCGCCCCGTTTTGAGAGATATACTCCACGAAGAACTATCTTCACGCAGTGAAGAACATCCGCCAAATCAAGGCAGAGACACCCTTAAGAAACTTTAAGAAAATAATCAAGTTTGTTTACAAGAAGCTTTATCCGAGAAGACCGACAAAGGCTTACCGAGTCATCTTTTCATTCACTTCAACGGCTAAAGCCTGTCATATCAGCACGCAATATGATGCAGAACATCTTGCAACTTGACGCAGATTACACCGTGATTTGACGCAAATTACAACCTCTTTTCCTATAGATGACACGGAGATTTGCAAAAGAACATGAAAAAAGGGAAAGCACTTGCACACTTTCCCTACGGCAAAGATAATGGTTTTCAGAGGCGATTCCAAATCTAAGATGAAAGAAGTTTACAGATAAGAGAGACCTACCCCCGACCCCTCTGAGACCTACCCCCGACCCCTCCCCAAGGGAGGGGAGAGCTTCTTGCAGTCATTTTAAGCCATGAAGATAATGTATGTCATGAACCATGAATGTTGAAATGCGAGGGTTAGGCAAAGTGGTTATGGATTAACTCCACATTCATTGCTTTGTATTCTTTATTTTAAGACTGCATTTTTTGCATTTTTATTTGGTTAAAGTTGCACTATTTTATAACTTTGTAGACATAAAACGAATAAACATACAGATAGATGAAAGTAAAGACAAGAAGATTAGAAGCGTTGAAAGTCCTTATCTCAAGCACTGAACTCAGTAGTCAGGAGGAGGTGCTTCAAGCGCTGAGAAAAGAAGGTTTCACCTTGACACAGGCAACTTTGAGCCGCGATCTGAAACAACTGAAAGTAGCTAAAGCGGCCAGCATGAACGGCAAATATGTCTATGTGTTGCCTAATGAAACCATGTATAAGCGCATTCATAAGCCCATCTCTCCATTAGAAATGCTGCAGACTCCCGGCTTTATTTCCATTAATTTCTCGGGCAACATAGGTATTATCAAGACACGCCCGGGCTATGCAAGCAGCATTGCTTACAACATAGATGCCAGCAATCTTCCCGAAATATTGGGTACAATTGCTGGTGATGACACTATCGTTATCGTCATCAAGGAAGGCGTAAGCCATGAAGAAGTGACCGAAAGTCTGGGGCAACTGATGCCGGGATATTGAGAAAGAATGCATAATGCATCATTAAGAATGCATCATTAAGAAATGTTTTCCCCCATCTTTTTCAACCTTAATTGCAACTTCTTGTATGCAGAGTTGCGTCTAAAGCATGAGTTATGAATAATAAGACAGAAATTAAAATAAATGCATATGGAAAATAGGAAAAGATTAGTGCGCTCTTCATCTGACAGATGGATTGCCGGAATATTAGGAGGAATAGCGGCTTATATGGGCTGGGATACGGCATTGCTTCGCATCGCCTATCTGCTGTTGACGCTGTGCAGCGTGGGATTTCCAGGCTTCATAGCCTATATTATCCTGTGGATTTGCATGCCACAAGATACAAACGAACAAATATAAGCAGGCATAATAGCTGACACATTAAATGGGAAGGCAAGATGCTGCACAAACAAATAGGGTTTGTGCAGCATTTTTTAGTTTATTAAGAGTATGTCGAAATAAAAGCCAAACAAAAAGTAACAGTCAGAAAACTTTTCGTAACTTTGGCAATAAGAAAATAAATAAAACGTTCAAAAACTTGAAAATATCTTTAATTTTTGATAAAATAAGCTTATAGAAGCGTTTTATTTTGATAAATGAGCGGCTATCAACCGCGAAGCTCCCAGAAGAAAGGTTTAACCGATTAGAACTGGGCGGGAAAGCTCCGTAAAAGCTAAAATTAAGGGCTAAAAGAATCACTTCTTTTGGAATCGAGATGGTATCGCCGAGCTTGCTTGGTTCTCGAATCTAAAAGAGGTGATTTTTAATTTAAAAGGAGGAAGAATGAAATTTCAAGCAAACTCAAGAAGACGAGCAAAAGAATACGAAGCCGATGTTTTGGCACGCTGGAAAGCAGAAAAAACTTTCGAGCAATCAGTTGAAAACCGTAGCGAAGATAACGCTTTTGTGTTTTATGATGGTCCTCCATTCATTACTGGTGTGCCACACCACGGAACGCTCCTTAGCTCAATCGTAAAAGATGCCGTTCCACGCTATCAAACAATGAAGGGCAAGCGAGTTGAACGCCGTTGGGGCTGGGATACACACGGTTTGCCAGCCGAAAACTTTGTTGAGAAAAAGCTCGGTATCACTTCTCGGCATGAAGTTGGTGAAAAAATTTCGCTCGCCGAATATATTACAACTGCGCGTGAAAGCATGGTTTCGAATGCGGCACTTTGGGAAAGCACAATTGATCGCATTGGCCGTTGGGTTGAATTTAAAAATGCCTACAAAACAATGGATAAAGACTTCATGGAAAGTGTTTGGTGGGCGTTTAAAACTCTTTACGAAAAGGGTAAAATTTATGAAGGTGAACGTGTTTTGATGTATGACACGGCGTGGGCAACTCCACTTTCGAAAAGTGAAGTTACAATGGACAACGATGCCTATAAAACTGTGACCGACCCAAGCGTTTTTGTGAAATTCTGGTTGAAAGATTTCGAAGATGCAGAAGGCTCAAAAGATAAAACTGCAATGCTCGCCTGGACAACAACTCCTTGGACTTTGCCGGCAAATATGGGGCTATTTGTTAATCCAGATTTCACTTATGCAAAAGTTAAAGTTGGTGATGAGTTCTATATTTTAGTAAAAGATTTGCTCGAAAAAGTTTTTGTTGATGAGAAAAAGCAACCGATTCCTTTCGAAATTGTTAATTTAATCGATGGTTCAGAATTGGTTGGTTTGAGCTACGAACCACTTTTCGAAGATTCGAAATATTCTGGCGAAGGTGAAGAAAACGCTTATAAAGTTTGGGGTGCAGATTATGTTTCTCTTGAAAGCGGAACCGGAATCGTTCACTCGGCGCCAGCATATGGTGAAGAAGATTTCAACTTTGGTAAAGAATACGGAATTCCAGTTTTCCATGTTTTGGATGAATATGGCAAATACTTGAACGGTGAGTTTGCTGGAAAAGATGTTTGGGAATTCAACAAGCCGCTTGCTAAAATTTTGAAAGAACGCGGTGTAGTTTGGAAGATTGATTACATTCGCCACGAATACCCACACAATCCACGAACAGGTCACCGATTAATGTATCGCGCGCACCCAAGCTGGTTCTTTGATATTCAAGGTCAAAAAGAATTAATGCTTGAGCAAAACGAAAATATCAATTGGTTCCCAGCACACTTGAAGCATGGTCGTTTCGAAAAGAATCTTGAGGCCGCGCCAGATTGGAACTTATCGCGTGATCGTTTTTGGGCGACTGCAATGCCAGTTTGGAAATCTGAAAGCGGCAAAATCCGCGTCGTTGGTTCTTATGCTGAACTTAAAGAATTGAGCGGTGTGGAACTTGAAGATTATCACCGACCTTGGGTTGATGAAATTACTTTCGAAATTGATGGTGAAAAATACACTCGAATTGATAAAGTACTTGATTGTTGGTTCGAAAGTGGCTCAATGCCATTTGCACAATTCCATTATCCTTTCGAAAACAAAGAAAAATTCGAAAAGAATTTCCCGGGTGATTTCATTGTTGAATATATCGGTCAGGTTCGTGCGTGGTTTTATTATGTTCATGCTGTAAACACCGCTTTGTTTGGTAAGAATGCCTTCAAAAACGTGATCACAACTGGTGTTGTTGCTGGAAATGATGGCCGCAAGATGAGTAAATCTCTTGGAAACTACACCGATCCAAACGAGCTAATGGATCAATATTCTGCCGATAGTTTGCGATTCTTGTTGCTTACTAGCCCACTTTTGAACGGTGAAGATTTTGCACTTCACGACAAGGATGTTTCAGATGTTGCGCGCAAGCTTTCAATGATTTGGAACATGTATGATTTCTTCACAATGTATGCCAGTGTTGACGGTTGGGAATTTAACGGCGAGCTCAAAGATCCTTCGAAAGATCTAGAAAATCCACTTGATAAATGGATTGTGAGCCGTGTTCACGAGCTTCGAAACGAAATTACAGAAAATATGGATGTTTATAACATTCCACGTGCGCTTGAAGGTGTTTTACCATTCCTCGATGATGCTTCGAACTGGTTTGTGCGCCGTTCACGACGTCGTTTCTGGAAGAGTGAAAATGGTGCCGATAAACTTCAAGCTTATCAAACGCTTCACTATGTTTTGAGCTATCTTGCGTTGATTCTTGCGCCATTCGTGCCGTTCTTGGCAGAAGAGCTCTGGAGTAAAATGGTTAACGATGGTTCGGTTCACTTGAAAGATTGGCCAGAAGCTGGTGAAATTGATAAAGATTTAATTGCTAAAATGGCTGAAGTTCGCGGTTATGTGAATGAAGCTCTCGCACTTCGAGCAAAGAATGGTATGAAAATTCGCCAGCCACTCGCTAGCGTGAAAGTTCCAAAAAATGCCGATACTTTCGATTTTACACCAATTCTAATGGAAGAGTTGAACGTTAAAGCTGTTGAATATGGTGGCGAAGAAGTTGGTTTCGACTTCGAATTAACTCCTGAACTTCGTGCCGAAGGCTTAATGCGTGAGATTATTCGCCACATTCAGGCCACTCGTAAGAAAGCTGGATTGAACGTTGATGATCGAATTGAGCTTAACTTTACATCTGAAAATACTGAAGTTATTGATGCGTTTAAAAAATTTGAACAAGAAATTTCGAAAGAAGTTTTGGCTACAAAAGTTGAAATTTCAGAAGATGAACTTGACTTTACTCAAACTGTAAAAGTTGAAGGTTCTGAAGCAAAAATTTCACTCAAAAAAGCTTAACCAAGATATTGACAATCAAAATAACTTATGCTATAATACGAGCATAAGTTATTTTTTAAACAAAAAACATAAAAAATCAAAAGGCAAAAATGGAAAATTTTAAGATAAACGATTATAGTACGAACGAGCAGGATAAAAAGTCTCTTGAACGAGAGAATAGTTTTGAAGAGTTTCAAGATTTTAAATTCGATTCTTTCGAAAGCTTAAATTCTGAGCAGCAAAAAGAAATCGAAAAAACACAAGAGAGTTCAAAAAATGAAGCTCTTGAGAACTTGAACGATATTTATGCGCGCGCTGAACGAAACGCCGATCGCGAAAACAGTAGTTTTTTCTTGCGAGATGATGAAATTCAAAACTTAAATATTGTGCACTTCGAAGATTATGATGCAAACTTTGAAACTTACGAAGGTCGCGAAAACGAATTCAGCTTGCGGGAAAAGCAATTTAAAACACAAGAAGAACTTGATCAAGAAATTAGCACAATGAAATCTGTTCGCCGAGAAGTTCCAGCAGGGCAACGTTTCTCAAACATTATTCGGGCAATTTCTGGAAAAATTACAGCTTGATATTCAGTAAAAAGAAAGTCGGTAGAAATATCGATTTTCTTTTAAAAAAGTGTTGACTTTTTATTACGCTTGTGGTAAAATACGGGAGTAAATAAATTAAAAATAAACAAGGACAGAAATGAAGAACGGGAATAATCTCAATTCTACACCTGACACAGGTAAGTCTTTCGAGGAAGCTTATGGTGCTTGGGATACTCTTCAAGAAGAGTTAGCTCAGCAAAACCAAGCTAAAGCTGAAGCTGCAGCCGTGAAAAAGCGCGAAGAAGAACTTGCAAAGGGTGCAAAAAGATACGAGAAAGCTGTTCGTGATGCGATCTATAAAGGCGATCAAACCGCTTTTAATGAGATGGCTGAACGTGACGAGCATTATCGTAAGATGGAGAATGGTGAAAATCAAATAGATGATGAACAGCCATATGAATCTTCAGTACTTTCACAAGAAGAATTACAAGAGGCTAGCGGTGCTAGTTCGGAGATTCGAAAACTAAATCTTCTAGCTAAACAAGTTCAATCTGCTGAGAGCGAAGAAGCTCGACAAAAATATCAACAACAGTTGATTGAAGCTTCGAATGATTTTTCAAAGAACGGCGTAGATTTTGACGGTCTAAAAAATAAACTTGAAGATCGTTTTATCTGGGAAAAGACAAAAAACCAAGACTATCGCCAAAAAGTTCTTGATACAATTTGGGAAAATGCAATGGAAGCTCCAAAGGCTGACAATCAAGAAAATGGTACTCCAGAAAGTAACGATCAAGAGCCTGAAGCTGTTGATAACGCTAATGATCAGGAGAACAAGCTTACTGTTAATGTTGATACTAATATCAATCAAAAACCAGAGCTAGTTGAATTAAATGATCATGAAAAGAAATTTGATGAAATGCTCCAAAATGGTGCAACAGCCGATGAATTGGCAAGGTATCGTCGTTCAATTCGCGCAAACTTTATTCATACGGGAGAGATGACACCTGAAAATAAAGAGATGTTGGAACGTATGGCAAAAGTTAGTTTTGCAGTTGGTGATATTGCACGAGAAAACGCTAAAGATACAGAAAACAATGCCGAAGAAAAAGTTGGAAGATTCCAAAAACTCAAGAAAAAAATTGGTAAGAACATCTTAAAATTTGGTGCATTAGTTGGTCTTGGTGTAACTGCATTCGGAGTTGGTCGCCAAGCTGCTGAGTCAGTTCGCACTAACAATAGTGAACCAAAAGTAGAAAATAAAACTAAGACAGAACTTAGCGATGCTTCTGCGACTGAATTCAGTAAACACGCAAGCTTTGATAGCAACAATGCCCAAGAGCAAGAAAAGAACTTTAATAACGGAAAATACGATTCAGAAAATAACGACTACAATAAAGTTGATCAAAAAGAGAATCAGTATTCGATTGGTACAAGTGTAGCGGAACTTTCAAATGAAGACTTCCAAAAAAATATGATTGAATCGCACAGTGAAGATGACATTGAATATATGGGACAATTCTTCGTTAACGATTCTGAAGCGGCTCAAAAATATTTGGGAATGTCGAACGGCGAAGTTGACAACTTAGTTGATGCTGCACGAAACGGCGACCAATCTGCTTTCCAAAAATTGAATGAAGCTTATTCGAACTATATGGCTGGCGCTAAAGTTGTTGGTCAAGAAGCTTTGGAAGGTGATTATTATTCAATCTTTGTGAATGGTGATAAAAATTATGCTCACTCTGAAGGTGCGTTTGGCGGAACAGCGCGTGTTGTTCAATTGAAAAATGGTCAACAAATTTTGATTCGTGACCAATGTAAGCAGTTGATGATGAAGAAGCAAGTGAATGTTCCTAGCGGATGGACAACTCCAACAATTCCGTTTGAACAAACCCATACTCCACCTGCTCCAAATACACCTCCAACACCGGAAACTCCACCGGAGACACCTCCAAACACTCCACCGGAAACTCCACCGGAGACACCTCCAACACCAGAAACTAAATTTACAGAAGATCAATCAATCTATAACTACGGCGGTTCTGTAACTAAAATGGATGCTGGAGAATTAACTCAAGCTCCAACTGCAGCAGAAGAAGCCGGTAAGGCGACTTATGATGTGGCACCAGGTGCTGAAACTGCAATTGCTGCTGAAGGTATAGATAGCAGTATTGATAACTCAAATATAGCTAACCAAGCTAGCCAGTATGGTGGTGAAATAACTACTGATCAAGCTGCAGCACAAGCTGCGCAACAAGTTGAGGCTTCAGCAAATGCGCAAGCTAATGCTCAAGATCAAAACCAGTCTGTAAATATTGGTGGTCAGAATATTTCATATGATGATATTCAAAGAGCACAGAACGGACAATAATTTAAAAAATAAAAAAGGCAAAAAATGTTAATTAAAAATAAAGTACAAAATTTGGGGGTTGCAGTAATTGCAACCCTCGTTGGGGCAGCATTTTTTGGTTCAACGGCATTTGCTTATGGGCCAGAACGGCAAACTTTTACTGCTGAAAACCCTGCAGATCATGTGACGTTTAACTCTATCACAAATAATCCAACAGTTGGCGATGAGCGAAATTTCGTTCGAGTTCGCCAAGTTGGCAGTGCGCAATTTGTTGATAGCGTTGATATTGTTCCTGGTCAAGAATATGAAGTTTATGTCTACTATCACAATAATGCAAAAAGTTCTTTAAATTCAAAAGAAAATAATTATCGTGGTATTGCACTAGACGCAAAACTTCGAACAATTCTACCTTCAAAAATTGCTAAAGGTGGAACAGAACGGGTTGTTGCGGAGATTACTGCAAGTAACGCGCGACCACAAAAAGTTTGGGATGAATCTACATTGCGATCACCTTCACGAGAAGTTGCATTGCGATACATCCAGGGTTCAGCTAAAATTACAACAAAAGGAAGCGTTAACGGTCAAGCTATTTACGGCGAAAGTCTCTTAGGCAGCGGCGTAAAACTTGGTTTTGACGGTTTAAACGGTATCCTTCCTGGATGTGACCACTACTCAGGTTATATCACATATCGATTTAAAGCAGACTACCCTGATTTTGAAACAACTAAAACTGTTTCAAAAGCTGGTGCAAATTCATTTGCGAAAAGCCAAACTGTAGGTATTAATGATGAAGTTGAATTTAAAGTTACCTACAAAAATACGGGAACAACTCTTCAAAGTAATGTTAATATTAAAGACATTCTTCCAGCAGGTATGACACTTGTTCCTGGAACAACTCGAATTACAACTCCATCAGACCAAGCGGGTAAAACTTTGAATGATGATATTTCGAGGGTTGGAATCAATATCGGAAATTACTCAGCTGGCGGTTCAGCAACGGTAGTGTTCCGCGTAAAAATTGATTCTTCAAAATTAATTTGTGGGGCTAATACCTTTACAAATACTGCACAAGCAATTACTCAAAATGGTGGAAAATCTGACTCTGCGAAAGTAATTGTTCAAAAGAATTGTACACCACAAGAGAAAAAAGAATATTGTGAAATTCCTGGAAAAGGTAATTT
>ERZ773265.1058-NODE-1058-length-15308-cov-16.288796_pt1 | contig 15308 bp, 13 predicted proteins | sample MGYA00580512_ERZ773265 | MGnify/ENA primary metagenome ERZ773265 (study PRJEB29015, sample SAMEA2738169) | human oral metagenome | biome: human oral; feature: human-associated habitat; material: saliva | place: China | collected 2183 ... | reverse complement strand
GGAGCTTGCCGCCGCGCGGATAAAGGCCTCGGCCTCGACGGCAGTGACGTCCTCGCAGCCGACCCACACCTTCGATCCGGCGAGGAGGCCGCCGGCGACCAGCGCCGCCATCGTCGACGGGTTGGCGTTCGCGAACGCCTTCGCGCAGGCGCGCGCGACGTCGGAGGGGGCAGGTTCGGGCTCGGTCGGCATGGCCTTGAGCGCCTCGATGACCGCGCGGGCACCCGCGGAAATCGTGATGCCGAGGTCGCCGTCACCGAGGACCTGGTCGAGGTCACGCAGTTCGTCCGAGGATTCGATGAGCAGCGTCATCGAATCCTGAATGCGCTGGATGAGTTCGGGTGAACGCATTGTCATGCCTCCCTGAAGAACGGGGACTGGGCAGGGGCGTCGAGGAGCTCGAGGAGCTCGTCGTCGACCTTGAGCAGCGAGATCGAGGCGCCGGCCATTTCGAGGGACGTCGCGTATTCGCCGATGTAGCGGCGTTCGATGACGACGCCGAGTTCCTCGAGCCTCTGGTGGGTGCGGCGGTAGAGCAGGTAGAGCTCTTCGAGGGGCGTGGCGCCGAGGCCGTTGACGAGGACGGCGACACGATCACCCTCAGCCAGGCCCAGGTCGGGGATGACGGAGTCGAGGATCTGGTCCGCGATCTCGTCGGCGGCTCCGAGGGGGCCGCGGTGGATGCCGGGTTCGCCGTGGATGCCGATGCCGATTTCCATTTCCCCTTCGGGCAGGTCGAAGGATGCGGCACCCGTGGTCGGGAGGATCGTCGGGGACAGGCCGACGCCCATCGTGGCCGTGTTGTCGACGACCTTCTGGGCGACGGCGGCTACCTCGTCGAGGCTGTCGCCGCGCTCGGCGGCAGCGCCCGCGGCCTTGTAGGCGAAGAAGATGCCGGCGACGCCGCGGCGGTCCTTGGCGCGTTCCTTGGGCTGGGAGGCCACATCGTCGCAGCCGAGGACGGTGCGCGTCTCGATGCCGTCGAGTTCGAGGAGGTCGACGGCCAGGTCGAAGTTGAAGACGTCGCCGCCGTAGTTGCCGTAGAGGAAGAGCACGCCCGCTCCGCCGTCGACGGCCTTGGCGGCGTCGGCGCACTGCTGGACCGACGGGGAGGAGAACACGTTACCGATGGCGACGCCGGAGCACAGCCCCTTGCCGACGTAGCCCTTGAAGAGGGGGAGGTGACCGGAGCCGCCGCCGGTGACGATGCCGACCCGGCCGGGTGCGGGGCTGTCAGCACGGACGAGGACGCGCCTGTCGTCTCCGGGGGTGCGGACCTGATCGGGGTGCGCCAGGAGAATGCCCTCAACCATCTCATCGACGAACTGGTCGGGGTTGTTAATGATCTTCTTCATGATCATTTCCTTTCTGTTGCGCCGCTATTGAGGGCGGCTGCTGGTTGTGGGCGCCTGAACGTCGATGTCAGGCGTGTTCGAACGTCTTTCCAGTCGACGCAGTCGAGAACGAGGACGCCGATGAGGATGACGCCCTGGGCGATTGCGTACTGGAAGGCGGATAGGCGCATGGAGGTGAAGCCGCTCTGGACGACCTGGAGGGTGAGGGCCGCCAGGAATACGCCGCCGACGGTGGCGAAACCGCCGTTCGGGTTGGTCCCGCCGAGGACGGCGATGACGATGACGAGCAGTACGTAGGAGGCTCCGTAGTCCGCCGAGGCCGTGGGGTTTCGTGCGATGAACACGATGCCCGTGAGGGAGCCGAGGAATCCGGTGAGCAGGTAGGAGCTCAGGAGGATTCGGGAGGAACGAATTCCGGAGAATCGGGCGGCCGTCCCGTTGGATCCTTCGAGGGAGAGGGACAGTCCCAGCGGGGAGCGGTTGAGGATGAATCCGACGAGGAGGGCGACGAGTCCGAAGACGATGAAGAGGAGGGGAACTCCTGCGACTGCGGTCTTGCCGAACGCCGTCAGCGCCTCGGGGGATCCGTAGAGTGTTTTGCCGCCCGTCCACACGACGGCGAGGCCGTTGAAGATCTGCATGGTGCCGAGCGTGGCGAGGATCGGGGTGACGCCGACGTAGGCGATGAGGATGCCGTTGACGAGGCCGCACAGGAGTCCGACGCCCAGTCCAATCAGGATGATGACGGGGCCCCATTGTTCGGTTCCGCCCAGCGCGCTCGAGGTGTACAGGGTCGACACGGTGATCGCGCAGAGGTTCGCGATGGCGACGAGCGACAGGTCGATGCCGCCGGTGACCATCGAGATCATCATGGCGATGGAGAGGATGCCGATTTCTGCGACGGCGAGCAGCATGTTCTGCAGGTTGAGGCCCGTGAGGAACACGCTCGGGGAGAGGATCGAGAAGATTCCGATGGCCACGAGGAGGATGAGGACCATGCGGGCGATCGACCGGTCGCGGCGCAGCCGGGACAGGAGCGAGGCGCTGAAGCGATCAATCCGGGAGTTTGTGTCGCGGAGTGTGTTGTTCATGGGACTCATCCTTCGACGGCTTGGGGGACGGCGGTGCTGTGGTCGGCCTGGGCGCTCTTGGCGCGCAGCGTTCGCGTGCTGCGCTTTGCGGCGAGCGCTTGGATGCCGACACCGGCGACGAGGAGCAGGCCGACGGCGGCGCGCTGCCAGGCGCTGGGGACGCCGATGAGGATCAGCGAGTTGTTGATGAGCTGGACGAGCAGCACACCGAGGATCGTTCCGCGTACCGACCCGCGTCCGCCGAAGATCGACGCGCCTCCGAGGACGACGGCGGCGATGATGTCGAGTTCGTGGCCGACGAGTTCCTGGGGGTTGGCGGACCTGCCGAGGATCATGTAGACCATGCCGGCGGTTGCGGCGAGGGTTCCGGCGATGACGTACACCCAGATTTGGGTGCGTTTGACGTTGATGCCGGCTCGGTGGGCGGATTCGGTGTCGCCACCGATCGCGTAGATTGCGCGTCCGAACATGGTCCGGCTGAGTACCAGCGCGATGACGATCGCGAGGATGATGGCCGGGATGATCATGGAGTGCAGCAGTGCGACGCCCGTCGATGTTTCGACGGAGACCAGGTTCGCGGTTGAGGCCGACGCCATGCCCTCGGGCAGCTGGGCGATGTACTTCGAGCCGATGTACGCCAGGAGGAAGCCTTGGAAGATTCCCTGGGTGCCGAGCGTGACGATGAGGGTCGGGAGCTTGAACCTGGAGATCAGGTAGCCGTTGAGCAGGCCGAGGAGCGCTCCGATGGCCAGCGCCATGGCGAAGGATCCGACGAGGCCGATGTTGATTCCTCGGCTCAGCTGGAACACGATCGTGGCGTAGGAGGCGAACGAGGCGATGGCCGCGAAGGAGACGTCGATGCCGCCGGAGATGATGACGAGGAGGACGCCGAGGGCGTAGATCATCGGGACGATGGAGGAACGCAGGAGGGAGAAGAGCGTCGAGACCGTGAAGAACGCGGGGCTGATCGCGGACATGATGATGGTCAGGAGGACCAGGACGGACAGGACGATTCCTTCACGGTTGGGTCCCCAGATCCAGCGCAGGACGCGCCGTGCGACGGTATTCATATTCATGACACGACCATCTTTCTAATCGTTCGAGCATCGACGTCCTCGCCGGCCAGTTCGGCGGCGATGTGGCCGCCCTTGGTGATGAGCACTCGATGGCAGCAGGAGACGAGTTCCGGCGCGTCGTCGGAGATGATGACGATGGCCATGCCGGCTTCCGCTTGTTCGCGCAGGATGTCGAGGATCTCGGCTTTGGAGCCGACGTCGACGCCGACCGTGGGGCCGTTGAGGATGAGGACCTTGGGGTTGCGCGCGAGCCACTTCGCGAGGACGACGCGCTGGGCGTTGCCGCCGGACAGGGATCGCACGGGGGCGAGAACGTCGGGGGCTTTGATGCGCAGCGACTCGAAGTAGTGGGCGATGGTTTGGCGGATCTTGTCTTTGCGCAGCGTGTTGAGTTTCGAGGTGTGGTGGTCGATGGACGCGGCGATGACGTTGTCGGCGATCGACTTGTCGAGGAAAAGTCCCTCGGTGAGTCGGTCTTCGGGGACGTATCCGATGTGGGCCTTGATGGCCTGTCCGATGGAGCCCACCTCGACGTGTTCGCCGTCGATGTAGACGCGTCCGGAGTCGATGGGCAGGAGGCCGAAGAGGGCCTGGGCGATTTCGGTACGGCCGGATCCGAGGAGCCCGGTGATGCCGAGGATTTCGCCCTTCTTCACGGAGAAGCTGACGTCCTCGAACCCACCCTGGGAGGTGAGGGATTCGACACGCAGGCGCTCCTCGGCGTCCGCAGCGAGGGGCGGGACGCGTCGGCTCTGGTCGAGTTCCTTGCCGGTCATGTAGTGGGTGATCTTCTCGCGGTCGAGGTCCTCGACCGGCGAATCGATGACGTTGCGTCCCGAGCGCATGATGGTGACGCGCTGCGAAATCGCCATGACCTCGTCGAGCTTGTGCGACACGAAGATGAGGGCGACGCCCTGCGCGCTCAGCTTTTCGACGACGATGAACAGACGCGCGACCTCACGCTGGGTGAGGGCGGTCGTCGGCTCGTCCATGATGAGGAGCTTCGCGTTGCCGGCCAGGGCGCGGCAGATGGCGGTGAGCTGCTTGTCTGCGACGGAGAGCTGTTCGACGTCGGCGTCGAGCGGGAGCGGGACGCCGAGGCGCTCGACGATCTGCGCGGCCTGCTGTTTTGCGCTCGTGGAGCTGAAGAATTTCTTCTTCTCTGTGACCGAGGAGGTCATCATGATGTTCTCGGCGACCGTCAGGTTCGAGAACAGGCTGAAGTCCTGGTAGATGACCTGGATGCCGGCGTCCATGGCGCTGAGCGGCGTCAGCGAGGAGACGGTGTGGCCGTCGATGAGGATGCGTCCCGCGTCGGGCGCGTGCACTCCGGAGATGACTTTGATGAGAGTGGACTTTCCGCAGCCATTCTCGCCGGCCAGGCACAGCACTTCACCCGGCCAGACGGCCATGTTGACGCCATCGAGGGCGCGAACACCGCCGAAGTTCTTGACGATATCCCGAACCTCTAGAAAGGGGTTCTCCTGCACGCTGACGCCTTCTCCGTGGGGGCGCGGTGCTTCATCCACATTGCTGCGCATGTGCTCTCCTTCGAGTGTCTTGTCGACTGCGCTGTCGTGGGACGCCCGCCCCGGCCTCGTGCCGATGTGTCACGAGGCCGGGGCTGCGTGATCAGAAGTCGTAGTTCTTCGCTTGCTCGGCGTCCGCGGCGATCTGGGCGTTGCCGACCCAGACGTTGTCGTAGCCGTCGAGCTTGTGGAGGTTGTTGTAGCCCTCGATGCCGAGATCCGTGCCTTCGGTGATGGTGCCGCCGTCAGCGAGGATCTTCGCGATCTGCAGCTGGGCCTTGCCGGCGAGGGCGGGATCCCAGAAGAAGATCTTGTCGATGGATCCGGTGGCCAGGTACTTCGCGGAGGCCGAGGGGATGGAGGTGCCCATGACGCAGACCTGATCGGACAGGCCGGCCTCTTCGATCGCGCGGGCGATGCCGGGCACGTCGTTACCGGCGGAGCCCTGGAAGGCCTTGATGTCCGGGTACTTGCCGAGGACTTCCTTGGCCTTTTCGTAGGCTGCGGTCTCGTTGTCGGTCGACTCGATGGGCGTCTCGACGCGCTCCATGCCGGGGAAGTTCTTCATCTGGTAGTCGTAGGCGGCCTCGACCCATTCCATGTGGGTCTTGGCAGTCAGACCACCGACGAACTGCACGTACTTGCCGGTGCCGCCCGTGCACTCCCCGAGGTTCTTCATGATGTCGACACCGTAGGAGGCGTTGTCGAATGCCTCGATGTCCACGTCAACGTTCTTGATGCCGGTCGCCTCGTGAGAGACCACCTTGATGCCCTGAGCGCGCGCCTGTTCGAGGACGGAGGACAGTGCCTCGGGCGAGTTGGGAACGACGGTGATGGCGACCGGCTTCTGCGCGATCAGGTCCTGGATGATCTGGATCTGCTTTTCCGGCGCGACGTCAGTTCCACCCTCCGTTCGCGTGTCGTATCCGTTCTCGGCGCCCCATTCCTTGACGCCGACGTCCATGCGATCAAACCATGCGATGCCCTTGACCTTGACGACGGTGACCATCGTCTTGCCGGAATCGCCCGCGGCCGAGCCGGTGTTTGATGAGGAGCTATCGCCTGTCGTCCCTCCGACGGTCGAGCAGGCAGTCAGAGCAAGCATCGATGCAATGGACACCGATGCCGCCGTCAGTCTTCCGATCTTCATGTCGTCACTTCCTCGTGATCTAGTTGTCGGACGTTCCGGGTTCGCCATCTCCTGCGATGACGCACGCATCATGGCGTGACCCGCGTCGCAATCACTTACATTACACGCGGTATCGCGCAATGGCAACTCGCTTTCGCGCATTTCAGATGGGTTGATTCGCCGATAACTGCTCATGGGCGCGCAGCTCAACGCACGGTTATACGCAAATGCTGAGCGAAAAACGCCCCTGTGGACTGGTGATATAAGCAAATGCCCTCGTTGCGCGGTATCGCGCACATTCGCGCCGAAAGTTCGGTACAGTGTCAAGCGGGCGGCGATCACGATGCACTATTGCAGGCATCATCTGTACCCCTCGTCGCACCCCGCGTAGACCATAGCCAGCAGAAGGAACCATCGTGACCCGGCAAGACACCATTGTCTCCATGATTGAGGCAACAGGCTTCGAGACCGTGTCCTCGTTGGCAGAGGCTCTCGACGTCAATGTGTCAACCATCCGCAGGGACCTGGAGCACCTGGCCGAGGCCGGCCTCGTGCGCCGCACCCACGGTGGCGCGATCCCGATCCCCCAGGACGAGGACACCGAGGAGTTCCTACAGGATTCCCCGAACCGCGCGGAGAAGCGTGCGATTGGCCCGGCCATGGCGGAGCGCATCCTCGACGGCCAGTCCGTGTTCATCGATTCGGGATCGACGTGCCTCGAGGTGGCTCGGGCCCTCGACGCGCGCCGCGTGACCGTGGTGACGCACGATCTGCTCGTGGGCCTCGAGATTCTGAAGAAGCCTTCCCTGAACCTGGTGTTCGTGGGCGGCGAGCTGCTGCCGAACCGGACCCACATGTGGGGGCCAACCGCCATCGACCAGCTGGAGCATATCCGCGTGAACACGGCCGTTTTCGGGGCAAATTCGGTGATGGAGGACGGCATTTACGCCTCCACCGGCTACTCGATCGAGCTGCAGCAGAAGGTCCGCTCGATCGCGTCGACCGCCTACTTCGTCGCAGATTCGACGAAGTTCGGCCGCAACGCCCTGTACAAGGTCCTCGGCATCGACGCGTTCACGGCGGGCATCACGGACTCGTTCCTCTCCCCCATCTCGGCGGCGGCATACCCGATCCCCCTCATCCGGGCAGAGGTTGCGCAGGGGTAGGGCCCCACGTCACAAGCTTGCACCGCGGGTAAGTCCGCACCCCTGCATTCCTGCAGCAATCTCCTTGTACGCACACCACAGCACCCACCTAGCTTGTGTGTCGTAGATTACCCGCTATTCCTGGTCGCATGACTGCTGCGCGCGACGACGAACCCGGCCGTCGACAACGAGTCGGCGGTGGAGATGCTGGCCCATCACATTCTCACCGCGCCGCTCTTTGACGCGATGTTCCCGGATCATTCGTTCTCGAAGCATAACCCGGTGAGCCGCGCGATGAACACGATCCTTGAGATGCTTACCGATCATTCGATGCTCGAGAATGAGCACCACGATCTGGATTCCTTCTACCGGTCGCTAGTCCAGCACATCGAGGCCGTGCACACCCTGGCGGGCAAGCAGGAGATCATGCGCACGCTCTATGATCACTTCTTCTCGCAGGCCCTCCCGCGGATGAGCGAGCGCCTAGGGATCGTCTTCATGCCCATCGAGGTAATGAACTTCATCATCCGCAGCGCGGACAACACGATGCGCACAGCCTTTGGGTAGAGCCTCGGGGAACCCGGGGTCTCGATCATCGAAACTTCTCTGCCAGAATAGATACAATCTGGCGGGTTATATGAGCTGGCGGCGTGAGTGGTTCATGCCTGTTGGCCATAGTTCAAATGATGAACTCGCGACCTATTCTCATCCGTACTATCCAAATCCTTGATGTGAGGTGCCAAAGTGGACTGGAGTTCTTGGATTTCAGCTGGCGCAGCGGTCTTGTCCGCGTTAGGTGGAGGGTTTGCCTACTATCAAGCCCAGTTTTCAAAGAAAGCTAAGACTGATGCTGCTCAAGAACGGGAGATGGCTGAACGAGCAGAACAACGTGCTATCGAAGTCGCGGAGGCCGCAAAACTTCACTTGGAAGCTATCGATAAGCAAACAGCGATTTTCCGAGAGCAAGCTTCTCAGCTGGAGGCTATTGCTAAGGCACTGGGAGCTGGCATGCTTGTGGCAGATATCGGATTTACCATATCTCAGCACCCCAGTCTCGAAAAGCGTAGTCGGTCTACGTTTGCGCTCGTGAACAATCGAGACGTGCCATTATCGATTGAACGCGTGAGGAATCGTGATCAGTTTTTACGAATCGATCTCGATGATCGATTCGATATCGAACCTCACGCACAGAAAACTTTCATTGCCGTGGGAGCATTGGGGCACCCGCTTCCTGACAATCTCTCGTTAGACGAGGTAGGGGAAGATCAGCCCCTTAACATCCCGATTCCCATTGATTAGCCATGTTAAGAATGCAAGAGCATTGTCTTTGAACTTCCGTCCCTGAATGGGCAGTAGTGGGGGGTGCTGTCATACTCTAGGTGGCGGCAGGCTGGTGGTGATAACCCACGGATATGGCAAAGCGCCCCAACCCACCAAGGGCTGGTGGATGAGGGCGCAATGCCAAACAGGGCCAGAGGTCAGGAGAGCTTGCGATTGACGATCGCCTGCACACTCTCGTAAAGGTGGCCAAGCCGTATCCTGTGCTACCTCGCCAGCATGTCCAAGCAGTCATTCTTCGCACTCGATGCCACCGGTGCCCTGAGGTCGGAAGCGCAAGAGGTCATCGCCGCATACACGGTCATCTCGCTCGACACCGACGAAGAGTCCTTCTTCGGCTACATCACAAGCTTGTCCACTGACAAACGCCCCACATTCGGGATCCCTGCCGATCGGCTGCCCGCATTCCGCAGGAAGCGTCAAGGCAAGGGCGGCAGGGACGGGCAACTTGAGCTCGCTTCGACGAGTTTCACTGACCAATCCGCATGATTCTGGGGCACACGGCCCTGCCTCGCCCCTCCTTGAGTGCCGAGAACAGATAATGGAAGACAGCGTCTCTCCTCGCGGCTGCTCCGAGCATCGAGCTGAGACAACCAAGGCAGTCGCGATGCTCCACGTTGGAGCAGGCGAGGAGGAGATGTGAGCGAGCAGGTGCAACTAGTTAAGTCGAAGCAGCGTGTGGTCGACCATGGTGAGGTCTTCACCCCGACATGGATGGTGAACGACATGCTCGACCTGGTCAAGGATGAGTCGGAGCGTATCGATGCTCGCGTCCTGGAGCCGGCCTGTGGTGAGGGTGCCTTCCTCCAGGAGATCCTGCGCCGCAAGCTCACAACCGTACAAGCCCGATACAGCAGGAACGACTTCGAGCGCCGCCACTACGCGCTCCTGGCCCTCATGAACACCTACGGTATCGAGCTGCTTGCCGACAATGCTAAGATCTGCCGCACCAATCTCCTCGCTATCTTCACGGATTTCATTGGCGAGGATCTTGACGGCACGTGGGCAGCGGCGGCTCGCGCAGTTCTGGCGATCAACATCGTGCAGGCTGATGCTCTAACTATGACGATCCCCAGCGGTGAGCCCCTGACCTTTGCCGAGTGGGGCTACCTTGGGGCGGGCAAGTTCCAACGGCGAGACTTCCAGTATCAGGACCTCACCAAGAGAGCAGCCTTTGGCGAAGATACCCTCTTCGGCTCCATGGATATGGCCGAGATCTTCACCCCAGATACCTCTTTTCCTCCGATGACTGTGGCAGAGATTGCCGCTAGAGGAGCGCAGCCAGCATGAGTGCGTTGAACCTCCTGTTGAACAAGCACAACCCAGATGTGCTCACCTGCATCGCGAACCTTTCAAACGATGAAGTGTTCACACCTCCAGAAATGGCTGCAGCCATGCTTGACCTCGCAACCGAAGCGTGGGCACGTGACCACAATGGAGAGAACCTGTGGGCAAACCCGAATGCCCGGGTGCTGGATCCCTTCGTGAAAACTGGAGTCTTCTTGCGGGAGGCGGCTCGCCGCTTCAGTGAAGGACTCGTAGCAGTTATTCCTGACCCCCAGGAGCGGGTCAACCACATCCTCACCAAGCAGGTTTACGGGATAGCTATCACTGAGCTCACCGCCCTTATGGCCCGCCGCAGCATCTACTGCTCGAAGTACGCCAACAGTGAGCACTCCATCTGCACGGCCTTCGACACCCCAGAAGGCAATATCTGGTTTGAACGCACCGAGCACACCTGGGATGACAAAACCGGCACACGCGAGAGCCGCGTTGACCCCCTCTCCGGTGAGGAAATCTTTATCCGCACTGGCCGGCGCTGCTCCTACTGCGGGGCTGGGGAAGAAGACTATGGGCGCGATGAAGATCTCGAGACCCACGCCTACGCCTTCATCCACACAAACAATATTAAGCAACGAATCACCGAACTATTTGGAGCCAACATGCACTTCGACCTGGTCATCGGAAACCCGCCATACCAGCTGTCTGACGGCGGTCATAACGCGTCGGCAAGCCCGATCTACCAGTTGTTCGTGGAATCAGCGAAAGACCTTGACCCCGAACATATGGTCATGGTGACCCCCTCACGTTGGTTCGCAGGAGGGAAAGGTCTCAATGATTACCGAGATGAGATGCTCCACGATCATCGGTTGCGCTCCTTAGTTGACTACCCCAAGCTGTACGAGGCATTTCCTGGTGTAAAGATCCGGGGTGGAGTCTCATACTTCTTGTGGTCACGCACTTATGACGGACCATGCAGTATCCAGACCATGTGGGACGGGCACCCTGCAGGCCCAGCGGTGGAGCGCTACTTGGATGAATTTGATGTTCTGGTTCGACGAAACGAAGCAGTACCGATCTTGCAGAAGGTGCGTACAGCAGGCGGGTTGACAATGGAGGCGATTGTTTCTCCTAACAAGCCTTTCGGATTCCGCACGTACTTCCATGGGTGTGAGTCATCGCGAACACTGGCTGACCCCATCAAATTATTTGGATCACAGAAGATCTCATGGCTTGAGCGTTCCGAGATCAAAGAAAACCTGGAATGGGTGGATCGATGGAAGGTGCTCATGACACGCGTCCAAGGTACGAGCGCAGCGGTGGAGAAGAAGTTCCTGAGCCGTCCGATCATTGCTGAGCCTGGAACCGCATGTACCGAGACGTACATAGTCGCAGGAAGCTTCGACTCACGCGAGGAAGCAGAGTCACTTGCGAGTTACCTGCGAACCCGCTTCGTCCGCTTCCTTGTATCACTAAGGAAATCCACGCAGGACGCGCCACGCCATGTCTATTCTTTTGTCCCCGTACAGTCCTGGGACCATGAGTGGACCGACGAGGAGTTGTACGCCAAGTACGGACTCACTGATGAGGAGATCGCATTCATTGAGTCCATCGTGTGCCCGATGGAGGATGTGTGATGGCCCGGCGGGATGAGGAGCTCCTGCCCTCAAAGCCCTCAGCGCGCCTGCGTATCTATGCGTGGTCTCCGAAGAATCCTCCGGCCGGCTATGAGGGGCTCATCAAGGTCGGCCAGACGACCAAAGAAGATGTGCGCGAGCGGATCCGTGAGTCCCAGGGGCAGATGCAGCAGGAGTTCACTCTGCACGCCGACATCATTGCTGAGCGTGAGGACGGCAGCATCTTCCGTGACAAGGATGTCATCCAGCGTCTGAAAGCAAAGGGCTTTGCCAACCCTCACTTTGGCTCAGCGACGGAGTGGGTGCGCTGCAAGCCCGCCGACGTACTCACCGCTATCGCGGAGCTGCGCACCGGCGTGGAGTACACGGGCGAGCGATACCAGACCTTCGCGATGCGCCCTGAGCAAGCGCGTGCTGTTGAGCAAACTCTCGCCTATTACAACTCCATCTGGGAAGAGGATCCGAATGCGGTCCCGCGTTTCTTGTGGAACGCCAAGATGCGCTTCGGCAAGACCTTTACCACCTACCAGCTCGCCAAGCGCATGGGAGCCAAACGTGTACTGGTCGTGACCTTTAAACCTGCCGTCCAAGACGCCTGGCGTGAAGACCTGACAAGCCATGTGGCCTTTGAAAGCTGGCAGTACCTAAGCGCGAAAACCCTTGATGAGGGTAGCGAAGTCAAGGCAGATCAGCCTCTGGTCTACTTCGGCTCCTTCCAGGACCTCCTCGGGCGGGACAAGAAGACCGGCCTGATCAAGTCCAAGAACGAGTGGATTCACACCGTCAACTGGGATCTCGTGGTCTTCGACGAGTACCACTTCGGTGCCTGGCGTGAGAACGCCAAAGCTCTCTTCGAAGGTGAGGACGAGAAGGAAGCGGCCAAGGAACTCAAAGCTGAGTACCACGAGGGGCTGGCCGCCTTCGATGAGGAGCTTGACGAGCTTGGTAGCGATGAGGACGACTTTCTTCCCATCACGACCCGCTCCTACCTCTACCTCTCGGGCACGCCCTTCAAGGCTCTAGCCACAGGCGAGTTCATCGAGGAGCAGATCTTCAACTGGACCTACACCGACGAGCAGCTTGCCAAACGCCAGTGGGATGCAGAGCATCCAGGTGAGTGGAACCCGTATGCCGCGCTGCCGGAAATGCGTCTGCTGACCTACCGGATGCCTGATGACCTGGTGGCTATCGCCCATCAGGGTGAGTTTGACGAGTTCGACCTCAACACCTTCTTCGAAGCCACAGGCAGCGGCAAGGCTGCACGATTCGTCCACGAGTCGGATGTACAGAAGTGGCTGGACCTCATCCGTGGCGAACACGCACCCACGCAGATGGACATGCTCAAAGCTGGCGGCCGCCCACCCTTCCCGTACGCGGATGCCCGTTTGCTTCCTTACCTCCAGCACTCGTTCTGGTACCTACCAAACGTTGCTGCCTGCCAGGCCATGGCAAACCTGGTCACTGCCCGACACAACACCTTCTGGCATCAATACCAGGTGATAGTCGCCGCTGGCCCGGGTGCAGGGATTGGGGTTGAAGCGCTTCCACCTGTGCGTGAGGCAATCGGGGACGGTCACGACACCAAAACCATTACGCTCTCGTGCGGCAAACTGACAACCGGGGTGACCGTCAAGCAATGGTCCTCAATCCTCATGCTGCGCAACCTCACCAGCCCGGAGTCTTACTTCCAGGCCGCTTTCCGGGTACAGTCCCCGTGGGCGATCAAGAACCCTGACGGGGATGACCCAAGCCGGGAGGAAATCCTCAAACCAGTTGGGTTCGTCTTTGACTTCGCACCCACCCGCGCTCTGCGCCAGATCGCCGACTACGGCATTGGGCTACATCCCGAGGCCAAAAGCCCCGAACATGCTGTCGCCCAGCTCGTCAACTATCTCCCGGTACTGGCCTATGACGGCGCCTCGATGAAGGAGATCGATGCGGGCGAGGTGCTCGACATCGCCATGTCTGGCACCTCGGCGACCCTGCTGGCGAAGAAGTGGGAGTCCGCGATCCTAGTCAACGTCGACAACATGACGCTCAAGAAGATCATGAACGACGATCGCGCCATGGAAGCCATCCTCAATATCGAAGGCTTCCGCGCCCTTGGTGCTGACATCTTCGAGACCGTGGTCAACAAGAGCGAAGCGGTGTCCAAGACCAAGAAGAAAAAGGGTGACTCACTATCCAAGGCCGAGAAGAAAGAACTCACAGCTGAGGAGAAGGAGTACAAGTCCAAGCGCAAGCAGATCCAGGAAAAGCTCATCAAGTTCGCCACCCGGATCCCAGCGTTCATGTACCTCACCGACTTCAGGGAGAACACGCTCTACGACGTCATCACCAAGATCGAACCTGAACTGTTCAAGAGGGTCACCGGCTTGTCCGTCGAGGATTTCAACCTCCTAGTGAACCTAGGAGTATTCAACTCCATCCACATGAACCAGGCTGTCTTTGCGTTCCGCCGCTACGAGGACGCCTCCCTGTCCTACGTCGGCTATGCCTCCCATGCGGAACAGAAACGCCGTAAAGACCTATGCCAAGTCGGCCTCTATGACACCGTCATCACCCTGAAAGTGTAGCGCTATCTCTATCGTCCTCTCCGCCAGCGCGCTCATCATTGCTATCTGGGCTGCTGTCGAGTCGCACCGAGCGAACACCCGGTCGGCAGAAGCCAACCGAATCGCTGAACGTGCCAACACTCTCGCAGAGCAACCGAATGAGCACGCTGACAAAGCGAGCCTCATCAGCGTACAGGCGCTTGAACTAGCAGAACGAATAGCGCTCGCACCCCTGAGCGAATTGATACAGCTAGGCAAGCACAAAGGGGTTCTTCATAGTTGGGTGCGAGTGGAAGCATCTAGGCCTCCACCCACACCCAACTCTGAAAAGCCATTTAAGGTCGTCGCTCTGCCAGCGTCAACATCCGGTCCCGCCCCGGGCTGTCACCCGCCAATCCGTTCATTCAGCGCGCCACCGGAGTCCTGAGTGACTCAGATCAGACCACTCTCACGGAGTATACGAATCTCCCGAATAGTCTCTCTGACTTCAGATTCGTAACCGTTTGTCGCGCCGATGTAGAACGCTCGCAGCCCCTTACTTCGCAACAGCTGCGTAACGAGAACAGCGGTGATACCTGCCTGTGAGAAGACAAAACAGACCGGCTCACTGCCATGCTCCAGCGTCTTTGCGAGGAAGGAATCGACGAGCTGACCGGCTACTTCTTCGTAGTTATCAGCCTTGATCTGTTTGGCTTCCGACTTCCGCAGAGCCGCAACCTCATTGGCCATAGCACCATGACCAAGAAGCATGCACACACGATCTGCCGTACCCATGAAGGGAACTTGATAGTACTCTCTTATGGTCGCGTCGACAAAGATGTAGTCGCTCTCGTTTTCAACACAGTAGGGAATCGATTCAAGCGGCACACGCACTTGCTGGGCTTTTTGCGCAGCAGCCGAGCTAGAAAGCTCATCGTACATACGTAGGAATACAAAATAGAACTGCAAGGCTACAAATCCAAAGAAAGCAAAAATACACGCACAAAGCATGAATAATGTGAAACTTACAAAAGGTTGCTTTGCAGGGGAAATATCAGAGATTTTTGATAGCCCCACAACGGCGGTGACTAAAACAGAAATAATAAACATCGTCACCATTAAAGATACAAAGTCTCGCGTATCGCGACTAAATCTATGCGACCGTCTTTCAATGCTATATGCATGAACGACAT
>ERZ773265.1056-NODE-1056-length-15319-cov-6.730936_pt1 | contig 15319 bp, 19 predicted proteins | sample MGYA00580512_ERZ773265 | MGnify/ENA primary metagenome ERZ773265 (study PRJEB29015, sample SAMEA2738169) | human oral metagenome | biome: human oral; feature: human-associated habitat; material: saliva | place: China | collected 2183 ... | reverse complement strand
AAGAAGATCTTGAAATTTACAAACAAAAACTTGAACAACGACGCCAACAAAATGCTGAAATTAATCGAAAAAGCACTAAACTTCACCTTATTTGGTTAGCTATTTTTACTATCGTTATCTTATTGGCAAGTTGGCTGACTGGAGAATAAAAAGTGCGGTCAAAAAACAATGAGAATTTTGACCGCACTTTACTTAGAACCCTATCCGTCTTGTCGTTGCAGAAAACGCTGGTTTCACTTCACATTCACCTTGTAATGCGCTCAACCAATCCTGCACCTTTTGAAAAGGGGAAAATTGGTGACGACGAGCCACTGCGGCAAAATCTCCAGGCGTCAGCAAATTAAGCGATTCAATCTGGATTAAATCCTCTTCCGATAACGATGGCAACCCTAAAATTTCAGCCTGTTGTTTAGCAAAATCTAAACGCTGAGTCAGTGTTAAATAATCAAACTTAAGTTTCAGATCAAAACGGCGTAATGCCGCAGGATCGAGCACTTCAATTAAGTTTGTTGATACCACCATCAAGCCCTTAAAGCGTTCAATTTGTGTCAACATTTCATTCACTTGTGAACGTTCCCAGCTTCGGTTTGCCCCTTCACGAGAAAATAAGAAGGAATCCACTTCATCTAGCACCAATAGTGCATTATCAGCTTTCGCTTGTTCAAAGGCTTGTGCGATATTCCGTTCTGTTCCGCCCACATAAGGATTAAGCAGATCCGAACCTTGTCTTAACAATAACGGCATATCCAACTCTTCAGCAAGCCACGCAGCCCAAGCTGTCTTCCCTGTTCCTGGCGGACCATAGCAACAAATTCGCCCTTTTTTCGACTGTTTTAACCCTTCACTAATACGATGAATATTGTCATTACAAGCCACATAATCCAAGTTATAGTCGGCTTTTCCTAAAACAAGCGGTTCTATTTTCGGTTTATTTTGCGATTTTAACGTTTGATTAAACATCATGAGCAAAGTCTCAGCAAAATTTGATGTATTGAGTTCCTTTGCCACCCGAATTATGCGGCTTAAAATCGCTGGCGTTAATGACCGCACTTTAGCAAAATGCTGCACATAAGCCGGACTTAATTTTCCCTCGGCTAACTGCGTAATGAGTGCTGATTTATTTTTCAACGGCAAATCAGGCATTTCTAAAATAAAATCAAAGCGGCGTAAAAAAGCAGGATCTATGCCAAAAACAGAATTAGATAACCAAATCATCGGCACGTTATTGTTTTCCAACAACTGATTCATCCAAGCTTTATTCTGCTGTGCCACTGATTGCTCAAAGAAACCACCACGAAAAACATCTTCTATTTCATCAAAAATCAATAATGAAGATTGCCCTTCTAACACCTTTTGTGCGAAACGACATTTATTTAAACGATCTTCAGCGCTAATCACATCCCCATCTCCATCCATATAGGTAATGTTATGCACAGAAACATTCAATGCTTTAGCCAATAAAGTGGCCAATTCCGTTTTGCCTGTACCTGGCGCACCATAAATTAAAATATTTACGCCTTTTCTATGAGTAGCAAATGAGGACTGAAGATAATCCAGCATCATTGTTTTCATCTCTCCTAGATAAGCAAAGTCATCTAAATTTAAACTTGTTTCAATCGCAGGCTGAGTGCACGATTTTAATAGTGTTTTTTCATTTAATGGCTCTGAAATAAACTCATCGAAATCCAACATTTTGCCCCAATCCAAATATTCATGGATTCTATCTGGATTATAGTTTCGAGCTAGCAAGCCATAACCTAATAGTTTTCCTTTATCTTTTAAGGCAGAAATAATGTCTGATTTAGGTAAGTCAAATAAATTTGATAATACCTCACCTAGCTCTGCCAAATTAGATTTTGGTAATGCCTCGCTCAATTTTTTTAACGGCTCATCTAAGCGTAGCTGAACTGATAAATGGAAAAGCATTTGCTCAGTAGTATTCAATGATAATAATTGGGTCAGCGTATCAATATTTTGTTGAATAATTGGATTCTCGTTTACGCAAAGAGCAGTCAATTTTGGCAACGTTTTATTTCGAGCCTGCAATAATTTTTTCACTTTCTCACGAAAATTATCACAATTCTCCATCTCACTTGGTAAACCTAAAGCCTCCGCAATATTGTCATATCGCCAATTATTCTCATGAAAAACCTCTGCAAATCCTCGATATTCCAATAAAAGTTGCAACATTAATTTTTCGGTATAAGGAGAAACCAACGACGGGTTAAGTTTGAATTTAGACATAATCATCACTCCAATAAAAAATGCTCAAACCTAATAGGTTCGAGCATAGTTTAAGAAGTAGAGCGACAGATTGTGTCGTTTAGATTAAATGTAACGTTTTAGCTTTGTCTTCATTGCCTTATTCTTCAACAATAAGCAAAGGGGATATCTATAACGTTTTTAGATAATCATCCATATCTATTGGTGTAAATGCTTGATATGAAACATATAATGGATGTCTAGGCTGACCTCTTTTCGTCAATGCCCCCACTTGAAACCAATTAGGATTACAACTCTCCAGTTTTTTATAAATCGTCTTAATACTGTCTAGTAAATAAGCACGAGAAAAAATATTATTTCCCCATGCCAATAAGATATTAGCCTGCTTTTCTTTTTTTATTAACTCATAAATAATAGAAAGATTTTCCTCCAGTATTTTTTTATCAGCCTCATCAGGTAAATCATCTGGATACGTATCTCGTTTAGGATATAAATTTAACATAATAAAGCTAGTGTAGCCGTTATACTCAGCTAATCCCATTACCTTTCTAATTGTATTATCAGGTGTTTTATCGCATGCAGTACTTGGATTTAACCCAATTACAAAAAGTGTTTTTTCTGACTGAGAACCTAACGCATAACGATAATTATTTTCTGCATCAGTAAGATAAAGATCAATAAGGTATTCCATAACATACTCCATTAATTAACTTATTTTAATTAATAATTATACTCTACAAATCACCACTGATAAATCATCATAAAACCCTTGTTTTGCAACTAATTTACGATACACAGTTAATCTTGATTTATCATTATCATATTGTTTCCAAATCTTTTCTCTCATTTCTTCTGAAAGACCATCTGTTAATCCATCAGAACACAGCAATAAACTTTCTCCTTGGTGAATTTCAATTTCTTGATAAAAAATTTTATCTTGAAATTCGGAATAATCGGCGACTAAACAAGAAGAAACACCGCCATAAATCGTGGCAAAATCGTCTTCTTTTTTATCGGGAAAATCAGCCAATAATTCAGAAAGAATAGAATGATCTTGACTAATCTGCTGCCATTTACCTTGCGCATCAATTAAATAAGCACGGCTATCCCCTACACTAAGAATTTTGGCTTTACGGGTTATTTGATCAATCTCAGCTGCCACAAACGTGGTTGCTGAGCCAAAATAATTCCCAGCTAATTCTGCTGATAAACTGGATTGTAAATCGTAGATCGTTTGGCAACTTATGCTTTCCATTTGGCTTAATAATTGCATTGCCAATTTGCTCGCTTTTTCAGGTCGGTTGCTATTGGAAATACCATCTGCCACGCCCACAATAAAGTGCGGTCGGTTTTCAAGGCGTTTTTCAGCCGTTTTAAGTTTATATTGAAACACCTCCTCGCCATTAAAAAGGGCATCTTGGTTGTGTCGCTTGTTGCTGCCAATTTGTTGGCAGAAGGTAATTTCGCAAAAATTTTCCATTATTCAACCGCTTGTTGAGAAGGATTTAGAAGGCAATCAATCGCTTTTAGCGCATCTAATGCCTTCATTTCGAGACTTAAAAAGTGCATTTTCGGCACGCCTGCATCTTGTGGGTTAATACGGATAAATCCGCCTTTTTTTGCTTTTGCCGTACGTTCAGAAAATCGACGCACAGTTGGAATAGCTTTCCCAGCCCCCAGTTCGATGACGACGAGATTTTGCACTTCTTTTAACCATAAATCGAGCTTATTTCGTTTTAAATTTTGATAATTACTGCTGTAAAAATAATCGTCAAACATGAGTACATTTTGTCTTGCCAAACGCTGACAATAAGGGCAACGAGGTGGCTCACTCAATAAGCGTAAGTTTTCGTTATCCACCTCTGGTTGAAATTCTTTTGCTGACCAGCTTAAATCTCGGCAATTATGAACACACTGTAAACGCTCTAATGTGCCATGTACTTCATAAATGCGCCCTTCTTCAAACCCCGCTTTCTGAAAATGCCCATCCACATTGCTTGTAAAAACAAAATAACCATGCGGTTTACTGTCTGCCCAACGTTTTAAAATTTGGTAACCTTCATGCGGGTTTGTTGAGCGATATTGCGATAAGCGATGCCCATAAAACCAATAAGCTAACTCTTGATGAGTTTCATAAGCCAATGGTGTCGCAATATCCTGGAAATTGATATTACGGCCTTTAAACATTGGGTAGGCATTCCAAAATCCGCCAACGCTTCGGAAATCTGGTAACCCTGAATCTACACTCATTCCCGCACCAGCTGTAATTAAAATGCCGTCTGCCTTGCGGATAAGTTCTACTGCATAATTTAAGTCATTTTTCATAATACTTTTCTCTGTCCATTTTTCATTGGTGAAATAATGCCTACTTCTTCTAGTTGTTCTAAAATTCGCCCAGCTCGGTTAAAACCTAAACTAAATTTGCGTTGAATCCGTGAACCAGATGTAAATTTTTCTTGTTGCACGAATTTTTTTACATCCTCAAAAAGTGGATCGCGCGTATCAGTTACTTTCATTGACATAATTTTTCTCCTCTGTCGTTTTTATAAAAAGGGCTTAAGCGTGTTGTAAGAGGTAAAAAAATCTCTCTTTTATGGAAAAAATTATATGGAAAGAAGCGACATTTCGTGTCGTTAGTGAATATTACAAGCGGTTATTTTTAGAAGGTTGTTTGCAAATAAGATTATCCATATTGCAATATGCACATTTATCTGTTTATATATACATATGATTTATTAAGGAAAAGAATATGAATAACCAAAATCCGATTGAAATTTATCAAGCTCAAGATGGCACAACGCAAGTGGAAGTGAGATTTGAAAATGATACCGTTTGGCTAAGTTTACAGCAGATGTCTGATTTATTTGGGCGAGATAAGTCCGTTATTTCACGCCATTTACGCAATATCTATACTGATGGCGAGTTAAATAGAGAAGCAACTGTTGCAAAAAATGCAACAGTTCAAATTGAAGGCAAAAGACAGATTAATCGAATAATCGAATACTATAATCTTGATGTGATTATATCTGTGGGTTATAGAGTCAATTCTATTTTAGGTACTAAATTTAGAATTTGGGCAACTGCACGTTTAAAAGAATATCTGACTCAAGGCTATACTATTAACCAAAAACGTTTACAGCAAAATGCTCATGAATTAGAACAAGCACTTGCGCTTATTCAAAAAACGGCAAATTCATCGGAATTAACGCTAGAAAGTGGTCGTGGATTAGTGGATATTGTCAGCCGTTATACGCATACCTTTTTATGGCTACAACAATATGATGAAGGTTTACTTACCGAACCACAAACACAGCAAGGCGGTACATTACCGACTTATGCCGAAGCCTGTTCTGCACTAGCAGAATTAAAATCACAGCTGATGGCAAAAGGTGAAGCAAGTGATCTGTTTGGACGTGAACGAGATAATGGCTTATCTGCGATTCTAGGTAATTTAGATCAAAGTGTATTTGGTGAACCCGCTTATCCAAGCATTGAAGCGAAAACAGCGCATTTACTTTATTTTGTCGTCAAGAATCATCCTTTTTCAGATGGTAATAAACGTAGTGACGCATTTTTATTTGTAGATTTCTTACATAGAAATGGGCGTTTGTTGGATCATAATGGATACCCAGTTATCAATGATACGGGGCTTGCAGCACTCACTTTATTAGTGGAAGAATCTGATCCGAAACAAAAAGAAACACTTATTAGGCTTATTATGCACATGCTTAAATATAAGCAAGATAAGTAATGATAAATAGCGACCGAAGTCGCTATTTATGTAAAAAAGTGCGGTTATTTTTCTATGATTTTTTAATTTTTTCCAATAACTCAGCGACCACTTTCGGAACGCCTTCACCCGCTTTTTCTTTTATTGTAATCACTTTCTTACGAACAAAGCCTGTATTGGGATTAGGATCGATCAAATAGATAAGTGAACCATATGGAGCGAGATTTACCAATCCATTAGCTGGATAAACCTGTAATGAAGTGCCAATAACAATCACAATATCTGCCTTTTTCACTAACTTTTCTGCTTTAGGAAACATGGGTACATTTTCCCCAAAAAAGACTATATGTGGACGCATTGGATGACCGTGATTATCCTTATCCTCTAATAGTTGATCACCCAAACATGGAACAATGTAATCGGTATTAAAACTGCTGCGAGCTTTATTTAATTCTCCATGTAAATGGAGTACGTTAGTACTTCCCGCTCGCTCATGTAAATCATCCACGTTTTGAGTGATTATATGAACGTCATAAAACTCTTCCAATTCAACCAAAGCTAAGTGGGCAGCATTAGGCTCTGCAGCTTGAGCATTACGACGTCGTTCATTATAAAACGCCAATACTTTTGCACGGTTTTTCTTTAAGGCTTCAGGCGTACAAACTTCTTCCACTTTATGCCCAGCCCACAATCCATCTTCCGCTCTAAAAGTAGGAATACCACTTTCAGCACTAATTCCAGCTCCCGTTAATACCACGCAAATTAGTTTATTTTTCTCTGTCATTTTTCAGGCTCCTTTTTCTTTTAAAATTTCATCAATCTGTCTATCTCTAGCCATCATGCCAAATATATTCCCTGCTTTATAAAGGGGTTGATAAGCATAGCTTTCAATATGCAAGAATGGCTTCTCTGAAAGGCGTTGGAAATATTGTTTTAGCTGTGATTTTGAACGTAATAACACGTCATATTCGGCTTGAATATGGGTACTCATTGCTTCAATACGTATTTTAAATTCATCACTGAGATAAGGGCTGATAATTAAATAGACAGTTTTCTGTTCGGTTGTTGTTTCATCTGCATAAACACATGCCAAATTAAATACTTGCCATTTATAGCGATCTGCAAAAGCACCAATGATTCGACTTTGTTCCTCATTTTCAACTTGTACAAGTGCGGCTGATTTTTTTAAACAATCTTGCAAAATATCACTTGGCGTAAAAGGACCACAATCTAAGTAAGATAGTACACAGTTCCAGTTAGCAAATTGTTCAGTACCAAAATGTAAGTATTTGCCTTCGAATTTATCTGCCCCATTTTTAGTGCGATCATCAATTAAATAATCGCCTTGGTTCAGGTTTTTATGGTGAGATAAAATTAACCGCTTGTATAATGCCGAGCCTTTTTCTTCGCCGAAATAACGTTGAATCCATTTTACTTTATCACTCCAAGCTGATGGATTATGCCAAGGAGCGGTAGAAAGTGCGTAAATATGATATTTCTTCATCAATTTATGAACCGCAGAAATCGCGTTTGGCATGGGTTCCATTAAGCTAAAAATGCCCTCAACTTCATCATATCGCCCTTCATACTCTTGCTTGGTTTTCTCATCTAATTTTGCAATACCAGACGGGAAATCAACCATCACATTATCCATATCAATATAAACAATTTTCTTCATTTTAATGCCCTCTCTGTTGATGGCTTAATGATAAAAGATGAAGCGACAATTTATGTCGTTAAGCATTTTCGTCTAAATAAGTGCGGTCAATTTCTTGGTAATCTTCACCAAAATGGGCAATCCACCACTCTAGCATGGCACTCTCAATCACAGTGGCTGAAATTTCATATTCATCACCGCAATCTTTTACGCGTTGATCCGCTGATAGCGGGGTTTCTGTCAAAAAGCCTCCTGTTTGTTTATCAATACGGAAAGTTAAACGAATCTTTCTACCTGAACTAAAGCCAAAGTTTTGACTTTCGATATGCGCTTTTAGACTAAATTTCGGGCGTTCAAATTGCATCGTACTGACATTAACTGAAATAAATCGATGTAATGCTAGATGTCTAATCGCGCCACTCTCATATTGAACCACTAAATAAGTACTTGGACCTTGCTGCACTAATGCAAGGGGTTTAACTTGAGCATCACGTATATTTCCATCATTCTTACGATAGCTCATGTTAATGTATTTATTATGATAAAGAGCAATACTTACTTTATTGAATACTTCAGGATCAATCTTTGCAGGTAATAATGGCTGGCTAGTTGGAGCTATCCCGGCTTTATTCAACCACTCAGAGGCTTCCTTTTTCTGATTTTTGCCATAAGCCAAATTATATTCAGCCTGTTTAAAAAAACCGTCCATCGATTGCATAATATTGGTTGGCAAAATACCGGTTAAATATTGCTTTGCCAACATCAAAACCAACGATTGCTGTTCGTTTAAAATTGGCATATCTAAGCCTTTTGCATCGGGTTTCCAACGATAGCTATACGGTTTATCATTAGTATTGCAATCAATTTCAAACTGCTCACATAACGTATTTAGTGCACGCTGAATACTACGTAAATCACGCTCAATACCTAATGCGAGCAATTTCTCTCGCAATTCTAATGAGCTAATGGAATAGTTTTTCGGAATTAAACGTAATAGTTCGAGGTGAAATTTTAGAGAAGATGATTCGGACATAATTGCCTCATAAATAAAAATATTTTCTTTAATCATATAAAAAATCGGGCAATTTTTAAACTGCCCGATTTATTTCTATTTTTGATCGCACTTTATGCCTTGGCGGTATCAATACGTTCGAATGACAATACTTTATTTTCTAACTGACGGAGTAATAAAGTGGCGATACCAGTAATGATGAGGTAAATACCGCCTGCAATACCGTAGATAGTTAGCGCATCATATTCAGTACCGTAAAGTTGGCGAGCATATCCCATGATATCCATGATCGTAATAGTAGACGCTAATGCTGTACCTTTAAATACCAAGATAATCTCATTGGTGTAAGAAGGAAGCGCACGTTTTAACGCATAAGGAATGAGAATTTTTAAAGTCTGCAGACGACTTAAACCTAATGCAGCACAGCTTTCCCATTGACCTTTAGAGATCGCTTTTACTGCGCCATGGAATAATTGGGTTGAATAAGCCGCACTATTCAAAGCCAAAGCTAATGCAGCACAGAACCATGCGTTAGAGAATAATCCCCATAATGGGCTGTCCACCAACCATTGGAATTGGCCTGGGCCTGCATAAATTAGGAAAAATTGCACTAAAAGTGGGGTGCCTGTAAATAAAACAAGGAACAAATTGACCGCACTTTTCACCAATTTATTGCCGATAGAAAGCAAAAAAGTTAAACCCAATGCTAAGAAAAAGGCAATAAACAAAGACACAACTGTAAGCAACAGGCTAGTCGGAATACCTTGAGCAATCACTGCTAAATACTCTTGAAACATTATTCGACTCCCCGTTCAAATCGAGTGAAACGTAATTCTAATTTGCGAATACCTGCTTGGCTGATCAACGTAATCACTAAATAAATCAAGGCTGCAATGCCATACCAAGTGAAAGGCTCATGAGTATTCGTATTGATGTATCCTGCTTGGCGCATTAAATCATCTACCCCGATTAATGACACCAACGCCGTATCTTTTAATAAGACGAGCCATTGGTTGCTTAAGCCTGGTAAAGCATGTCGCCATACTTGTGGCATGATCAAATTGATGAAGGTATAAGGACGGCTTAATCCTAAAGCAGCACCTGATTCCCACTGTCCTTTTGGAATGGCTTGAATCGCACCACGTAAGGTTTGTGAAGCATAAGAGGCAAAAATCAAAGACAATGCAAATACACCACAACCAAAGGCGCTGAATTCAATATACTCACCCGTCAACATTTCTACTATTTGGGTTGAACCAAAATAAATCAGTAGAACCACCAAGATTTCCGGTAAACCACGCAATAAAGCAATCACAATAGAAGCTGGCTTTGCAATAAAGACATATTTATTCGCTTCTAAGGCGGTAAAAATAATACTGAGCAATAAACCGACAATTAACGAGCAAATAGCAAGCCCTAAGGTCATTAGGGCTGCATGTCCAATTAATGTAAGATAATCATAAAACATAGATTATTTTGTCATCCATTTGTCATAGATTTTTTGGTATTCACCGTTTGCTTTCACGGTTTCTAAACCTTTATTTAAGCTTTCTAGCAATTCTTTGCTTGATTTATTCACGGCGATACCTAAACCATTACCGAAATATTTTTTGTTCGTCACTTTCTCGCCAACAAATTGAATTTCAGGCTCTTTAGAAATCATATCAGCCAATACCGCTGTATCACCAAAGATGATATCGATACGGCCATTTTTTAAGTCTAAGATCGCATCTTGTAAGCTTGCATAAGATTTTGCATTATATTGCTTGGTTTCTGCTGCAGTATATTGTTGGAACGTTGTTCCGTTTTGAACACCGATTGTTTTTGCTGAAGCTAAATCTGCTTTGCCTTTTAAAGCCACATAACTTGCTGTGCTGTCATAATACGCATTAGAAAATGAAACTTGTTTTGCACGCGCCTCAGTGATATCCATTGCAGAAATCGCTGCATCAAAACGTTTTGCTTTCAAGCTTGGAATTAACGCATCAAAAGCTTGGCTTTTGAAATGACAAGTGGCTTGGATTTCCTTACAAATTGCATTCGCTACATCCACATCAAAACCAATGATTTCGCCTTTTTCATTCGTTGTTTCAAATGGCGGGTAGCTAGGCTCCATCGCAAAAGTGATTTCTTGTGCATTCGCAGCAAAAGCTGAGCCCATTAACATTGCGGTTAAAAGTAATTTTTTCATGTTGTGTTTCCTTATTCTGAGTGTGAAAGATATTGTTTAAATTGTTCGGTTTTTGGATTATCAAAGCAATCTGCACTGCCCATTTCAATAATCTTACCTTGTTCCATATAAACGACCTTTGTCGCCACTTTTTGTGCCACGTTCACTTCGTGGGTTACAATCACCTGAGTAATGCCGGTTTGTTGAAGTTCTTTAATGATATCAACAACTTGAGCTGTAATCTCAGGATCCAGTGCTGCCGTTGGTTCATCAAACAACAACACTTGCGGTTTCATCATTAATGCTCGAGCAATGGCTACACGTTGTTGCTGACCGCCTGATAAGTGAAGCGGGAAACGATCCGCATGCTCTTCTAAACGTAAACGTTTTAAAAGTTCTAATGCATCTTTTTTCGCTTCTTCTTCGCTAATGCCTAATACTTTTTTGGGTGCTTCAATCAAGTTTTCAATCACCGTTAAGTGCGGCCAAAGATTGTATTGTTGGAATACCATGCCCACATCTTGACGAAGTTGACGAATGGCTTTCGGATTATTATTTGCCTGAGACAAATCAAAATGGTTATTCGCAATATGTAATTCACCAGAAATTGGCACTTCTAACAAATTTAGCGTACGAATTAACGTACTTTTTCCTGCACCACTTGGTCCGAGTAACACCACGGTATCGCCTTCTTGTGCATCAAGATTGATATCAAACAATGCCTGTGATGAACCATAAAAGAAATTCAAATTTTTAACACTAATCGCCATACTAAGTTTACTGCTATCCTCTCTTGATCTCTAAGAATGAATAAATATTACTTTTTAATGATTAATTATGCAAGTATTTTTGTAAAAAATCCCAAAAAAGTTTTTGGGATCTTTAAATCATTGAATTTTAAACCGCACTTATCGCGAATTAGGCCTCTTTCGCCATCTCAAATTCAACTAACATCATTAAAATATGGATCACTTTAATATGAATTTCTTGAATACGATCTGCATAACCAAAGTGTGGCACACGAATTTCAACATCCGCTAAGCCTGCCATTTTACCGCCATCTTTACCTGTCATCGCAATCACTTTCATACCTTTTGCTTTCGCGGCTTCGATCGCATTTAAGATATTTTTAGAATTGCCTGATGTCGATAATCCAAATAAAACATCGCCTTCTTTACCCACTGCTTCAACAAAGCGAGAGAATACATATTCATAGCCAAAGTCATTACTGACACAGCTTAAATGACTCACATCTGAAATCGCAATCGCAGGATAACCCGGACGATTTTCACGATAACGCCCTGTCAGTTCTTCTGCAAAGTGCATAGCATCACAGTGAGAACCACCATTACCGCAAGATAATACTTTACCGCCATTTTTAAAGCTTTCGGCTAACAATTTAGCTGCTTTTTCAATGAGTTTGATGTTGTTATCATCTGAAACAAACTTATTTAATACGTCTTGTGCTTCCACAAGCTCAGCTTTAATTTGATCAAAATACATTTTATTCTCCTTAAAAATTAAAATTCAAAATCGCATTGGCATTGTATAGCGTTCATTTCAAATAATCTAGCGCTCTTTCTTATCTCTCTATTTTTCAGCTTACTTCTCATTATTTTGCGATACTAATTACAGATTCAATTAAAAACGCTGTAAAAAATGACCGGACTTTTTAAACTCAATAAATTTAAAAAGGAAACATCATGAGAGCGATTTACTTATTACTTTGCCTTCTATTCAGCCAAATAACCTGGGCGAATGAGCGTGATTTAATGCTATTAAGCACCTATGAGAACCAAGATATTCAAGGTTGGGTAATGTCAGAAAAATTAGATGGGATACGAGGTTATTGGGATGGCAAAGCGCTATTGAGCCGTCAAGGATTGCCCTTACCCGCGCCCGCCTATTTTACCGCTCAATTTCCGCCTTTTGCCATTGATGGTGAGCTATTTAGTGAACGTAATCAATTTGAAGAGATTGCTTCTATCACGAAATCCCTTAAAGGTGATAATTGGACAAAATTAACACTTTATGTTTTTGATGTACCGAATGCCTCAGGAAATCTCTTTGAACGCCTCCAAATCTTAGAAGATTATTTGAAAAACAACCCTACGTCTTATATCAAGATTATTCCACAAATTCCAATCCAAGATAAAACGCACTTATTCAACTATTTACATGAAGTAGAAGCAAAAAAAGGTGAAGGAGTTGTGTTACGTAATCCTAACGCCCCTTACGAACGGAAACGCAGTACACAAATTTTGAAGCTTAAAACCGCTTATGATGAAGAATGTATGGTGGTTGAGCACCATAAAGGAAAAGGACAATTTGAAAATATACTCGGTTCACTCACCTGTGAAAATCATCGTGGAAAATTCAAAATTGGTTCAGGATTTAATCTGAGTGAGCGCGAAAATCCACCGCCTATCGGTACTACAATCACCTATAAATATCGTGGATTAACCAACTCCGGAAAACCTCGTTTTGCTACTTATTGGCGAGAGAAAAAATAAGAGCGGTCAAAAACATCGCTATTTTTGACCGCTCTTTATGTTTAATCACTCAATTATAGGTGTTGATTAATAAACGCCGCTAATTGATTTTTTGGTAACGCACCAACTTGTGTTGCAACAAGTTGGCCATTTTTGAAAAGTAGTAAAGTTGGGATACTACGTATACCAAATTGACCTGCAACTAATTGGTTGTCATCTACGTTGATTTTAACGATTTTTGCTTTACCTGCGAATTCAGGTGCGATTTCATCTAAAATTGGCGCAATCATTTTGCAAGGCCCACACCAAGGTGCCCAGAAATCCACTAATACAGGGATATCAGATTGCACAACGACAGTTTCAAAATCTGCATCATTAATATGTAATACTTCGCTCATTTTTGTTTCCTCATTTAATAAGGTGCTGACGAATCAACACCTAACGTTAATTGATTTTGTGCATAATAGCACAAGGGATATCGAATTGCACAGATTAGTCCGATTGATAAAACTAATTATTTAAGTTGTGCAAAGGCCTGTAATAAATCAGCTTTGATATCTTCCACATCTTCTAAACCAACAGAAAAACGCAATAATGTGTTTGTAATACCACGAGCGACACGTTCTGCTTCAGGAATATCCATATGAGTTTGGGTCGCAGGATAGGTAATAAAACTTTCTGTTCCCCCTAGACTTTCAGCAAAGGTAATCAATTTGATTGATTTCAAGAACGTATTCACCCAATTTTCATCTTTCAAACGGAAAGATAGCATACCGCCTTTATTTGGATATAACACACTATCAATTTGTGGCTGTTGACGTAAAAATTCCGCAATCGCCTTCGCATTATCTTGATGGCGTTTCATACGTAATGAAAGGGTTTTCATACCACGCACGGTTAACCAAGAATCAAATGGCGAAAGTACTGCACCTGCACCATTTTGAATATAGGCAATACGATCACAAAGCTCTTGTCCTTTCGCGACAATCAAGCCCACTAAACTATCATTATGACCGGCAATATATTTCGTACCACTATGGATTACAATATCTGCGCCTAAATCTAATGGACGCGATAGCACTGGGGTTAAGAAAGTATTATCTACAATCATTAACAAGTTATGTTTTTTCGCTAATTTTGCAATTTCTGCCACATCACACTCTTCCATTAGTGGATTTGATGGAGTTTCAATAAAAATTGCTTTTGTATTCGATGTAATAGCCGCTTCAATTTCAGCTAAAGAAGCAGTATTCACATAAACAGGTTTTACACTGTTATTATTTTTATAAGCAAAATCCAATAAACGATAAGTCCCACCATATACATCACTTGACAAAATCCATTCATCTGGAGCTTTAAATAAGTTCATCAATACTTGAATTGCTGCCATACCCGAAGCAAAAGCAAAACCACGATCACCATTTTCTAATTTTGCAACGGTATCTTCCAAAACACTACGTGTTGGGTTTTTCGTGCGGGTATAATCAAACCCTGTGCTTTCACCAATCCCATGGTGGCCATAAGCCGTTGAAAGATAAATTGGCGTCGAAACCGCACCTGTGCGCTCATCACTGCGATTTCCCGCTTGGGCTAATAATGTATCGATAGAATATTGTTGTGTCATAATTTACCTCTAAAACATGCAAAAATTTGACCGCACTTTTCTTGATTTAATGGCGAACAAAACGCTCCAATTTTGTCACAAACCCAATCACGATAAAAGTAGAAATTGAAAACTAAGCTAAAATTATATTCTTGTGTCAAATTTTGCTGTAATTTCAACCGAAACGAAGATTTTTTCAACATTTGAATTTTTTTTTCAGATCTTCGATTGACAGAATTTCAAATTCCCGTAAAATGCACCGCACTAACAGCGTATGCGGGAATAGCTCAGTTGGTAGAGCACGACCTTGCCAAGGTCGGGGTCGCGAGTTCGAGCCTCGTTTCCCGCTCCAAATATTCACATAAATGCCCTGCGGGAATAGCTCAGTTGGTAGAGCACGACCTTGCCAAGGTCGGGGTCGCGAGTTCGAGC